>Ga0164292_10003107_pt1 | contig 13546 bp, 10 predicted proteins | sample GEODES117metaG_FD_111486 | JGI IMG/M metagenome (GOLD analysis project Ga0164292, IMG submission 111486) | Eutrophic lake water microbial communities from Lake Mendota, Wisconsin, USA - GEODES117 metaG | ecosystem: Environmental > Aquatic > Freshwater > Lake | place: USA: Lake Mendota... | reverse complement strand
GGCTCAAAAACTCTCAAAGACGCCACCAACGAAGCCATGAGGCACTGGATAAATAATCCAACTGACACGCATTATATTATTGGTTCGGTTGTTGGCCCTCACCCCTACCCCGACATGGTGGCCAGGTTTCAGTCAGTGATTTCAGAAGAAATAAGAACCCAGCTATTTGAGCAAACTGGCTCAGAAAACCCTGATTATGTGATAGCATGCGTAGGTGGAGGATCCAATGCGGCTGGTACTTTTTATCATTTCTTAGACGAACCTTCCGTAAAAATAATAGCAGCTGAAGCCGCAGGACATGGTGTAAAAACGGGTAAGTCTGCAGCAACAACATTTCTAGGAAAACCCGGTATATTACACGGAAGCAAGAGCCTTTTGATGCAAACATTTGATGGCCAAGTGGTGGAGCCACATTCTATTTCTGCAGGTTTGGATTATCCTGGTATAGGGCCATTGCATGCCCACTTATGGGAAAGCAAAAGAGCAACTTTTTATGGAATCACCGACGATGAGTCACTTATTGCTGGCTTTGAACTTACCAAATTAGAAGGCATAATCCCAGCCATAGAAACAAGCCACGCACTGGCAGTGCTCAACTATTTGGAAGCCGGAAAAGACGAAACCGTAGTAATTGGGCTATCAGGCAGAGGCGATAAAGACTTGGCTACTTTTATGAAACATCTTTAGAAATTCTGGCCTTTTGGCTAAAAACGAACTTTTTTGGCATCGAAAGTCATTTCTTGGATATCACATTTAGCACTTGGGGCTTCACTTTCCTCTTTTTGAGTATGGTTCATACTGTTGCCAACCCAGCGTATGTTTCCTCATCTTATCTCGTTGGATTAAATGATTTACTAAATCATTTCATGCCCAATATTTGGTTTCAACCACCTGACTAAATTACAAGCACCATCTATTGATAGTAGATTGAACACCCTCTGAACGAAGATTTTCTTTTCTAATGGAAAATATTGTATTCAAATAACTCTTCGCTAATTTACCGATGAACAAAAGGCTCAAGATTTCGCCATGAATAACAAAGTCGATGTATTTGATTCATTAAAACTTATTGCTCAATTTCAAACTGGATAGTTACAACTGCTTTAAAAAAAACATTTTTTAACAGATTCAATGAGCTGATTGGCAGCACGTTCAAAGATAAAAAAAGTCCAATGTTGTATCTTAAAATAAAAAAATACATGAGCCAGAAATAGAAACGTACTTCAAAAGATGGAATGTTATATCCTCCAAAGCACAATAGGGGAGCACTTGGGCTTAGTATTGAAAAACCTAACGGACGACCTAAATCAGTTGAAAGTGTTAGACAAAAAGATGTTGAAATATTTGTAAAACGGGTATAATATCTGAAAAATGATAAAATCAATATTCATTACAAAGACTAAAACAGCCTAGCACCAGTCACGCTTTTATACATTCTGAAGTTCAAACATTATCCAAAAATATTCTAATCTTTTTCTATAGTTGGCATTTGAGAGAGTTGCGTAAAATTCTACCATCATAAATTTACTTAAATCCATGCCTTTTACGTTATAAAATAGGCTTTTACGCTTACTTTTGTATTTGGTATTGTCAATCCATATATGACTCAGGTGGTTTTTAGACGTATTTTAAAAACGCTCGCAATAATTATTCTTTTATTGTTAGTGGTTACTATGGGTTTGATTTTCTACCTAGAGTCTGGGAACGGACAAAAAAAACTAAGTGATTTTGTAATAAAAACATTATCAGATAGACTAAAAACGCCAGTTGAAGGCAATATTTCCTATGCTTTTCCCGATTGGGTTAAAATAGAAAATCTTTTAATTCGTGACCAACAATCCGACACACTTCTGTCAGCCAAACGTGCTTACATAGACCTAGAAATGTTGGCGTACCTCGACAACGCACTCAAAATAAACAAATTAGAACTAGAAGGCTCGCTGTTAAATATCTACAAAAAAGATTCTGTTTTTAACTATTCCTATGCATTGGAGGCATTTTCTTCCACAAAGCCTAAGGTTACCACCACCGTTTCGTTGAGTTATGAGCTGCAGCGTATTTTAGCTAAAAACTTAACCGTACGGTACTCAGACCCATTGTCAAAACAAAAACTTCAGGCCAAGTTTGGGGATTTGCAAACAGGTTTTTCGAAAATTGATATCGAAAAAAATCAGTTTTTCCTCAAAAATACTTCGCTAAAAAACAGCTACTTGACGGCCACCTTTGGTGAAACTGCCAATAGTAGTTCTACGGCAAAAAGCAACTCCAATCTACCAGACATTCAGATTCAGGAATTTGCAGCAAAGAATTTTAACTGGAACTTAGTTCTTGGAGATACCAAAACCACTGGAAAAGGAATAAATCTGGATCTCGAAATTGAAAAAGTCGATTTACCCAAAGAAAGTATTTCTTTAAATAAATTTGTGGCCAATGCTGACAATATCACTTATTCTGGAACAAAACAGGCAAAAACAATAGCAGGACAGCTTAATTTTCAAGATTTAGGACTAAGTAATTTTGTGCTAAAAACACAAAAACTAGCCTATATTAAGGACAAAATTGAAGGGAAAATTTTGAAATTGTCCGCAAAAGAAAAGTCCGGATTTGAAATTAAAGAACTTACAGCTTCTTCCGTTTTAAAAAACAAAAAACTAGTCCTGACCAACCTCAATCTAAAAACCAATAGCTCGGAACTAAAATCAACCGCTGAAATAGTATTAAATTCCACAGATTTAACCAAAAGTTTTTTTTCTTATCATCTGACATCAAGTAACTTATCAGCAACAGACGCTTTGTTTTTCAACAGAGGACTCTCAAAAAATGAATATTTCAAAAATATTTCAAAAGATAAAATTTCATTGAATGGAAAAGTCTATGGCGATTTGTCTAATCTGAAATTCGAAAAAGTGAATTTAAAAGGTGTTCAAAATTCGAGTTTGAGTTTTTCGGGAACCGTAAAAAACCTAAAAGACCCCGTTTTTGACATAAATGTTGCAAATCTGACCTCCTCTAAGGCCGATATCTTGCGAATAATACCAACTGATGCATTGCCAGAAAATATCAATATTCCCAAAAAATTTGTGCTCAAGGGTACTGTCAATGGCAAATATTCGGATTTCAACTCTGATTTGACCATAAGCTCTGAACAAGGCATAGCTCAATTAAACAGCCACATCATAAATAACTCTAAAGGTTTAGCTTACTCAGGAAAGATTAGTACACAAGCTTATAAAATTGGGGACTTAATAAATAATACAACTATTGGAGCCCTAAGCTCAAATATTGCGTTTAAAGGCAATGGAACAAACCTCAAAACGGCTGACTTACAGCTTTCTGGTAATATTTCAGAGGCTTTTTATGAAGGCAAAAAATACCAAAATATTGTTTTCTCCGGAGATTTGAAAAACCAACTTTTTGACACAAAATTAAAAGTGAATGACCCAAGTGCGAGTTTTAGTTGGGCAGGAATAGTGGACCTTTCAAAACCAAATCTCGAGCTAAACGGAACATCCAAACTTGATTTTGTGAATCTACAGAAACTCGGAATCACTAAAGAAAACATCATAATTGAAGGGGATATTGAGCTGAACAACATTGTTTTGGATGCCCAATCGCCATTTATTGACTTTCAAGGTAAAAATATAAATGTTTACAAAAACAATGCACATTTTCCTATTGGCGATGTAAAAGTGATTACTTCCACAACCAATGGCAACAACAAACTAGAAGCTACTACCTCATTCGTAAACCTATCATTATCAGGAGATTTTGACTATAATCAGCTTCAAAACATCATGCTGAATGAGGTTAATAATTACTTCAAATTATTGGATTTTAAACCTGCATTGGTGCAGGACTCTTACAATTTTCGTTTAGATGGTAAAGTAAGTTACAATCCAGTTTTTAATGCTTTTTTGCCTGCTCTAAAATCCTTCTCAGATGTAGTGGTGCATGCCACTTTACAAAGCGAAGGCGATATACCGATAGAAGGAAACGTGCAAATTCCTTATCTACAATACGACTCCATAAAAGTTTACAATACAACCTTCGATTATATCGGAGACCGAAAAACACTTAAATATCAACTACTTACAAAGCAAATAACCAACAATGACCTCAGAGTTAGAAATGCCAGCTTGGTTGGAAAACTGGAAAACAACATAGGGAGTTTTGATTTGTCAATAAAAGACTCTTTAAACCAAGATATACACGCACTGACAGGTTTGGTGCAGAGCGTAAACAACCAGCTACAAATCAGTTTTGATGAAGATGGTAGCATGCTCTATTACGAGCCTTGGGCTGGAAATCCTTATGGCAGCATAAGCTATTCTTCTGCCGGAATATTGATCAACGATGTGATTTTTACCTCAAAAAATCAGATTTTAAGAGTGAGTAGTTTGAATGACGAACCCAACGGCCCACTTCATGTATTCTCTCAAAACATAGACCTGAACTTTCTGGCTCAAGCGTTTTTGCAAGATTCTGCTTTTGTGGCTGGTTATGCAGACTTAGACCTCGAAATACTGAACTACATCGAAGGCACACCATCATTTACGGGCGATATATTGGTTACTGAATTTGAGATGAATAAAACAAACCTCGGTACGCTAGAAGGCAAAGCCGAGAGTAATTCTTTAGAGCAAATCCGTTTAACAGCTACGCTAAACGGCGAACTAACCGATGTGGATGTACGAGGATATTATTATCCTAAAAAAGAAGAATCTTTGGACTTTAAAGCCGACATTAAGAACATAGATTTGGCCGCCATTCAATACTTTGTGAAGGATATTATCACTGGCATCGAAGGAAACGTCTTTGGTAAATTTGAGGTCAAAGGCTCCACAGCGAAACCCTTAGTAACGGGGGAAGCCTTGTTTCCAAAATTTAATTTTGTACTTGTCGAAACGGGAGCAAAACTTAAGCTTATTCAGCAAAAGGTCTCATTAAAAGATCAAAAAGCAATATTTGACCATTTGGTAATGCAAGATGAGGATGACAAAAAAATGGACATCAACGGCAAGGTGGACTTCTCGACATTGCCAAATTATTCCTATGATTTTGACATAGAAACCGATGAATTCAAGCTCATTAATGCCAAGACAGGCCAAAGTGACCTCTTCAAAGGTGTAGGTTATGCGGGAGCTGACCTTCAGCTTTCGGGTAAAAACTTGGATTTTAGACTCACAGGAGATATGTATGTTAAAGATAAAACAGACTTAACCTTACTGCTTTCAGATGAGATTGACGCCGTTTCAGACATGGAGTTAGTAGTTAAATTTGTAAATTTTGATGCTCCAAAAACTATCAAAACCGAAACTAAGAAAGAAGTTTTGAGTTTTGCCAATGCGGTGAATATCAACGTAGATGTACCCACAAAAGCTACATTGAAAATACTGATGGACCCAATTACGGGCGATTTGATGAGTGTAAATGGTAGCGGAAAACTCAATATTGGATTTGATAACAAGGGAGAACTCTTCATTCTTGGAAGATACGACATCGAAACCGGAAAGTATGAATTGACTTATCAAGCCATAAAAAAAGCCTTTGCCATAAATCCATCAAGCAAAAGCCACATCGTTTGGTCAGGCGAACCTATGTCGGCATTGCTAGACATTACGGCTGAATTTAATGCGGGCAAAAAGGCACTTTCAACCTATCCTTTTGAAAAATCATCGACCAATACTAGGCTCAAAAGCTCAAAAATAATTGTACCAATTCGGGTTGATTTAAGGGTAATGGGCGTGTTATCGTCGCCAGATATAAAGTTTGAATTGGTAGCCAATGCCTCTGATTTGTCAGATTTAAAAACAGCTGTTGAGGAGGAAGGATTCAGAACAATAGCCGACAACGGCAGCAAATCAACGAACGACGAAGAATTTAAAAGATTTCAATCCACAATCAACGCCAATGCCATCATGCTTTTGGTGGGTGGTGGCTTTAACGCAAGCCAAATTGGCGAAAACATCACCAATTATGAAAACCTCGCACGTCAAAAAGTGAGTGATTTGATATCTACTCAGTTGGATAAGTATGCCTCAGGACTTATAAAAGGCATAGATTTAGACCTTGGTTTGCAATCGGGATACAACACCACCAACGATTTCAGAAACACCAACCTGAACCTTGGGGTAAGTAAAAAACTGGCCAATGACAGAATCTCTATTTCGGTGGGTAAAAACTTCGAATTGGAAAATAAAGATTTAAAGTCAGACGAGATTTTTGACAACATAGAAGTCAACTGGCAGATAACCAAAGACGGTCGGTACAGACTAAAAGTTTTCCGCAAGAACCTTAACCAAATGGTAATTGAAGGCTCGGTGGTAGAAACAGGCGTTGGTTTTATCATAGCCATAGATTACGAAACTTGGAAAGAACTAATGAAACGCAAATGAAATTGACGAGATACATTTGGTCCATTTTGATATTTGCGGGACTGATAAGTTCCTGCAAGGTGGCCAAGAAATTGCCCCCTGGCGAAAAACTTTATGCAGGAGCATCCCTAAAAATCATAAAAAATGACAGCCTAAATTCCGAAAAAATTTCGGAACTGAAAGAAGAGCTACTTTCACTTACACGACCATTGCCAAATACAACCTTACCCTTGCCGTTCTTGAGTCATTATCCTTACAAAGTCGGTTTTTATTATTTTTTCGGAAATAAACAAAAAGACAGAGGCATCAAGTCTTGGCTAAAAAAGAACTTAACCGAAGAGCCTGTATTCATAAATGCAGCATTGGTTGATAAAAATGCAGCCAATTTAGAAGCCCTCCTCAAAACCAAAGGTTATTTCAATGCCAATGTTGTCGGAAAATTTGACCAAAAAAAAGCACTCGCAGCCGCAGAGTATACTGCCACACTCAACCGAAGGTTCGGCATTGACAGCGTAATTTTTATTAAAAGCGAAGGCCAATTTGGAGAAGATTTTGACAAAGCCACCGCTAACTTTAAAGCTGGCCAATATTTTGATTTAAACAATCTAAAACTTTCTCGGGTAAATATAGACAAAGAACTCAGAAACGAAGGATATTTCCATTTCAAGCCCGACTATGTTGGCATTGAGGCTGACACGACCAAAAAGTCAAAAAAAGTAATATTGAAAGTTGGCCCAAAACCTGAGATACCCGACATAGCCAAAAGACAGTATCAAATCAATGACATTTTTGTAAATATTGACTCAAAAACAGAGGTAGTAACCAATTCCGACCCCAATTCGCTGGATTTCTTTCGAGGTTTAATTTTGAACGACCCCAACAAAAAGTACAAAGAAGAAATATTTTCAGATGCCATTGCATTCAGGCCAGGTACTTTTTTTAACAATGATTTACAATCTATCACCAACAATCGCCTGATAGGTTTGTCCAATTTCAAATTTATAAAAAGCCATTATGAAGTCGTGAATCGCTTAGATTCTACCCTTATAGATGTTTATTACAACCTGCAAACCAATAAACCGAAATCTCTTAGAGTAGAGGCCAATGCTATCACACGTTCCAGCGGTTTAGCAGGTTCGCAGCTAAGCCTTAACTGGCAAAATATCAATACCTTTAGAGGTGGCGAGTTTTTCAAATTGTCAGTCAATGGCAACTTTGAGCTGCAAGTTGGTGGCAACAAAGCCAGCGAATACAGAGACAATTACCGTTTAGGAGCCGATGCTCAGTTTAATATTCCGAGATTTGTGGCACCATTTATAAATATAGACCCCGAGGTAAGTAAGGTTTTGCCCAAAACCCAAATAAAATTAGGATACGAAAGCTTTATAAAAACGGGACTTTATAACTTGAACTCGGCCAGAGCATCGCTTAATTATGCCTGGACTCGTGGGCGTGGGATAGAACACTCTTTGAAACCGATTGGTGTTAACCTAGTTAAATCATCTAACATCAGTACGGTTTTTATAGATGAAATTTTTGCTGACCCCAGACTATTGATTATTCTGGAAAATCAGTTTATTGCAGGTGGAGCATACGAGATAACAGTGAGTCCAAAACAATATGGAAATAGTAATTTTTCGTACAGAGGGAGTTTTGACTTTGCAGGAAATTTGTTTGGCTTAATAGATAAAGTACGAAATAATCCAGAGAAAAGTGGACGAATGTTTGGAGAGAACTTCTCTCAATTCGTCAGATTTGAGAATGATTTCAGGTATAAACACGACTTTAATCCAACCATTTCTTGGGCCAACAGAGCTATTGTAGGTTTGGGTATTCCCTACGGAAATTCACTTCAGCTGCCATTTGTGAGTCAGTTTTTTGTAGGTGGGAATAATTCACTTCGGGCGTTTCGGGCCAGAGGAGTTGGGCCAGGAACCTATGAAAGGAAAGGTACAGCTGCAGAGGAATTTCTTGGAAACAACACTGGTGATGTAAAACTTGAGCTAAATACAGAGCTAAGATTTAAGTTTAATAACTTCTTAAATACGGCCTTGTTCGTGGATGCTGGTAACGTTTGGATGTATAAAGACGAGTATATTTATGGCGAAGGCTCTCTTTTTAACAAAAATTTCTACAAAGAATTGGCCGTTGGCACGGGTGTTGGTTTTAGATTTGACTTTTCATTTATCATTTTCCGAATAGATGTGGCCACACCGGTAGTAAAACCTTGGCTTCCCGTTGGTGACAAATGGGTATTGAAAGACATCAAACCATTTGAGAAAACCTGGAGAAAAGACAACATCATCTGGAATTTTGCGGTGGGTTTGCCGTTTTAAAAAATAAAATTCAAACTGTTTCATGATAATTCTCAAACACAAATCATAGACCATGATGAAATGTGTAATCGCTTTTATTCTTGTAGCTTATCTATCAAGCCTTTCTTAAGCCCAAAAAATAAATTACTCCTCCGACAAAAAATACCAAAAAATCAGGTTAGGTGTAAAATTTCCTGTTGTAGTTAAAAAAGTAGAATCGGTAGAATCAGAGAAAGTGGCGATGGTTCAGATGCCGGTGATTTCAAACAAGAAACAGATTTACGGTACCTTGGCAGAAAAAAGTAAACTTTAATTCAGAATCTAGCCTCGGTTTCCATATAATCCTTCTCGGATTTACTGATTTGGTAGCGGTCATACGCTATTTTTAAAATCAAAAATGACCATAAAGCTATTGTGATTTTTGGCTTAAATGCGTGATTTGGAGGTGCTATGACATAAGTTGTGATTAAGAGAAGAATTCCAATTACAAGACTTTTAACTGACGATTTTACGCTTTCCTTCCTGAAAGCTTTGTAGCTTTTCGTGGCTATTTCTAAGGCATCTTCGGGGAAATACTTATCGAATAACTCCTCTCGCATTTCTCTGTAAGATTCACCATTTCGAAGTCTTTTGCTGCAAATCCTAACGGCTTTTTCATAATCCATATTAGCTAAGAATTAATAGGTTGGAAATTACAAACCTGGGAACTCAACCAAAAACTTACTAAACTGATTTTCAGTGAGTACGGCTTTCAATTCGGTGTGGAATTTCTCCTTGGTGCTTGATAGTTTATCTGTTTCGTTATTCTCTCTCAGCCTTTTAATGACTTTGTTATTTACTACATTGATCATCAATATTTTATCCTCTTGAGCTGCATTGAGAAGTAGTTTGTCTTTCATTTTGGTGGTCAGATTTCTAGCCTCTGCTTCAGGGCTGTTTTCCGAAATCTTGGGTGTGCTGCTTGTGGTTGGCGTAATGCCTGGTGCACAGCCAAACATTGTTATGACAAGTACTATTAATAAACTTAAATTTTTCATAAGACTTTGTTTTTATAAAATTACCGAAATAAATCAGATATTTCCGAATTCAGTCAGAAACTTGCTGTATTGGTGAGAATTCAACACTTCTTTCATTTCAGATTTGTATTTCGCCTGAGTTTTAGGAATCTGATCTGTCTGATTGCTTTCTCGCAGTTTTTTCATTAAACTTATATTCACAATATTGATAACCAACACCTTATCTTCTTGTGAGGCGTTCAATACCAAAGAATTTTTCATTTGTGTAGTTAATCTTTTCGCTTCCATTTCCAAGCTTGAAGTTCCTTGGTTGGTGGTGCCTGTACTTATTGGTGGAGCTATACACGAGCTTACACCATTTGTTATTAGAATTGCGAATATTAATCCTTTCATTATCAGAAATTTTTATGGTTTGACTCAAGTTTGGTCAATTGGTTTGTTATTCAAACGTTAAGTCTTTATTTAATGCCACTGGCCTGCCCATTTCATCAAAAAGCTGATTTGTCATTTTACCTATTTTTAGATTTTCTGTACTTTCAGGATTCAGATTCTTCAAAACTTGTAGTACCTCACTGGCTCTTACTCGCCTGAAAATCGGCCGCATGGTTCCGCCAAAAGCACCAGGTTCGGCCAATGGATTCCATTGAAAATCAGCATCCACAAGAGTACCACGGGGTGCCATAATGGGCGGATTGCCGGAAAATCTAAAATCGATCTGATTAGGATGAGGCAAGCCCAAAGCATGGCCAAATTCATGAGCGGCAGTGGTGCTTTCGCCGAGTTGGTCGGTAATGAGCCAGTGTCCCGAGTTCTCGCCCAATCCAAAGCCCATCATGGAGCGTTCGGCTATGTTTTTATCTTCTATCCTTATGAAATTAACGGCGTAATCTGTATTGTTCATAACCTTCAACAGAACCTCAGAATTACTTAAACACAAGTATTTTGTATCAAAAACAATATCAAAAAGCCTTGAACCAAGCTGTAGTTTGGCACTTGGCTCATTCCACATCTGATTTATTTCCAAAACAATCTTTTGAGCCAGATCATCTGTGGAATATTTCCCGTAAAAGACCAATTCGGCCTCTATGCTTATTTGTGAAGATTCAGAATTTATTTTGGCTATGGCAGACATAATCAGAATGGTAGATAAACCACTTTTTTGGTTTCGAAAAACTCTTCTTCATAGAAACTTGGCAAATCATACATGGTGTATTTTCGCTTTGCCTCGGCCAATTCCTCTGCCAAATCTCCACCTTTGAGGTAAAGAATGCCATTATCAAGCGGATTGAAGTGATTTTTTTTGAATTTGTATTTTATCCAACCAACAAACGGAGCCATCCTCGTTACAGCTCGGCTTACCACAAAATCGTAAGAACCTTGAATGTTTTCAGCCCTTTGGTGTTCAGCCTTAACATTTTTAAGGCCTAAAGCATTGGCAACTTCCGTTACAACCTTAATCTTTTTACCGATAGAATCTACCAAATGGAAGTTGCAGTTTGGAAACATGATAGCCAATGGAATTCCAGGAAATCCTCCACCCGTGCCCACATCTAAAATGTCCGTATCATCCACAAAACTGCAAACTTTGGCGATGCCCAAAGAGTGCAAAACATGCTTTTCGTAAAGATGTTCCATGTCTTTCCTCGAAATGACGTTGATTTGACCATTCCAAAGCTCGTAAAGTTCACCCAAGCGTCCAAATTGCTCCTTTTGAGAATCTGTAAGATTCGGGAAATATTTTAGTATAATGTCTATGCTGTCCAAATGTGTATTTTTTTACAAAGATAAAATAAAAGTATTAACCTAGATTTTGAAAATTAGAGAAGGTTTGTAATCTTGTAGATTACATTGCCAAATGTTTGGTATATTCCTGTTGTCAAGGTCTAATATCAATAATCTCAAATTAATGAATAAAATACAACTTTAGAATTTATCTTTCATAATAAGTAAAAATCAGTGTTTACTTCATTACTCTCAACTTGGAAGTTTCAATAACAGCATGAAGAACAGCTAAAATAATGACAATTCGTTGTTAATTTTATAATGTATCAAATATGGAAATTTTCCAATCTTAATCGTTCTGATTTCGTTATATCTAATTTGAAACAATTCAGGTTGTTGATTTAATATTCTAACTTTCAGTATTACGGATGAAAGCAATATCTGTCCCAAACCAGGTTTCGAAGATTCTTACCATTTAATGGCCTTAAGTAGGTCAAGCTTAGCTTCGTTTTCAAAAAAACCTTGATAATTCATTTCAAATCTTTCTCTAATTCATCAAAAAAGTCTCTGCCGAAATTAAGTCAGCAGGATTATTTATTAAGCTTTCTAATCGCTTTAGAACAATATCTTTATGCCAATTAGGCACTACGTAATCATCCAAATCGCTTAATTCAGAATATTTCGTTGTCAACTTTCCCCATTCTTCTATTGGAATTATAACAGCAGTATGGTTGCCTAGATTGTCAGAGATATATTGAACAATCATTGTCTTTTTTATTCAAAAATAATAAATGATTTCAGAAAGTGTATTGAGAGCGACTGTCAAATTCCATTTTTTGATTTGTATGGCCCGTAAAAAAAAGAAATTAATAAAATTTTAGCTTTAATTTTACAACAAAAAAGTATTTCATGTCAGTAACAATAAGCCCAATATCCGATAGTCTTTCTCAGTTTTTTGCTCAAAATACCCACTCTAAGGTCATGATCCTGGTAGATAATCATACCAAAAAACATTGCTATCCTTTGGTAAAAGATTCGCTTCCAGCACATAAAACCATAACTATCAAAGCTGGCGAGCATTTTAAAAACCTTGACACCTGCCAACAGATATGGGAAGAAATGACCAAGAATGAGCTAGACAGACACGCCTTGCTTATTAATCTTGGCGGCGGAGTTATTGGTGATATGGGTGGTTTTTGTGCGGCGACATACAAACGAGGGATAGATTTCATACAGATTCCTACCACCCTACTCTCGCAGGTTGACGCAAGCGTTGGTGGCAAATTAGGCATTGATTTCCAAGGTTTTAAAAATCATATTGGAGTTTTTACCTTACCCAAATCCGTTCTGATAGACGATGTTTTCCTGAAAACCCTCCCACAGAACGAGATTCGCTCTGGATTTGCAGAAATCATAAAACACTGCTTAATTAGAGACAAGAGCAAATGGAATGAAATAAAAACCATTGACCTCGAAAATCAGAATTTAGCTGATTTAATTCAACATTCGGTAGAAATAAAAAAACAAGTGGTGGCCGAAGATCCAACTGAAAAGGGATTGCGTAAAATTCTTAATTTTGGACATACCTTAGGCCATGCCATAGAAACTTTTTATCTCGACAAAGGCAAAGAAAGACTGCTTCATGGCGAGGCAATTGCGGCTGGCATGATAGCTGAAGCATATATTTCTTTCATGAAAAAAATGATAGACGAACCTACACTTTTACAAATTGAGGAGTTTATTTTTGCCGTTTATGGCTCCGTAAAAATCAATAAAGAAGACATGGAATCCATCATTAAACTCACGCTTCAGGACAAAAAAAACATAGGCAATGTGGTTAAAGCCTCACTTATTGATGGGATAGGTAGCTGCCAATACGATGTGAGCATTAACAAGCAAGAAATGCTCAAGGCACTGAATTATTATTGCGGTTATTAAAAACCTTTTCGGATATTAATTTGCTTTGTGAAATTCTTTTTGTAAAATTTGTTTAAACAAGTAACTGATTTTGTTGGTTTTAGGTATGTATTGGCATTCTAAACTTATTACCCGAATGAAAAAAATCTTTATTTTGACTTTTTTTGTGATTGTTGGACTTAGCAGTTGCAATTCTTTAAAG
>Ga0164292_10003106_pt1 | contig 13547 bp, 9 predicted proteins | sample GEODES117metaG_FD_111486 | JGI IMG/M metagenome (GOLD analysis project Ga0164292, IMG submission 111486) | Eutrophic lake water microbial communities from Lake Mendota, Wisconsin, USA - GEODES117 metaG | ecosystem: Environmental > Aquatic > Freshwater > Lake | place: USA: Lake Mendota, Wisconsin... | reverse complement strand
GTGTGTCGCTGATGATACACGCGTCTTCGCGGGTGCGCGTGCTCGTCGTTTGCCTTTGTCGCCCTCGCCCTCGCTGTCGCTGTCGCTGTCGCTGTCACTGTCGCTGTCAGCACTACCGTCTTTCGCAGGTATTGGTTGATTTGTTACTCTCGCGACCAATTCACGCCCCTTTTCTTCCATTGATTTGAAAAATGAATTCAGTTTGTCACCGAACTCCCCCATTCCTAAATGAAAATCACCATTATTGGATAAACTGCTCCACATAAACCAAACGATTAGCGCAACCAAAATGAGTTTGATAATTGTCCAAAATGAAAAGAAACTGCTCTCGCCGTCACTGTCACCGTCACCACTTGTTCCAGAACCTAGACTGGATGTATCGAGAGATAGGTCGGGTAATTTCACGTCTTTAAATGTATCTTGTGCTTTTTCTTGGATACTAGATAATATTCCGGTCTTCTCCATCTTAGAAGACGCGGATAATCCACTATTTACCATTTCATTCTTGGTAGGTGCGATAATATTCGTAAATTTAAAGCTTGGAAGAGACATCGTGTTATATATAATATACATTATTCATACGGGCTATATTTCCGAGGCGGCGTCGGCGTCGGCGTCGGCGTCGGCGTCGGCGTCGGAGTTGTCGATGCGTTATCCACGCCATCTTTCCGAACAATCGTATTCATCGAGTTCAACGCTTCTAAACGCTTAATTGTGCGTTCAAGGTCGCCGTTTTTATCTCCATTATATCCGGATGATGAGAATAAATAATCAGTGTCTGGGCTAATCTCGTGCTGCTTGATTTGCTTATATACTGAATTAATATTTGCGACTGCGTTTTCAATGACAGGACGGTCGTGTATCATTTCTATCCGACTATCATATTCGGAAGTAAGAAGCGAGATTGCGAAATAGATAAGATAACGCCGTTTCTTTCGAACACCAGGTGTAAACCGAATACAATAAAGACGCAATAGACTATTCACGATTTTCTGTGTCAGTGGTGAATAATCGTGAGTATCGTTACTGCGCGAGAGAATCATATCCCAAATCATCCAAATCGGGTCGAATTGGAGTTTATCGTCGACTGGTATATGCGCGCGGCGTTCGCATCGACACGTCTCTTTCTTCGCCTTACAAATCGTCTCGAATTCTACGACCCACTCCACCCAGTAGCACGCCAAAATTGTATTTTTGGATTCGCGAGAGATATGATACGCAAACTCGTTCATCGCGATGAATATTTCCTTCGGGTCTCTCTCTCGGAAGAACTCCTGCGCATAATCTACACGCGGTGCTTTCAAGCGTTGCGAGATTGTCGCGATATCATATTCTTCCTTCTTCTTGATTTTCACACTGTCGTATTTATGTTGGCGTTTTGAATTCACAAGCACGCACACCATTTCCGCGAAGAGTGACCGCATTTTTGGGTGGTTTCGCAATCGGAGTTCATTGCCCACATACCCATTGGATATAATGGATTTGAAACTTTCATACCGCATTTCAATATAAAGAGGAAGTTTAGGGTTGGCTAAATGAATATACTTGCTTATAAATGTAATAATGATATCCCATAATTCGAGATAATGTCCCGAACATACGAGTTCCGCACTCCAATAACACGCTGGTTCTATTTTAGAACTTGAAAGACTATTCAATAGTTCTTTTCGCACATCGGTTTTTTTATATGACGAAAAAGTGATACCGCGGAATTCGCTTTCACTACGAATGTCGTTGATTTCATTGGGGTCGGACATTAAAGCACGGACACAAGCTATTATCTCGTGTGGTTTTATTTGCGTGATAATAACGATAATAACGATAATAATATTTTATATTGAAATACTAGTTAGCATTAGCAAGCCTTGCGAAGCAAATGGTGTATTCTTCCTTTTCAAAATACATACAATCACTTACACGATGGGAGATTTTGACGTTTCTTTTGATAGTATTAATGGTTGTATGTTTCATCAAACGCGACTTCTCCACCCAAGTGGATGGATTCACTGGTTCACAATCCGAGAGATATAAGGTCTATGAAAACGACCACATCTATGACGCATTTTATGCGGATATTTACGATGAACTCTTCATTCAACCGAATAAAATAGAGGCGGAAGTGGATGAGATTATTAGTATAACTGGTGCGCTAAATGGCAGTGAACGCGACAAACGGAATTTTAAAGTGTGCGACTTAGGGTGTGGGCGAGGGCATCACGTCGACCAGTTGAAACATAAGGGTATCCTCAATGTCATTGGGTGCGACAAATCCACCTCGATGCTTCAGAATGCGAGAGATTTATACCCGTCGTCTAAATTCATACAAGGCGATTTTATGAAACCGATGTTATTTAGCGAAGAGGAATTCAATGTCCTCACTTGCTTCTATTTCACGGTCTATTATGTAAAAGACAAGCGCGCATTCTTTCGAAATTGTTACCAGTGGTTGAAGCCAGAGGGGTATCTCATTCTTCATTTGGTAGACCGGAACCATTTTGACCCGATTGTCCCTGGTGGGAAGCCACTGTTTTTAGTCTCACCGCAGACCTATGCGAAAGAACGGATTACAAATTCTCTCGTGAAGTTCATGAGTTTTCAGTATAAGTCCGACTTTGTTGCGCCGCCACCGCCCTCGAACGCGAAGACAAAGGCGAATGCGAAGACCGTCGCGAAGAATACAGGAGAGAAGAATATCGCGAAGTTCGTGGAGAAGTTCACGGATGATAAGACAGGGAAAGTGCGAGAGAATATTCACACGTATTATATGCCGACGAACCGAGAGATGCTAGACATTGCGAAGGAGGTTGGGTTTACAGTGACGGGACAAGTGGACCTCGTGCACGTTCTCAACGAGTATCAGTATCTCTTTATATTGAAGAAGCCAGCCTAATATAATGCGTAGGAAGCATCGTATACTTATCAAATAAATGTGTAACAATCCTAACACGGAATGGAGCACGCAGTTGAATACGTAGCGTCAGCGTGGTGGCCGTATATGATTCTCATTATTTGCGCGACATTGATTACGTTTGTTTGTGTGATGAAATTCAAATACTATTTCTGGTATCACCAACCACTTACGTTTCTATGGACAATACGACGGTTTTTCGGGGGCGGTAACAGGAACACCCGGATTATGAATTCTCTCGGAACATCTGGGACACGGTGTTATAACGCGGTTGTATATCCGTTTTTACATTTTGTAAATCACGACGATGTTCGCGTCTACAGCGACGCCGCCGCCGACGCCGACACAGTCCCCTACGAGAGAATTGCCGCGTTTTTATCCAGACCTGACACTGAAATCGTGGCACCTGGGAGGAGTGTTTGTATCGCGGCCGACAATTTGGAGTATATTCTCTCGAAAGAGTCGTCACACGGTCTCTCGGTGTTTATTGGTGTGCTCGGGTCCAGTCGCGATATGACATCTACATCATCCGAAATCAAGGGTGTCTGTATTCTTAGCCCACGTATTTTATTATGCTTTACTGGTCACGGTAGTTCCCGCATCGTTACTACATCCGTCTCTATTTATGTATGCGACCACCTCGCGTGGTTGCGGTATACTACGCGCGACCGCGATTCTCTCGAATTGCTTGAAACAACCGAATATATTCAGAAGTCGCAAGAAATTGCGGGGGAACAAACATTATACCGATACCGTCAAATTCCGTGGTTTGTCGTGCCGTTCACGACAGTTTATTCGTATACGTTCACGGGCGCGGTCACGGGCGCGGTCACGGGCGCGGTCACGGGTGGGACGACCGTTGTCCCCGTTTCATCTAGGAACTTCGCCCTATTTTATGCTTTTGTAAATGAACACGCGAGAGATTTCCAATATTGTATTCTTTATGAAATCAGTCAACTTCAATCTCTCGTTCAAGGCGGTATCTATCAGATATTTATACTCCTATTGAATCAAGTTCGTGTTTTGGCGGTGTATATCTTCGCACCGTCCTGGCGGAAAGCATCACCAGCGGCCGCGGCGGTGGCAGCGGCAACGGCGGGCGTCTCTCGGCACGCGACGAAACGGAAACGAACCCGCGGGAACAGGATATCCGAATTACACGATTATATCGCGGAAACATCTACGGCTCTCGTAAAGTATTTACCACCGACTGAACAACCGAAATATGATATTTTTGGAAAGAGGGTGAAGAGACGTAGGGGCGCGACGGACGCCCGTGAAGAACACAAAAACGACCACGGAGGCGACATTGCATTATTATTATCATCCATCCGAGACAAATCACTATGCGATTGCGATACATTTCTGCGCGGGTTTTATATGTCTCTCGCAACCTTTCATCCGTCATTTGTGTGTATCGATACCATTGCGCATAATTATCTGTTGGTTGATGCGATGATTGCGACTTCGGGTGCGACTCTGGTGTCGCGAGAGAAATGGTATTACATTATGTATAATGCCATTATAGAGCGAGAGACGCTGTGTAAGGATATCTTCTTCGCGTAGTTCCGCTACGTCCACCGAAGGCGAAGCCGAGCGTAGCGGCACCGAGGCGAAATCATCGCTGATACCTTCCATACGATGACGCCGTAAACGCTCTACTTCCACGCCCTGCGCTGCCGCCACCAAACATTCCGCCACCACCTCGGCCGCCACCACCCGATGCCGCGCGTGTAAAGGTATCAATGACGAATATGATAAATACGCCTAAAAAGCAATACAAGACCAGTTCTTCGATGACGTGACCCGTCTTTTCATCCTTCTTCTCTTCCAGCATATGAATAATGTAGTTGAGTTTCTCAATAAGTGCGGCATTGGTTCCAGAAACAGCACCGCCACCGCCACCGACGCCACTGCCGCTACCCGCAGCCAACTGATTCGCAAGCGTTTCCGCATACGGCACAAACTGTTCATAATACTGTGAAGCATAGGTGCTTGTTTTACCGGAACCAGCACTGCCAGAAGAAACGCTAAATGGGTCCTTCTTCGGCGCGCTTGGAATACCTGTCAGTTTTTCAAAATAAAGCGAGGATGGTGCCCCTTGCGACGTTGTCGCCGACATTCCTTCCAATAAGGTAGACGAATACGATGACCCAGGGTTTAGGGAATTCATTTGTGTCGTTTTATGGACGCCACCAGTTCCGGCACCGCTACTTCCATTCGCCGCCCCCGCACTGCTAGATACTCCTGGAATCACGGAGGAGTGTGAAACATTTGTCGCATAAACCCCCATTCCTTGGGCGGGATAGGCCGGAAGTATATTGTCATCATCACCTTCTGCGTCACTATCCTCCCCCCCTTTACGATGAATGTTCTCAATATAATCCTTGATTTGTTTGATTTTCTTACCGGCTTGTTGTATGACACCGCTGTTATTCCCATTTTCATCGGATATGCCAGTAATTGCGCCGTTGGGAGATTGTAACAATCCTCTCTCGGTTCCGGTGGTGTCGCTATTGCGCGGTATCTTTAGGGTTCGGTTGCTGCCACCGCCACCGCCACCGCCACCGCCATTACGGCGATTGTAAAGTTTTCCATTTCCATTTCCGTTTCGTGTATTGTCGTTATTGCTATTATCGGCGGAATATTCCGAAAAACCTAAAGATGTCATATTCTTCTATAAAAAAATGAGATTTTAATTCGGTGTGAATTCTCTTAGTTATATACGAAAAATATATTTGTTATGTATATAAGACGAAATGGTGAAATTAAACAAAGGACTCACTTTAGGTGTTTTACTCGTTCTCATCGTTGTGATGATTCTTAAACCCAACCTTCTCGGGTTTTTGTATAACAACGTTTTAGGCAAACTCATTTTTGTGGCCGCCGTTGTGTTTCTCTCGTTGAAGCATACTGCCGCGGGTCTATTGGCTGTCGTATTTGTCGCGATTGTTGCGTCAATGAGCGGCTACCACGGTTTTGAAGGAATGGACGTGCCCGAGGACAAGAAGAAGTCGGAAGAAGAGGAGGAAGGCTTTGATGGCGAGAAGAAGAAGTGTGAAGGCGAAGACTGCAATACCGACAAGGAAGGTGCCGAGATGCAGAAGCCCGATATTGTCAAGGACATTGAGAACCAACTGAAGGCCAAGTAAGCGCACGGTGCTTCGTGCTCGCGCGCTCCGCGCTCCGTAATAGATAAGACACGTGTAGAGACGCGCAGAAGCGTCAGACACGATTCCGTGTCATATCTATTGAATTATATCTCGCATAATAGTAGTAGACGATGAATCTAGAGTATAATATCAAGTATATTCTCTCGTGGGTATATCATAATGTTATTCAAAGTGATGCGACTGGCGCCATCGTGCGAATCTTAATACTCATTGGTCTCGTATCGTTATTGGTGTATCGGGAGTTTATTTTATTCATTCTTCTTTGTATTGTCGTAATTTCGGCTGAGGTGTTTCTCGGGGCGGACGCGGTCACGGACGCAGACTCGGTAATGAAGGGTCTTCCTTCACTGGTCAATGTGTTTCCCCGCCGTTTCGTAGACAAAGACGAACTCACCACCGGCATTTCTGTATATGAAAATGACCATCACGCCGAGGCAGCAGGACGTGAAGGGTTTTCGATTGGAATCATCAAAGGCGATGACTCGGGGGTTGACCACCGACGCTATAATAAATTCGTGGAACAAGACAGTCGCGATTTCACCGATAAATATTTCAGTAGCAAACAATGCTCGATTGGAAATAGCGCAGGAGGCGTCACGATGTTTGGCAGCAATGAACTTCTTGGAGATTCACGCACTGCGCAAATTAGCGGCGGGATTTACAACTTCGCAGGAAAGTGGGTTTCGAATGAGCCAAATGACAACGCCATCAACGGAAAGCGTTATACCTACTTCAAAGAATGTGTTTACGACCCCATTACGCGATACAATTTTCGCGATTTTAAAAAAGACGTCTATAACAATATCAACAAGGACATCATCAATATTCAGCGGTGTCTCAATCGGTTCAATACCAATATACTGTTTGATACACAGACAGATGACGCCGCAGGTTATAGCCGACGGTTGACAAAATTACAGGATTCGACAGTGAAAGGTGCGCTTTCGTCCATTTCATACGTATCCTTGATTGCGGGAGGAAATGACAAGCCAGCAAAATTTTCGAATATTCAACCTCTGAATCGTGGAAATAATGCGGACAACGCAAGTGAAACTACGTATAGCGCGCTTCTGAAAAAAACCATATCCAAAAGCTCAGAAAAACAGCGTGAGATTGAAATCTACGGTAAAGTATACGGATATCGTCAACGTATCGACCAGATACTGGAAATGATGCGCAAACAAGCCAAAAATGATGCCGCCAATATCGATACGATTAACATCTCAGAAGAAGTAGTCGAAGAGTTGCGTTTGATTTTGTCCTATCTCGCAATTATCGAGAGAACCAATGCGGTGATTTTGTTTGAAGAGAAAAATGGTTATTATAATACGACGAATACCGAGGTGACCGGTGGAACGAACAAGCTTGAACCATTATCACAAACGGCTGGTGTAGGAACGATTAAGGGCCACAATAACATATTCCGCGTCCCTCTTCTTGACGACACATATAACACCAATGATGAAAAACGGTATATCTACGGAATCACGTATTATTTTGATAAGGTAGTTAGCACGACACCTTACGCCTAACCAAATACAATTAACACATTGTTCGACACACAGGACGTATTTTATTATATATATAATCTTTAAGGATTATGAAACTACGAACTGTTTTAATATTGATTTTAATGGCGTGTATCGTCCTGGCGACGTCGGCATTTGGCGCATACCAGGACAGTATCGGGAACGCAGACGCCGAGAGAATCGCGAAATCCAGGGCCGTTGCGAAAAGTCAGGTCAACCATGGCGACAAGTCCGTAGTGGGCGCGTCAGGCGCAGGCACCGCGCATAAACAAAGTCTCTCGCACTTGGATATCTCTGAAAAGGCGGACGGGCCCTATGTGAAAGAAGGCACAAATGCGTATCGCGGGAAGGCCGGCGGGTATGACCTTCGCGATACTTACGATAGCGACGACAGCGACAGCGGCGAGAACGGCGACACGGGCGATGGCGCCGAAGGGGGAAGCGAATTCCAACGTAAAATAAAGTATATCACCACAATGTTTGAAGAGATATTTAGTAAGTGGAAATCACAAGATTCGGTATTGGCGCCCACCAGTGTTGAATTGGACCCGGATAATCCTCTCGGGTCAGAAGGATTCCGAATCCGCGAGAAGTTCAAGAAGGGTGCGCGTCAAGGAATGCGTAAACTGAAAAATGCCTTTCGTGGGCGGTTTTAAATCTATGGTATTATTAGTATTCGTATGCCAAGTTCAAAGAAAAATCGTAGTCTTCGTCGGTCGTCGTCGGTGTCGGCAAAAATGCCAGTGGCGGCACCGGCAGCGGCATCTGGGGCGCCTGCGGCACAAAAACAAGTCGGCGGCGCCCCCGGTTCTATCGCATCGTCGCCTCTGATTCCACCCATCACTCTGAAATCATTTACGGATTTGTTCTCTGGAAAAACGAACTTTTTCACACTTCAGTCACCGGCCAACAATATTATGAACTCACGCGTGCTTACCGCGATGCATAACTTCTTCCATAACCTGAATACAAGCACATTTTTCGCCGGTTTTGTGATGATTATCCTGAATATCGGATCGCGATATATTAATTTGGACTTGAATTCATCTACCGAATCGTGGATTAAATACTTGATGAGTAAAGAACTCCTTGTATTCGCAGTGAGCTGGATGGGAACACGTAGTATCTATTACGCACTGGTGATTACCGCGTCCTTTACGATTATCGTTGACCACTTGATGAATATGGATAGCAAGTATTGTGTGATTCCGACGAAATTTAGAGATTTACATACAATGGCACCTGAGAAGCACGGGCCAGAGAAGAAGGTGACGGATTTAGAAATCAGTAATGCGCTTCATACGCTCGAGAAGGCGAAGAAAGAGAAGGAAGAAACCGACCATTTAGAACTCGTGAAGTATCACCAGTTGTTTAAAAGCGACACATTTGAATCGTCGCAACCGGCGAAAGTGGGGGGCGGCGGCGGCAAAGCGTGATTCGGAGTCGGAGTAAGCATGTAGAATGGAAACCCAGAACCAAAAATCGAAGAACCCGGAAATCAGAGGACCCAGAAATCGGAAACCCCGCGGAGCGGAGCGAGTGGAGCCGTAGGCGAAACGAGTAAAGCGACGCGGAATATAATAGAATGAGTATATAACGAATATAGGCATTCTGTATTGATAATAAATACAATGACGCAGCCGTATATTGCCGTTACGGAAATTGTAACGACCATTGATTCAAATATAGACTCTTATATCTCCGATTTGGCCGAACGGGGAGCATTGCCTCAAATTCCCGTAAATGGAGTGGCCGACAATTCGGCGCGACCGAAATACGTCCCCGGTAATGTTTCATCCGCCCTGAAAATCCAATTACTTGAACAAATGGTTTACCATCGCGCAGGTTCAACCAATAAAAAACCACTTGAACTCTTTATTCCTACGCAATACAAAATCAACCATCAAAAAATCGCGGACTATTTCGCGAAGAATGCGGGCAATGATGAGACACGGGCGTTGGTGGCAGATGTCGTCAAGAGTTACGGGAACAACTACAATAGTCTCTTTTATAAGCATACGATTCGGGGGAAACCTGCGGCTGCGGTTTCGGTTGCGGCTACGGCTACGGCGCGCGGAGAGAGCGGCGCGACCGACCTAGATAAGAAAACCGCAGACACCATTCAAGGCAAAATCGATAAATGGCACAAGGATTATACAGAATGGATATTTTATGATAGCGCAAGTACCTTTTTCATTCAAGAACGTGAACTCCCGCGCGATGAAATGTTTACACTGAAAATCAGCGTGGATGACATATTCTCGAGCACGGGCGCGAGCACGGGCGCGGGCGCGGGTGGCATAATAAAACTGGTGGATGAAATTGCGAAGAAATACGATGAACTTAACAAATTGTATGTAACGGAGGGGGAGGAACCAATGAATTTTATTGATAATATAAAGCACTATAAAACATTTCTAGAGAAGGTCTATGATGATATTGGAATACATTTCAATGAGCCGATAGATGTTGAGATTCGTGAACGCAAAGACCGAATTCGTAGATACAAATTTGACGAGGATATCAAAAAAAAATTATATGACATCTACGGTCAAATAAAGGTAATCACCGATGGGTTACAGTTAGATAATCTTCCTTATCTTCAAGTCAATGAAATCATCAATACATTCTTAAAGATAATTTACGGCGAAAATGAAAAATTCAAAGACTTGATTGGAGGACAAGACGTATTTGACAGTTTCGATGAAGCCATTGGTAAGAATAACTCCATTGGAAGAGGCAAAGACGATGAACCGAGAAAATATTACAAGACATACAAACTCATCCAGTATATATACTGGGTACTTGGGAATAAACTAACCGATAAATTTGACCCGTTTAAAAACGATGACACTGTAAACAAGGATAAAGATGAATTGAGAACTCTTGAGAGTTCTCGATCTGCGCCCGGTTATGGAAATAAAATACGCGAATTAGCGAATACTAAATATGTCACAAATCTTATAGAAGAATACAAAACCGGCGGAGATGATAAAATGAAAGAATTCATACAAAATTTTATGAAATTCAATATAGATATACAGAGTTATTTTGACATCAATTTGGAGAAACACATTTATGGCGATATTTTACACGTTCTCGACCGGGATTTTAAAAACAAATCTTCCATCGACCTCTCTTTCGGCATTGACCTCCTTTTCTACGTATTATACGATGTAACCCACGAAGTCATACGTGAAATCCGGAAAAACCAAATCAGTTTCGACAAACTCAACGAAGCCAAGAACCCCGATATCCAGAAATTGCGCCAAGAGATTCAATTGAAAGAGCGCAAACTGAAAAATATATGTAATCTCATCGCGCAAAAGGGGCGGTTTCAACCCAGTGAAGTCATACCAGACAGTGCCCAGTATTATTATCGCGACGCGGGCGGTGCGGGTGGTGCGGGTGGTGCGGGTGGTGCGGGCGGTGCGGACGCACGCAAAGCCGGTCTCGTCAACCCCGACACCTACCGCGCGAACTGGTCCGCGAAGTTGACCTCCAATAAAAAAATCGAATTCACAATTTCTGATATGAAGAAGAAGTTGGACCAATCTCTCGGATTATCGGGTGCGGTGGGTGTGCCTACGCCGAAAGACCAGGCGAATTTGAAAGAAAGTATCACGAAACTAATCAAATACAATACGATTCAAGTGGTCGGGATGTTATTCGCAAAACCGCGGCATATATGGTATTCGCCAAGTATTCGGCAGAGTTTTTTATCCCCTACCTCCAAATGGGCGTTTTTTCAGTTGGCCGCGCCTGAAATCGTGTCGGGGCGCGGGATGAAAGAATTCCTTGCGAAACTCAATGAACCGCCGGCGGCGGTGGCGGCGGCGGCAGTGGCAGGGGGCGGAGGTGCCGGTAGTTCTCGGATAGATTTGATACTCACAAAAAAACCGGTGGACGGAATTTCTCTCGAGGGAGGCGGAGCGCCATTATGCGTATTCAATATTGACGCCGAGAATGGACCTCAAATGTTGCCAAAAGGCGCGAGAGGGGAGGTGGATGGTGACGCGACGACCGACGCGCGGTTTCAGAATCCTGCATTTTCGGATACGACGGCGGCGGGAGCGGCGGCGGGCACGGTGGCGGGTGCGGCAAAAGGAAGCGACGGAACGATACCAGATGGCGCATCATTTACAGATGCGTTAGCACATCAAGCAAAAAAATTATTCCCATTCCAAAAACCCGATGCTGCCAAATGCGCCACCGCGCGAGGACAACTTGGCGAAGCATTTAATGAAATGTCGGAATTGGCCGCGAATTCGTTGAAAGATATCGGGCTGGATATCCGAATGAAAATGGCGCCCGTTCCACCGGTGGTCACGCCGCCAATCCCGCCACCATTGCCTCCTCCACCTCCTTCGGCGGCAGCACAGAGAGCGGCACAAGCGGCGGCAGACGCGGCGGCAGCAAGGGCGGCGGCATTGGCACGGGCTCGTGCGGCGGCACTTGTTGTTCCCCCGGCGCCGGTTCCGCCATTGCCACCACCTCCGGTGCCTCCACTGCTACTTACACACGAACAGATTGTGGCGGCTGCTTGGAAAGAGGTAACGCGAACGAGCGGAAAGTTGAATCGGGCCACTATGACTGATTCGCGACGAGAACCGAATCGTGAATATGCGAAAAAATTATGCGAATACGCTAGGGTGAGTGTGGACCATATTTATAAAGTGAATGCCGCCATTGTCGGACAAGATATGGATGCGATTGACGCGGTGATGAAGAATATAGTCGTATCAAAGAATCCGCCTCCAGGGAACACGGCTGGTTATGTTATAACGCATTCCATTGGAGCGACGATTGGAAAGATTACCGGTAATGATACCCAAAATTATTGCGCTGATTTTAATGACCCAAATAAGTCATATCCTGATATTTTAAAGAGTATATTGGGTAATATACAAAAGACAGTGGAGGTCGATAAGGAATGTGTGGATGTTATCGTAAATAGTGTCAGTGTTATCCGGGCGATTATTAGTGCATACCAGGGAAGTATTACAGACAAAAATATATTGAAACAACTAAATGAAGCGGTTAGACTTATTAATGGATCTAAAGCCAACGTACACTCCCTCAATTTTGATATAACAACTATGAATAAAACCGAATTAGGAATCCTTCCAAGAATTAAAACGCACAGGGATAATTTGAAACGATTATCCGATAATTTACACGAGATAAATAAATACATCGGTGGAATGATGGGATTTTATAAACAAGTGGTGGACATTTATAAGCGCTTGGAGCCGGAGTTTTTACAGATAGAAACAGGCAGAGCTGCGGCGGCTGCGGCTGCGGCTGCTACTGCGGCTGCTACGGCTGCGGGGTTGGCGGCGGCGATAGCGGCAAAACAGAAATACGCCAGTAATCCAATTATAACAACCGCAAGCGCTCAGGCTACCACTGCTTCTGCCGCTGCCGCTGCCGCTGCCGCTGCGGTCGTGGGAGCAACTCTGGCGCAAGCCCTACAACATAAGAAAGATGCTGAAGATGCTTTGAAAAAAGCCGAAGAAGAAAGTCATAAAGCACTACTCACCGAGGCTCGTATGGATGCGACTAATAGCGCTGAAGAAACCCAAGAAATTTATGAAGCAGCCCTCCAACAAATACTGGGTTATGACCAATCTGACACTAATATAACTACACCTCTAAATGATATTAACAAGGCTGTCACCAATTCTAATAAAAACGCAACTGAAGCTTCTACCTATACAAATGTTAGCGACGCACGAAAAAAAGCCAATGAAGCTGAAGAACAAAAAAAAAAAGCAGAAGATGCTTTGAAAAAACTAGAAGATGCGATTAAAAATATTGATGCCGCTTCCGCTCCCTCTTCCGCTGCCGCTCCCGCTCCCTCTTCCGCTGCCGCTCCCGCTCCCTCTTCCGCTGCCGCTCCCGCTCCCGCTCCCGCTCCCGCTCCCGCTCCCGCTC
>Ga0164292_10003102_pt1 | contig 13556 bp, 15 predicted proteins | sample GEODES117metaG_FD_111486 | JGI IMG/M metagenome (GOLD analysis project Ga0164292, IMG submission 111486) | Eutrophic lake water microbial communities from Lake Mendota, Wisconsin, USA - GEODES117 metaG | ecosystem: Environmental > Aquatic > Freshwater > Lake | place: USA: Lake Mendota... | reverse complement strand
GGGCTGCACCATGGGCGAGTACTTCCGTGACCGGGGTCAGGATGCGCTGATCGTCTACGACGACCTGTCCAAGCAGGCCGTGGCCTACCGTCAGGTGTCGCTGCTGCTGCGTCGTCCTCCGGGCCGCGAAGCCTACCCCGGCGACGTGTTTTACCTGCACAGCCGTCTGCTCGAGCGTGCCGCCCGTGTCAACGCCGAATACGTCGAAGCCTTCACCAAGGGCGAAGTCAAGGGCAAGACCGGATCGCTCACCGCACTGCCCGTCATCGAGACGCAAGCCGGTGACGTTTCGGCCTTCGTGCCGACCAACGTGATCTCCATTACAGACGGTCAGATCTTCCTGGAAACCAGCCTGTTTAACGCCGGCATCCGCCCCGCCATCAACGCCGGTATCTCGGTTTCGCGCGTCGGTGGCGCCGCCCAGACCAAGCTGATCAAAAGCCTGTCGGGCGGTATCCGTACCGACCTGGCCCAGTACCGTGAGCTCGCTGCTTTCGCGCAGTTTGCCTCCGACCTCGACGAAGCGACCCGCAAGCAGCTCGATCGCGGCGCGCGTGTGACCGAGTTGCTCAAGCAGCCTCAGTACAGCCCGCTGCCCATCAGCTTGATGGCCGCATCGCTGTTCGCGGTGAACAAGGGCTTCATGGACGATGTTGAGGTCAAAAAGGTGCTGGCGTTCGAGTCTGGGCTGCACAGCTACCTCAAGGACAAGTGCGCCGCCTTGCTGGCCAAGCTCGAGTCCAACAAGGCCATGGACAAGGATGCCGAGGCCGAGATGACCGCCGCCATCACCGAGTTCAAGAAGTCCTTCGCCTGAAGCCCCTGGGCCCAGGAATTTTTTAGGAACTCATATGGCAGCAGGCAAGGAAATCCGCGGCAAGATCAAGTCGGTGGAAAACACCAAGAAGATCACCAAGGCCATGGAGATGGTGGCCGCCTCGAAGATGCGCAAGGCGCAAGATCGCATGCGTGCCGCTCGCCCCTACAGCGACAAGGTGCGCAACATCGCAGCCAACCTCAGCCAGGCCAACCCGGAGTACACCCACCCCTTCATGATGGTCAACGAGGCCAAAGCCACCGGCTTTATCGTTGCGACCACCGACAAGGGACTGTGCGGCGGCCTCAACACCAACGTGTTGCGTGCTGTCACGGGCAAGCTGCGCGAGGTTCAGGCCGCCGGGCAGTCGGTGCAGGCTGTGGCCATTGGTGCCAAGGGTCTGGGCTTTCTCAACCGCATCGGGGCTCCGGTGGTCTCGCAAGTCACTCAGCTCGGCGACAAGCCCCACCTCGAAAAGCTGATCGGTCCGGTCAAAGTGTTGCTCGATGCTTACGCTGAAGGCAAGGTCAACGCGGTGTACCTGTGCTACACCAAGTTCATCAACACGATGCGCCAGGAGCCTGTGGTCGAACAGCTTTTGCCACTGGCCAAGCTGGAGGCTGACAAGGGACATCACGGCTGGGACTACATCTACGAGCCCGACGCCCAGTCGGTCATCGATGACCTGCTGGTGCGCTATGTCGAGGCGCTGGTCTACCAGGCGGTTGCCGAGAACATGGCCTCTGAGCAGTCGGCGCGTATGGTGGCGATGAAGGCCGCCACCGACAACGCAGGCAACGTCATCTCCGAGCTCAAACTGGTCTACAACAAGACGCGCCAGGCGGCGATCACGAAAGAACTTTCGGAGATCGTGGCCGGTGCCGCTGCAGTCTGAGGCTTGCGGCAGACGTCGAACGAATATTTAGAGAAAGCGAAAAGGATTCAATCATGGCTCACGCTCAAGGCAAGATTGTTCAGTGCATCGGCGCGGTGGTGGACGTGGAGTTCGCGCGCGATCAGATGCCCAGCGTTTATGACGCACTCAAGATGGAAGGCTCTGCCTTGACGCTGGAGGTGCAGCAGCAGCTCGGCGACGGCGTGGTGCGCACCATCGCTCTGGGCTCCTCCGACGGCCTGCGCCGCGGCAACGTGGTCTACAACACCGACGCGCCCATCACGGTGCCGGTGGGCAAGGCCACCCTGGGCCGCATCATGGACGTGTTGGGCAACCCGATTGACGAGCGCGGCCCGGTCGATCAGACCCACACCGCATCGATCCATCGCAAGGCCCCGGCTTATGACGAACTCTCGCCTTCGACTGAATTGCTCGAGACGGGCATCAAGGTGATTGACCTGGTTTGCCCCTTCGCCAAGGGCGGCAAGGTGGGCCTGTTCGGTGGCGCCGGCGTGGGCAAGACCGTGAACATGATGGAGCTCATCAACAACATCGCCAAGGCGCACTCGGGTCTGTCCGTGTTCGCTGGCGTGGGTGAGCGCACCCGTGAGGGCAACGACTTCTATCACGAGATGGCCGACTCCGGCGTGGTCAAGCTCGACAACTTGCCCGAATCGAAGGTCTCGATGGTGTACGGTCAGATGAACGAGCCCCCGGGCAACCGTCTGCGCGTGGCCCTGACCGGCCTGACCATTGCCGAGTCCTTCCGTGACGAAGGCCGTGACGTGCTGTTCTTCGTCGACAACATCTACCGTTACACCTTGGCCGGCACCGAAGTGTCCGCCCTGCTGGGCCGCATGCCTTCGGCTGTGGGCTACCAGCCGACGCTGGCCGAGGAAATGGGTCGCCTGCAGGAGCGCATCACGTCGACCAAAGTGGGCTCCATCACCTCGATCCAGGCCGTGTACGTGCCGGCCGACGACTTGACCGACCCGTCGCCTGCCACGACCTTCGCCCACCTGGACTCCACCGTGGTGCTCTCGCGTGACATTGCCGCTCTGGGTATCTACCCCGCCGTGGATCCGCTGGACTCCACCAGCCGCCAGCTTGACCCGCATGTGGTCGGTGACGATCACTACAGCACCGCTCGCGCGGTGCAGGGCACGCTGCAGCGCTACAAAGAGCTGCGCGACATCATCGCGATTTTGGGCATGGATGAACTGGCGCCCGAGGACAAGCTGGCCGTGGCCCGGGCCCGTAAGATTCAACGTTTCCTGTCCCAGCCCTTCCATGTGGCCGAGGTGTTCACCGGCTCGCCCGGCAAGTACGTGCCGCTGGCTGAAACCATCCGTGGCTTCAAGATGATCGTCAATGGCGAGTGCGACCACCTGCCCGAGCAGGCCTTCTACATGGTCGGCACCATTGATGAAGCCTTCGAAAAAGCCAAGAAAGTCTAAGGAGCGGACATGAGCACCATCCTTGTGGATGTGGTCAGCGCCGAGGAGTCCATATTCTCGGGCGAAGCCCGGTTTGTGGCTCTGCCTGGCGAGGCCGGCGAGCTGGGCATCTATCCGCGCCACATGCCCCTGATCACGCGTATCCGCCCAGGTGCGGTGCGCATTGAAAAGACCGACGGCTCGGAGGAGTTCGTCTTTGTCGCAGGCGGCGTGCTCGAGGTGCAGCCCAACCATGTCACGGTGCTCAGCGATACCGCCATCCGCGGCAAGGACCTCGACGAGGCCAAGGCCGGCGAGGCGCGCAAGGCGGCCGAAGAGGCGGTCAAGAACGCCAAGAGCGATATCGATTTGGCCAAGGCACAGTCGGAGTTGGCGGTGATGGCGGCGCAGATTGCCGCACTGCGTAAATACCGTCAAAAGCGCTGACGTTTAGCGCTCCATGCCCTGCAAAACCGGCCCTGGCGGCCGGTTTTTTCGTTTGCAAGAAGCCAGGCAGAGCCCTTGCGGCTGGTACGTTCGCCGGTTGGGGCGGACCGTTGCGCAGGCCCTGGGCCCGCCTGATCGTCAGGGCTTGCCCTCGCGCTCGCTGTATGCCCCGCAGCCCTCGATCGCCGGGCAGTCTTTGCAGATGGGCAATGGTGGCAGCGGTGCCAATGGAACCCACTAACATACGCGCGCGGCGCATCCGAGGCCGGCACACGCAGGTGTGCTGCTCGATGCATCTGACAGCGCCCACCCAGATTTTTCAAACCCATGCCCAAGCATCAGCTCGCTCCCGCCCATTTGCTCAGTCCAGAAGACGTCGAGGCCGCTTTCTACGAGGCCTTGCAAACGGGCGACCTCGAAAAACTCATGTCCTGCTGGGCCGACGAGGACGAGATCGTGTGTGTGCACCCCGGCGGCCCGCGGTTGGTGGGGGCTGGCCAGATTCGCAGCAGTTTCGAGACCATGTTTGCCAACGGCGCCATCCGCGCCTGGCCTGAGCGGGTCCACTCGGTGCAATCGCTGGGCGCCTGCATGCACAGCCTGGTCGAGCGGCTCGATATTCTGACCGCCGAGGGGCCGGCGCAGGCCTATGTGATCGCCACCAACGTCTACCATCAGGGGCCGCAGGGCTGGCGCATGGTGGTGCACCATGCCAGTCCGGGCACGGCAGTGCAAGCCCAGCCCCTGGCCGGCGGCTCGACCGTCCTTCATTGAGCCGATACCCTGTGCTTGACCCCACAAACCATCTTATGCGTCAGCGTTCTCGGCCCGTGCCAGCCCCTGGTTTCAGAAGCGCTGCACTTGGGTTTTGGCGCTAAACAGTCGGACCTGGCCCCGATGCAATACCAAGCGCCTTGGTGGCTGCCCGGCGGTCACCTGCAGACCATCTGGGCTGCGTTTTATGGCCAGCGCCTGGCCTCAGGCCCTCTTGAGTTTGAGCGGGAGCGCTGGCCCACGCCCGACGGCGATTTCATTGACGTCGACTGGCTGGCCGCTGGACCCGATCACGCGGATCGAGCCCACCCCACGCCCCCGCTGCTGGTGTTGTTTCATGGCCTGGAGGGCTCGTCGCAGAGCCACTACGCGCAGGCCTTTGCCAGTTTGGCGCGCGTGCGCGGCTGGCGCTTTGCACTGCCGCATTTTCGCGGCTGCTCTGGCCAGATCAATCTGGCCCCGCGTGCCTACCACTCGGGCGATCACGAGGAGATCGACTGGATGCTGCAGCAGTTGGCAGCGGCGCACCGCGGGCCCTTGGTGGCCGTGGGTGTTTCCCTGGGTGGCAACGCCTTGATGCGCTGGGCTGGCGAGCAGGGCGAGCACGCGGCGCGGCGGGTGCGGGCGGTGGCCTGCGTGTGCTCGCCGCTCGATCTGATGGCCGGTGGCATGGCCATGGGCCGTGGGCTGAACCGCCACCTGTACACGCCCATGTTTCTCAAGACCATGGTGCCCAAGGCGCTGGCCAAGCTCGAGCAATATCCGGGCTTGTTTGACCGGCAGCGCCTGTTGAAGGCGCGCGATTTGTATGACTTTGACAATGTGTTCACGGCCCCCCTGCATGGCTTTGCCGACACGCGCGACTACTGGCTGCGTGCTTCGGCCAAGCCGCTGCTGCCTCAGGTGCGAGTGCCGTCCCTGGTCTTGCACGGCATCAACGACCCCTTCATTCCTGCCAGCAGCTTGCCCACGCGCGAGCAAGTCAGCGCCAGCGTGACTTTGTGGCAGCCCGCCCAAGGCGGGCATGTGGGCTTTCCGGTGGCTCAGCCGGGTTGGCCCGCAACCCATGTGCTGGCCATGCCGCAGGCCGTTCTGGCTTTTCTGGCGCAGGCCCTGTGAGGTGCATCGGCTTGGCGTCACAATGGCGCCTCATTGCAGGCAGGAGCTCACCGGCGTGGACGATATCGTAAAGGCCGCATTGGCCAAGTGGCCCAACGTGCCCGCTTGCTACGGCTGGCTGGGCCTGGACGATCGCGGTCAATGGTGGATGCGTGACGACCGCGTGCAGGCGCTCGGTCCTTTTGCCGCAGAAGGCAGCACCGCGGCCAGCCGCGGTGCGCCCCTCAAGCATGAAAAGCTGATCGACTTTATCGCCCGCAACTACGAGGCCGACGGGCGGGGCTGCTGGTTCTTCCAAAACGGCCCGCAGCGTGTTTATGTGGAGCTGCAGATCACGCCCTGGATCTGGCGGGTTGAGCCGGACTTTTCCTTGCGGGCACACACGGGCCGCAGCGCAAGAGCGCAGCGCACCTGGATCGACGAGGGGGGGCGCCTTTACCTTGAGACGGATCTCGGATTGGGCCTGGTGCACACCCAGGATATGGTGCGCGCCAGCGAGGCGGTTGAGCATGGCCTGTGGGTGCCCCACGAGGTGCGGGCTCAGGAGATGCCCGAGCGGTTTGGCTACGTGACCAGCCCTGCAGCCGATCGCGGCGCCGCGCTTTAACGCAAGCCCCGATGGGCCCCGTGCCCTGACGGCCGGCCCGCCGCTTACAGCCTGGTTTACTTGGCTGGCGCTGCAGCGCCTTCCTCTGCCTTAGCGGCCGGCGCTGGCGGCTCGGTGAGCTTGCCCCCCGACTTGTTGGCCAGGTAGACCACGGCGCGGCCAAGTTCGATGTCGGAAAAGTCGCCACCGCCCTGAGCGCCCATGGCGCCCTTGCCCTTGAGGACAGAGTTCAAAAGGGTGTCATAGCCCGTCTTGAGCCTGGGCGCCCAGGCTCCGCCGTCGCCCAGCTTGGGGGCGCCAGCGGCACCGGCGTTGTGGCAGGCGGCGCACTGCGCGTTATAGACCTCTTCGCCCGCCTTCAGTGGCCGATTGGCGTCGCGAATTTCAACGCTGCCAACTTTTTGGATGCGTTCGGCCACCGCTTTTTCCGAGTTGTCGGCGCCGGCCTGGGGCTTGGGTGCCGAGACCACAAAGTACACCAGCGCGATGATCCCAAAAACCGGGATCACGAAGGAATAAAACACAGTCAGCAGCAACTGGCCCGGGGTCTTGACGGGGCCGGTGTGGCCTTCTTCGTGAGCCGTGTTGTGATCGTTAGCGCTCATGGCGTCCTCAAAGTGCGTAAGCTTCATGGGCCGGCTCAAACGCCGGCAACCCGTCATTATAAACAGCCGCCCCCAGCGTGAACTGACTGCGGTCGAACCATACCGACCCGACTGCTAGAATCGAATAACCGGTTTGGGCTTTCGCGCCCCACCTGTCAGCATGCGGCTGTAGCTCAGTGGATAGAGTATTGGCCTCCGAAGCCAAGGGTCGCTGGTTCGATTCCAGCCAGCCGCGCCAGCAGACCAGCGCCAATGATCAAGCCCACGGCTCGGGCTGCGCCTGCAAGTGCTCGCCAAAGACCTGCGCCACGGGCGACAGTCGCTTGCCTTTGTGCCAGACGATATGCCATTGCGAGGGCACGGGAAAGCCTTCGACAGGCAGCACCGTCACCCCATGCTGGGTGGTCGGGCGCGGGCCAAGGGCATGTCTGGACACCACCGAGACGCCCAACCCTGCCGCGACGGCTTCTCGAATGGCCTCGTTGCTGCCCAGTTCGAGCTTGACCTTGGCGGCGAACTTGGCGCTCTTGAAATGGGCGTCGGCCGCCATGCGCGTGCCCGAGCCGCGTTCGCGCAAGATGAACAGGTCCTCGCGCAGATCGCGCAGTGTGAGCGTCTGGCGTCGGGCCAGGCGGTGGTGGGTCGAGCCGATGACCACCAGTGGATTGCTCATGAACACCCGGTCCTCCAACTCGATATCGGTCGGTGGCATAGACATGATGTAGAGATCGTCGAGGTTGTCGCGCATGCGTGCGAGCACGCCGTCGCGGTTGAGCACTTGCAGGGCGACATCGACATCGGGGTGGCTGGCGCAGAATTTACCGAGCAGGCGCGGGATGAAGTATTGAGCCGTGCTCACCACAGCCAGCCGCAAGCGTCCTCGCGTCAAGCCCTTGAGCCCATCGACTTTTTGAATCAGGGACTCCCATTCGCCAACCATGGTGCGAGCGGTGCGAGCCAGCTCAATTCCGGCCTCGGTCAGGTGCACGCGCCGGGAGATGACTTCGTACAGCGGCAGTCCCAAGGCTTGTGTCACCTCGCGCAACTGCATCGATGCGGTCGGTTGCGTCACGTGCATCACCCGGGCCGCGCCACTGACCGATCCGGTTTCGGCCAGCGCCAGGAAAAGACGCAGTTGTCGGAACGTCACATTCATAGATTTTTTTCAATGCAAGTCTGTCTCAATATCGATTTTACAAATGTTCTTTGGCTCCCTAAGATTCCGGCCCGAAAGCTCAACACCATGAACAACCTGCTTGATCCGGCCATTCTTTTCTTTGCCTTTGGTGCGCTCGCCGGCGCCCTCAAGTCCAACCTCGAGATTCCCGCTCCGATTTCGCGCTTTCTCTCGCTTTACCTGCTGATGGCCCTGGGTCTCAAGGGTGGTTTTGCCTTGGCCGAGTCGGGCCTGACCGAGCATGTGGTGGGCGGCTTGCTGTGCGCCCTGGCTCTGGCCATTGTGGTGCCGGTCCTGGCGCTGCGGTTGCTGCGCATGTGGGTGGGGCCTTATGACGCGGCGGCCCTGGCTGCCACTTACGGCTCGGTCAGTGCCGTGACCTTTTTGACCGCAGTCCAGTTTCTCGAGACCCAAGGCATTGCCTACGGCGGGCACATGGCGGCGGCGATGGCCTTGATGGAGTCGCCGGCCATCATCTTGGCGGTGCTTTTTGCCAATTCGTTGCGCCAGCGTGAGGCCTCTGGCAGCCCTCGGGATGCGGTTGGCACTGACTTTGCGAAAGTGTCCATGCGCAAGGTGTTGCACGAATCCTTCACCGAAGGGGCACAGTTGCTGCTCCTGGGCTCCATGCTCGTGGGCTTGATCACGGGCGAGTCGGGGCGGCAGGCGATGGAGCCTTTCTCCAGCGATCTTTTCAAAGGCATGCTGGCCTTCTTTCTGCTCGATATGGGCCTGCTGGCCGCGCGCAATTTGCCGCAGATCCGCGGCCAGTCGCCCTGGCTGCTCGCTTACGCGGTTGTCGCTCCGGTGGTGCACGCCAGCTTGGCGCTGGCGCTCGCGCGCCTGGTCGGGCTGCCGCTGGGGGACACCGTGCTGCTGATGGTGCTTGCCGCCAGCGCGTCTTACATTGCGGTGCCGGCCGTTTTGCGTCATGCCATTCCGCAGGCCAACCCTTCGCTGTACTTCGGTTTGTCCCTGGGCTTGACCTTTCCGCTCAATATCTTGCTGGGCATTCCCACGTACGCCGCGATGGCCTCGGCCGTGATGCGTTGAGGCCGGACCGCTCGCCTGGGCGGTGGGCCGCGTGAGCCCCGGCCAGCTTGTTAATTTCAATGTTTTGATACTATCAGTGACATTAATTTGCACTTGGGCCTTCGCCCGGTCTGCTTGTGTCACATCCTCCTGCCTTACGGCTGCGATTTCCATCGCCAATTGGCGCGCTCGTCTCCCATAAGGCCCGGGGCCTGCTGCGGGCGTGCGCCGCCGCAGGCCTGCTGTTCGTGCTGTGCCTGGCCCACTCGGTGCGCGCCGAGACGCTGCTGGGGGTGGTGGTCGCCGTCTCCGACGGTGACACGGTGACGGTCAGGGATGGCAACGACCAGACTTACAAGATCAGGCTGGCCGGCATTGATGCGCCGGAGAGCCGTCAACCCTACGGTGATCGCTCGCGCCAGTCGCTGATTGAGTTGGTGGCCGGTCAGTCGGTAGAGGTCATCTACGACAAGGTCGACCGCTATGGGCGACGGGTGGGCACGATCCGCATTGGCGGGCGCGATGCCAACCTCGAGCAAGTGCGCCGTGGCTTGGCCTGGCATTACAAGCAATACGAGGCCGAGCAAACGCCTGCCGACCGGCAACGCTACGCGGCAGCCCAGCAGGGCGCGCAGGCCGAGCGCCTGGGTCTGTGGCGTGATGACAGCCCGCAAGCGCCCTGGGATTACCGGCGACAAATGCGCGCCGGCGGTCCTCCGTAGAGCGGGGTCGATCCGTCGCTGACGGGGCTCTGGCTTAAGGCAGGGGCCGCAGCGACTGTGTGTGGCGACCGATTTGCGGCCAGCGCCGATGCAGGTAGAGCCAGGCCAGCAGCCCGATGCCGAGCATGGCCAGGCTGGCCAAGGCCAGCAGGAACGCCGAATGCATGACCAGCGGTGCCAGCGCACCGGCGACGATGCCGTTGGACAGTGCGCCGATCACGGCTTGCAGCGATGAGGCCATGCCGCGGCGGTCGGGGTGCAGATCGAGCAGCAGCAAGGTCACCACCGGCACGACCAGTGCCCAGCCGAAGGAAAACACGGCAATCGGCAGCAAGGCCCAGCTGGCATGGGCCGGCCACAGGCCGTTGGCCACCAGGTTCACGACGCCGCTGGCCAGCATGATGACAAAGCCATGCCGAATTTGGCGTTTGGGCGGCCACTTCCCGGCCTGGTGTCCGCTGAGCCAGGCGCCGGCCATGATGCCGCCAATGTTGAGCACGAAGAACCAGAAAAATTCAGTCGGTGCCAGCGCCAGCAGATCGCCCAGGAAGGCTGGCGCCGACAACACGTACAGAAACATGCCGTTGAAGGGGATGCCGCTGGCCAGGGCCAGCAGCAAAAAGCGAGGGCTCGATGCCAGCTGCCAGTAGCCGCGCAGGAGATGGCCCGGTGCAAAAGACTGCCGCTGTTGCACATGCAAGGTCTCGGGCAGCAGCTTGTAGACCGCCAGCAGCAGAGCCAGGCCCAGGCCCGTGAGCAGCCAGAAGATGCTGTGCCAGCCGATGTGCACGAACAGCCAGCCGCCGATGATGGGCGCCACGGCCGGCGCGATGCCGAAGTAAATCGTCACCTGGCTCATGACCTTCTGCGCCTGCGCCGGCGGGAACATGTCCCGGATGATGGCCCGGGAGACGACCACTCCTGCGCCGGTGCTCATGCCCTGCAGCGCGCGAAAGGTGACCAGTGCGCCGATGCTCTCGGACAGGGCGCACCCTGCCGAGGCCAGCGCAAACAGTGCCGTGCCAGCCAGAATCACGGGCTTGCGCCCCACGCTGTCGGACAGGGCGCCATGAAACAGGTTCATGAAGGCGTAGCCGAACAGGTAGCTCGAGAGGGTTTGCTGCATCTGCACCGCGCTGGCATCGAGGCTTTGCGCGATGCCTGCAAAGGCCGGCAGGTAGGTGTCGACGGCAAACGGCGCGAGCATGCTCAGCAGGGCGAGCAAAAAGGCCAGGGCCCACATGGGCGCGCGCCAAAGCTGCGTTGCGTCCGGGTTCATGGCTGTCTCAGGCGCAGTGCGCGCTGGTACAGCTCGTTGCGAGGCGCTGCGGTGATCTGCGCGGCCAGTTGCACCGCCGTCTTGAGCGGCAAATGCGCCAGCAGGGCCGTGAGCACGCGCTCGTGTTCTGGCCACGGATCGGCCTGCTGTTGCTGGGGGTGCAGCACCAGCGCAAACTCGCCCCGGGTGCGCTGTGCATCTTCGCCGAGCCAGTGCGGCAGTTGCGCTGCCGGCAGGGTCACGATCTGCTCGAACTGCTTGGTCAGTTCACGGCCGACCGTGACCGCGCGGTCACCCAGGCCAGCCAGTTGCGCGGCGAGGGCTTCGATCCGGTGCGGTGCCTCGAGCAGCACCACGGCGTGACCGCCGCCGGCCAATTGAGCCAGGACCTGTTCGCGCTCCCCGGCTTTGGTGGGCAGGAAGCCCGCGAAGACGACCGGCCCGTCGGTGCCCAGCCCGGCTGCGCTGAGCACCGTGCTCAGGCTGCTGGCCCCGGGCAGCGGCACCACGCCCAGCCCGGCCTGGCGCACCGCCGCGACCAGCCGCGCGCCCGGATCGCTGATGGCGGGGGTGCCTGCATCACTGACGCAGGCCACGCGCTGGCCGGCCTGCAGCCGCCTGACCACCTCCTGCGCGGCTTGGGCCTCGTTGTGCTGGTGCACGGCCAGCAGGGGCCGCTCGATGCCGTAATGGCGCAGCATGGCTTGTGTGTGGCGCGTGTCTTCACATGCGATCGCATCGACCAGCCCGAGCACGTGCAAGGCGCGCAGGCTGATGTCGGCCAGGTTGCCGATCGGGGTGGCGACCACGTACAGTGCGCCTGTGGGGTGGTGTTGCAAGCCAGCGGCGTTGCGGGCGGCCTCCCGCGCCAGGTCGAAAGATGGGTTCAATGCAAAAGTCCGGTCAGCAGCCTGGTCCAGCAAAGGGCCGGCTTGGCTTGTCGAGCAGCAGGCCGACCACCACCAAGGGTCGCGGCGATCAGGCCGAGGTTTTCGCCCGTGCGCACCTGCAGCAACGCGGCTTGCGCTGGCTAGACTCGAATTTTCGCACGCCCGGCCGCGGCGGCGGCGAGATTGATCTGATCATGCGCGAGCCCGATGGCACCCTGGTCTTCGTCGAGGTTCGCCAGCGCAGCGGCGACGGCCACGGGGGTGCCGCCGCCAGCATCGGTGCGGTCAAGCAAAGGCGGATCGTCTATGCGGCGCGCCATTACCTGGCCCGCCTGCCCAGCGTGCCGCCGTGCCGCTTCGATGTGGTCCTGATCGACGGCTCGCTCGATGGAGCGCTCGATGGCGCGATTGACAAGGGTGGCGCCAAGCTGACCTGGCTCAAGGGGGCTTTCGAGGCTTTTTGAGCCGGATCCCTGTCGGGAATCGAAGGGGAATCGAAGCCGGTATGATTGCCGATCATGTTCGAGCAACGCATAGAGCAGCACTTTATCGACAGTGCCGACCTCAAATACCAGGCGGCCCAGTTGTTGTCCAAGCCGATTGCCGCTGCGGTGCAGGCGATTTTGGCCAGCGTGACCAGCGGCGGCAAGGTGCTCGCCTGTGGCAATGGCGGTTCAGCAGCCGATGCCCAGCACTTTGCCGCTGAGTTCGTGGGCCGCTACGAGCGCGAGCGCCCGGAACTCGCAGCGATTGCCCTGACCACTGACAGCTCCATCCTGACGGCCATCGCCAACGATTACGACTTCAATGCGATTTTTGCCAAGCAGGTCCGTGCCCTGGGCGGTGCCGGCGATGTGTTGCTGGCCATCAGCACCAGCGGCAATTCGGCCAATGTGCTGGCCGCCATTGAGTCGGCGCACGAGCGCGACATGGTGGTCGTGGCCCTGACCGGCAAGGGCGGCGGCAAGATCGGACAGCTGCTGCGCGAGACCGACGTGCATATCAGCGTCCCCCACGAGCGCACCGCCCGGATCCAGGAGGTTCACCTGCTGGCCCTGCACTGCATCTGCGATGGGGTAGACACTCAATTACTTGGTGACCAGGAGAAACAGCAATGAGGCAATTCAAACGTGTGATTCAGATCGGTTTGGGCGTGGCCTTGGTGGCCAGCACGCTGAGCGCCTGCGCGCCCTTGTTGGTGGCCGGGGCAGCCGGCACCGTCATGGTGGCGTCTGACCGGCGCACGGCCGGCACCCAGCTCGAGGATGAGACCATCGAGCTGCGTGCCAAGGCCGCGATCCGGGACCAGCTGGGCACGCGCGTTCGCGTCGATGTGACGGCCTACAACCGCCAGGCCCTGCTGACAGGCGAGGTGGGCAATGCCGCCGACAAGCAAGCGGCCGAGCGGATTGTCAAGGCGGTTCAGAATGTGTCTTCTGTGGTCAACGATCTGGTGGAAGCCAGTTCGCCTTCGCTTCGCGAGCAATCGGCCGATCTGGTGATCACCGGCAAGGTCAAGGCCGCGTTCATCGACAAGAAGGTTCCGATCACGGCGGTCAAGGTCACCACCCAGCGCTCGGTGGTTTATCTCATGGGTCGTGTCACCGCCGCCGAGGCAGCGCAGGCCACGGAAGCGGCCCGCTCTGTCAGCGGTGTGCAGCGCGTCGTGCGCATCTTCGAGACGATCAGCCAGCAAGAGTTCGAACGGCTGCAAGGGGCGACCAAGTAAGCACGGGCCGGGCAGCGCCGGCCGTTG
>Ga0164292_10003101_pt1 | contig 13556 bp, 11 predicted proteins | sample GEODES117metaG_FD_111486 | JGI IMG/M metagenome (GOLD analysis project Ga0164292, IMG submission 111486) | Eutrophic lake water microbial communities from Lake Mendota, Wisconsin, USA - GEODES117 metaG | ecosystem: Environmental > Aquatic > Freshwater > Lake | place: USA: Lake Mendota... | reverse complement strand
GGTAAGGGGGAGATGCAACTTCCTTTTGTACTGCAAAGCGCCGAAGTGATGAAGCGAGCCGTAGCTCATCTTGAACCAAAAATGGAGAAGAGCGATTCTTCTGGACGTGGGAAGATTTTGCTAGCAACCGTAAAGGGTGATGTGCACGATATTGGCAAGAATCTCGTTGACATTATCCTTTCAAATAATGGCTATAACGTGCACAACATTGGAATCAAGCAATCAATCAATACGATCATTGAAGAAGCTGAAAAAGCGAATGTGGACGTTGTTGGCATGAGTGGATTGTTGGTCAAATCCACAGTCATCATGAAAGAGAATCTCGAAGAACTGGCTATTCGGGGACTTGCCGAAAGGTGGCCAGTCATTCTTGGCGGCGCTGCACTCACTCGAGCTTTTGTTGAGCAAGATCTAGCAGAGGTTTACCCCGGCACTGTTCGCTATGCCAAGGATGCCTTCGAGGGATTGGACTTGATGGATCGCCTCATGGCGCTCAAACGTGGGGAACCTGGAGCGGCGTTACCTGAATTGCGTAAACGACGCACGAAGGTGGCCCGTTCCGATGAAGAAGCTCGGGAGATAGATACCAAGCGCAGTGATATCCGTACTGATAATGAAATACCAACACCGCCCTTCTGGGGCTCGCGCGTAATCAAAGGGATTCCACTCAATGATTACGTAAGCATGCTCGATGAGCGGGCGCTTTTTGTTGGTCAGTGGGGTTTAAAGGGTGGCAAGAGTTTTACTGAAATGGCAGAACTAGAAGGTCGACCTCGTTTGCGCCAACTGCTTAATGATATCCAGGTTAATAACTGGATTGAAGCGGCCGTTGTATACGGTTACTACCCCTGTTTTAGCGATGGAAATGATCTTGTCATTCTCGATCCAGAAAAACCTCTTGAGCGTAAAGAAATCTCACGTTTAACATTTCCGCGTCAACGTCGCGATAGAAGGTTATGCCTCTCTGATTTCTTCGCATCGAAGGATAGTGGTCGAATAGATGTGGTCGCGTTCCACGTGGTGACTATGGGTGAAGCGGTCAGTCGCGCGACTGGGAAACTTTTTGCTCAGAACAACTTCCGTGAGTATCTTGAATTACACGGCCTGTCAGTGCAACTGACTGAAGCCTTAGCGGAATATTGGCACGCTCGAATACGAGCAGAGCAAGGTTTTGGGATAGAAGATAGCTCCGAATTAGATTCTATTCTCGATCAAGGTTACCGTGGGTCTCGCTATTCCTTTGGCTATCCAGCTTGTCCTGACCTCTCTCAGCAAACTCAACTCTGCGAGTTACTTAAACCTGAACGAATTGGCGTAAATCTTTCAGAAGAGTTTCAATTGCACCCAGAACAATCAACATCTGCCATCATCGTTCATCACCCCGAAGCAAAATATTTCAACGCGACATGATGGTTGGCTCAGTGAATTTTTCTCGTCACACGAATATGCCTGAAGCCGTTTTTTTCGATATGGATGGCCTTCTGGTAGATACCGAACCTTATTGGCTCGAAACTGAACGCGAACTCATGGCCGATTTTGGCGTCATCTGGCGCTCTGAAGATCAACTGTATTGCCTAGGTGGTCCAATGCAAAAAGTCGGCGACTACATGTCATCACTGGCCCAAGGACGGGAAAGTTCAGAGTGGTTCGCAGAAGAACTGATCAATCGAATGGCCAAGAAATTTGCGAACATTAACCTGATGCCTGGCATCGCCGATTTACTCGACGAAATTCATGCTCTTGGGCTCTCGTGCGCGCTAGTTTCGGCTAGTCCACGCCGGTTAGTTGATGCGGTGTTAGCTATCTTTACCGTGTCACCTTTCAAGGTCACCATCTCAGCTAACGATGTACTTAGAGGTAAGCCGCACCCAGATCCATATCTCAAAGCAGCACAGCTCCTTGGTGTCGATATCGCTCAATCGCTCATCATTGAAGATTCTCCAACGGGTGTTACTGCTGCGCGAGCAAGTGGTGCATTCGTGATCGCCGTTCCTCACATCGCACCAATACCAGATGCACCGCGCAGCGCAACTATTCAATCTCTATCAGGAAAAAATCTCAGTGAGCTGTGGAGCTTGTGTCAACGTTGAAGTTCGGGGGGAGTTCCGCCGAACTCTGGACAGATTTTCTGGTGTGCGCACCAATCACATAATCTGGATTTCCTCGTAGGCCATTCACCAGATCTCTTGGAATATTCGATATCCGCAGCAATTTTCTCGATCTTTAGTTGTGTTTTCACAAGATCATCTTCAGATGGGTCTTGCGTAAGAATCTTTCCATCCCCAAGGAATATCATCTGTAAGCGCTTTGGAACACGACCAAGCGTCTTCCAAAGAATTAATCCATAAAATTTCATTTGGAAGAAAGATTTCTCCTCAAAACCTACGCTGGGAGATTTTCCTGTTTTGTAATCAACAATTCGTATCTCTCCTGTAGGTGCAATATCAAGGCGATCTATATACCCGTGAATCATCAATTCATCAGATAAATTGATTTCAACATGCGCCTCTAACTCAGATGGCTCAAAGCCTGTTGGATCTTCCAGCGAGAAATATCGTTCGAGCAAAGTATGTGCCGAGAGTAAGAACTCCTCTTCCTTAAGCACGGGAAGTAGTTCCTGAACATCCGCTCTAGTTTCTTTCATTTCGCTCCACAGCGGATGAAGGTCAGCCCGGACGAGAGTGAAATTCCGTTCACCTCGCGGATAGGTAAACAATTTTTCCAGCACTAAGTGGACCAAAGTGCCGCGAATTGCATCTATGCTCGGCGGTTCAGGCAATTTATCTATCGTTCGAAAGCGATAGAGCAGGGGGCAATTCAGGTAGTCGTTAGCTCTACTTGGAGAGAGTGTGGCTTTGTCTTCACTCATGGCAACACCTTAGACTGCCGGACATGGATTTCCAGGGGAAGGCGCGAAAAGGACCATTCCATTTCGGCGATCGCATTCAACTATCCGACGCAAAAGGAAAGTTGTATAGCTTTACGTTGAAAGAGGGCGGCTCGTGGCATAGCCATAAGGGAATCGTCGAGCATGCGCAATGCGTGGGATTATCTGAAGGTTCCTTCGTAACCTCAACTTCTGGCGCACAGTACTTCGCAATCCGACCTTTGTATGAGGACTTTGTTCTAGCAATGCCGCGCGGAGCCACAATTGTTTATCCCAAAGATGCTGCGGACATTATCGGCTTCGGCGATATATCCGAGGGGGATATCGTTTTAGAAGCCGGAGTGGGCTCGGGTGCGCTAACTATTGCTTTGTTGCGCGCAGTGGGGCCACACGGAAGAGTTATAAGTACAGAACGACGTGATGATTTTGCCGTAATTGCAGAGAAGAACCTGGATATCTTTTTTGGAGCGGCACCTAAAAATTGGTCAGTGCGTATTGGCTCTTTCGAAGATCAAGATTTTTCTGATGCGCTATTGCCTACGGAAGGGGTCGATCGGATAGTTCTCGATATGTTGGCACCTTGGGAGTGTGTAGATCAAAGCGCCCATTTGCTTCGACCTGGTGGAGTATTCATTGCGTACATCACGACAACAACTCAGCTCTCTAGAACTGTCGAGGCTTTACGAGAAGATCGACGATTTACTGAGCCGTACTCGTGGGAGAGCCTCCATAGAAGCTGGCACGTTGATTCGTTATCTGTTCGTCCCGATAATCGAATGATCGGCCACACCGGATTCTTAGTACGCGCGCGACGCGTTGCAGACGGAGTGCAAGCGCCGAGAACGCGTCGTCGAGGCGCTAAAAATCCAGAAGAGAATCAGCAAGATTCCGAAAGCGTGCGCTAACTTAAACGAGCAGAGCGTATTTCGACAGATTGCAATGGAGATCCATCTGGTCCGCCAGAGGATGTACCTAGCGCAGCAACTTTCTCCACTATATCGAGACCTTTAGTGATAGTTCCCCAGACCGAGTAGTTGGGACCTAGAGTTGTGTCGGCATAAACAAGAAAGAATTGGCTGCCATTGGTATTAGGTCCTGAGTTGGCCATCGCAACAGTTCCCTTGGGGTAATTCATTCCAGTGGTTGTTGGCAGATTCTCATCAACGAAGGTGAAACCTGGCGTCCCGCCACCATCTCCCTGCGGATCTCCACACTGCAATACGAAGATGCCGGAAGTTGTCAATCGATGGCAAAGCGTTGCATCGTAATACCCGGAGTTAGCCAGAAACCCTATAGTTGAGACTGTTGCCGGGGCCTTTATGCCATCAGCTTGAATTTCTATTTCTCCACAATTGGTGACAAGCGTCAGGGTGTACATCTGTTTTGGTAAATATTCCGTTGGAGAACTTTCGGCAAGAGGCGAACGAGCAACCGAGGTCGCCTCTTCGCAGATGGCGGCTCCACCACTGATGGGATCGGCTACAGCATCAGTCGCCTCAGAGGTTGAAGCAGCGCTCTGTTCATCCTTTGGGTCGCTTGCGCTCGAACATCCTGCAACAAGGAGAATTGCGCTCACGAGAGCGATGATCCGGAGGTAGCCAGTCCAGCTAGCGCTTGTTGAGGTCATGCCCAAATAGTAACAAGGCTTACTACGATATCGGGCATGGCAGGTGAAAAAGGTGACAAGGCTGAGCGCCTTCTCAATCTCACCCTTGCCCTGTTGAGCGCCAAACGCCCGCTTACTAAGCAAAATATTTTTGAGAACGTCGCGGGCTACTCCGGTAAATCAGAATCCATGGAGCGCATGTTCGAGCGCGACAAAGATGAACTCCGTGAGCTAGGAATCGAAGTGTCAGTTCTTCCAATTGATGCCTTTTTTGATGACGAACTTGGGTATCGCATCTTGCCGCGCGACTATTTCTTACCTGAAGTTTCTCTTACACACGAGGAGTCGATTTGGCTAGCGCTAGCTGCCAATGTGATTCGCGAATTCGCAGGCCGAGAGCGAGCTCAGAACGCAGTTCACACCTTACTATCAGAAAGCACGGCGGCAATAGATGAAGTTGTAACGGCTAGCACAGCAACTCCAATTGATATTCCGGTGAATGAAGTACTTGATGAGATCTGGCGAGCAATAAAACAGAAAATTTCCCTGCAGTTTACCTATCAATCGTCGCCAAGCTCTACTTCGAATCCCGAAATCGCAGGAGAACAGAATGAGCGAGAAGTTTCCCCTTACTCACTAACTTCGCGATTTGGGAATTGGTACCTAGTGGGAAGAGATCTCAAGGATAAAAAAATCAAAACTTTTCGGATAGACAGATTGAGCCAGCTTTTGCAAGGAAATTCAACTGCATTTCTCGATGCTGATCCACAGGGAGAGCTCACTCCAGTTTTACAGAATTTTCACGGAGAGCGAATTCAAGAAGTTCTCCTCAAATGTGATGCAAAGATGTCGATAGATCATCGATTGATCCGACGTTCTGCGGAAGTGGATGAGAAAGGCGATCTTCGAATCCTCACAATTAAGGATGTCGATGCTGTCGAAATTACCGAAATGGTCCTATGGGCTGGGCCATTGGTGGAAGTCCTAGCGCCGGATTCTCTACGCGAACGAGTCCATCAGGCTCTTCGAAAAACATTGGAAATGAACTCATGACGATTTCTCCGGGCGGGCTCCGATTGGCACGTTTACTGAAATTGATTCCTTTTCTACAAATCAATTCAGGGGTAAGCGTCACTGATGTGGCACAGCTCTTTAATATCTCCGAGGAACAACTTATTTCTGATTTGAATTTAATTTGGTTATGCGGCTTGCCAGGATATTCGCACCTTGAGTTAATTGATGTTTCTTACGATTCAGGAACCATTTCTATTCAAAACGCTCAAACTGTTGCTCGACCAATGCGGCTTGGTTTTGATGATGGCGCCTCACTTTTATTAGCAATTGAGAATTTATTAGCCGCAGTGCCGCCGAATGATGCTCTTGTGCTGAACAATTTACGACGAAAAATTCTCGATGTGCTGCAACTCGATAGTGGGGGACCTTCGAATGAGAAGTTAGAGCAATTGGAACCGGACGAATCGACCGTGCTGCCAACCATTATGCAAGCCCTTTCCTGCGAGAATCAATTAATAGATTTCCATTACTACTCGGCAACGCTAGATAGCTTTATTCACAGCCAGGTTATCCCGCAGAGATTTTATGTAGAAAACGGTTTCACTTACCTTGCTGCTTTGGTGATGCCCTCACGGCAATACTCCGTCTTCCGCGTCGACCGGATAGAGCGCGTTACTTTAATTTCGACTTTGATTGAACTCTCGGACGCTGATGTTGCACCCCTCGAGATTGAAAAACGCGCAGTCGAGGTAACTATCGAAATTGCACCCGCTGCCCAGTGGTTCATTCAAAAGTGGGGGCTAGCTCAGATGAAGTACGACCCGGCGCGAAGGCGATATGTGGGTCAAATTGAGGTTTTCAACCCTTCGTGGCTCATCCGGGCGGCGTTAAGCCTGGGCGGGGCGTTGGAAGTTGTGGCGCCCACCACGTTGCGAGAAGAGGTCGCCAGCGCTGCCAGATCATCGCTCGAAAAGTATCGTGAGCCACTAAAGTAGGGTCATCTACAGCGGCTCGCCCGGTGAGCCAGCTTGAGGGGGCACCACATGTTTCTTCGCGAACCGTCACATCTACTCCTGGTTATCCTCGTCTTGATTTTGCTCTTTGGGGCCAAACGGTTGCCCGATTCTGCACGCGCCATAGGCAAGTCACTGCGGATCTTTAAAGGTGAGCTCAAGGACCCGAATAAAGGTGGCGAAATTTCGGATTCAGACTCCAATAACGAGAGTAAAAAGCTAGATAAGCCAGACCAGACAGATTAGTTCACGAACGATTGGTGGCTCGTGAACTGCGATGTCAATGAATGAACAATTCGATGCTTCAAAGGCACCCCTACTTGCGCACTTACGTGAGTTACGAAAACGGATATTCAAGAGCGCGATAGGCGTACTCGCCTTCGCCGTTGTTGGATGGCTTTTCTACAACCAGATAATTTTACAGCTTGCTACGCCCATCTGTGGGGAAAACAAAGAGCTACAAAGCCTCGAACAATGCACCTCGCTTTACGTCTCTGGAGTTCTAGGTCCACTTAATTTACAAATCAAGGTTGCACTTCTTGTGGGCATAATACTTTCGGCGCCGGTTTGGTTATTTCAAATCTGGGCCTTTGTTTTACCCGGTTTGAAGAGGCGCGAAAAAATTCTCGCATTCGCCTTTTTTGTCGGAGCAATTCCATTCTTCGCTGCCGGCGTAACTCTTGGATACTACATATTGCCAGTCGCAATAAAGGTTTTGCTTGGTTTTACTCCAGACAATTTAGCAAACCTTATAAGGTTTGATGATTATCTAGATTTCGTACTTCGCCTGATATTACTATTTGGAATAGCTTTTGAATTACCAGTTTTCTTACTGGCTCTGAACGCTGCAGGAGCAATCACTGGAGCGGCTATTCTCAAACCATGGCGCGTAGCAGTTTTCTTAATTTTCTTATTCGTCGCTGCATTCACGCCGACGGGGGATCCTTTAACGATGCTTGCCCTAGCCATTCCGCTCTGCGCACTCTATTTCGCTGCAGGTTGGATTGCTTCACTTCTTGATAAACGCCGCGCTAAGAAAACTTTGGCGTCTGATGAAGTCTAAGCCGGAACTTTCACCAGCCGAGAGATTTGCCGCCTCCCGAAAGCGCTCTACGTCGCGCGCTTCCGCACTCCATGATTATTTAGAACGATTACCATTCGCACTGGATGACTTTCAAATAGAAGCTTGCAAGCATTTAGAAGCCGGTAGTGGCGTCTTGGTCGCAGCTCCAACGGGAGCGGGCAAGACAATTGTTGGTGATTTCGCCACTTTTCTATCGCAGCGCCAAGGAAAGCGCATTTTCTATACAACCCCGATTAAAGCGCTGAGCAATCAGAAATTTAGCGAGTTTGTCGAGAAGTACGGCGAGGAGAAGGTGGGGCTTCTCACTGGGGACATCTCGATCAATGGTGATGGCGAAATAGTGGTGATGACTACTGAAGTACTGCGTAACATGATTTACGCTAACTCGCGCAATCTCCAGAACCTAGCGTTCGTCGTTCTTGATGAAGTCCATTACTTAGGGGATAAGTTCAGAGGTGCGGTCTGGGAAGAAATACTTATCCATTTACCCCAAGAGATAGCGGTGGTTTCACTTTCGGCAACGGTTTCCAATGTTGAAGAATTTGGGGAGTGGTTACGTACTGTTCGAGGCAGTATTGAAGTGATTGTCAGCGAAATACGCCCCGTTCCGCTACATCTTCACGTTATGCAGGGCAATGAACTTTATCCACTCCTCAAAGATGAGAAACAAGTTAATGGAGAACTGGTAAAGATCTCACAAAGTTACAATCAAAACTATCGCGATCGAAAATTTCGTAGTACTTTCAAAGTACTCCATAAAGAGCTCATTATTGAACGTCTTGCGCAAGAAAATTTGCTGCCAGCCATATTTTTTATTTTCAGCCGGGCGGGCTGTGACAATGCTGTGAAATCGTGCAGTCATCTCAATCTCACTAATGAGCGGGAGAAAGCTTCGATCCGCGAGCGTATTGAAGAAGTTGCACAAGTTATTGCGCCAGAAGACTATGGACCTTTGAATTTTCTCGCATGGGCCAAAGCCTTAGAACAAGGTGTTGCAGCTCACCATGCGGGATTAATACCTCCTCTCAAAGAGGTTATTGAAGAGCTCTTCCAGCAAGGTTTTATCAAGGTTGTTTTTGCAACGGAAACGCTCGCTTTAGGAGTGAACATGCCCGCTCGATCGGTTGTTATAGATCGACTCACGAAATGGAATGGGCAAGGGCATGTAGATATTTCTCCGGGAGAATTCACTCAACTCACCGGCCGTGCTGGACGTCGGGGTATCGATATTGAAGGGCACGCGGTAATGGTGTGGAGCCCGGAGGTTGATATCCCATCTCTAGCAGGGTTAGCTACGGCACGAACATTTCCGCTGAAATCTTCATTTAATCCAACATACAACATGACTGTAAATCTCCTATCTAGCACTACCTCACAGATTTCGCGCGAACTGCTTGGCTCTTCTTTTGCGCAGTATCAAGCTGATCATTCGGTTCAAGGTTTAGAACGTCAGGTAGCGCGTAATAAAGAATTCCTTCGAACTTTGCGAGATGAAGTGGATTGCCATCTAGGGGACTTCCATCAATATGCACAATTAAGAAACCAGATCAAGGCGCTTGAGCGTGCTGGCAATCGGGTGCAAAAGCGAGATTTACCGGAGGTCATCGAAACACTTGCATCGGTTTCCCGGGGAGATGTGCTCTCTATCGGTAGCAGGCGGCGGGGGAGCATCGCTTTGGTGATTGAGCGCGGGCATGAGCTTGCGCGTCCGCTAGTGATGTATCTCGACCGAAAAGTGGCGCGAATCTCGCCAGTGGATTGCCAGAACGGCATCGAAAATTTAGGTCGAATAAAGGTTCCCGGAGGAACTGGCCATAAAAATTCACGAGATAAATCATTATGGATAGATGCCTATAAAAGAAGTGGCCTAAAATCGGGGGGCAAAGGTGCAGAAAATTCTGAGTATGAGATCGAATTAATTGAGCTGCGAAATCAGATGCGCGATCATCCATGTCACGATTGTCCTGACCGAGAGGAACACGCTCGAATCGGTGAACGAATTGTTCGTATTGAACGAGAACTTGAAGATTTGCACACAAAGATAGAGAGCAGAACGAATGTGATTCCACGAACTTTCGATCGGCTCTGTAAAGTTTTGCGGGAGTTGAGTTATCTCGATGGTGATTTGGTAACCGCTAATGGGCAGTTACTTTCCAAGATATATTCGGATGCAGATTTGGTGCTAGCTGAAGCAATCAGAAGAAACATTTTTGAGGGGCTCGATTCATTGGAACTTGTCGCTACACTCTCCTTATTCGTCTACGAATCTCGAAGTGATGAGCCACATCGCCACCTTGCTAAAAATGCCAAAGTGATTAACGCTATGCATTCTTTGGAAAAGCTTTGGTTTGAAATTCGATCTTTAGAGCAGCGAAACTCCCTGCAAACCATGCGTGAACTAGATGGAGGGATGGCTGCGGCAATCTATAAATGGGCTAGCGGTGGAGATCTAGTTGAAACACTTGCGCTTGCTGAACTCCCAGCTGGTGATTTCGTTCGCATTGTGAAACAACTTATCGACTTATTAACCCAAATTTCAGATGCATCGGCGCAACTGTCAAATCGAGCCCGTGAGGCAGTAGCTCTCTTACGTCGAGGGGTTATTGCCTACTCTGAGGTGGTTGGATGATTCTGCTTATCGATAGTGCATCGCTTTGGTATCGCGCTTTCTATGGCATGCCCGACACCCTTCGTGCACCTAACGGCCAACCGGTAAATGCAATCAGGGGATTTTTAGATAGCGTCGCACGATTGAGCGCTCACTACAAACCTGACCAGATTGTTGCCTGTTTAGATGGTGATTGGCGACCTTCGTGGCGAACCGAATTAGTTCCTGAATATAAAGCCGCGCGTGATGTTCCAAGTGAAGATAGCGAAGCGCTTCAAGATGAAATTGATCTGAAGAGTCAGACGCCAGTAATCCTGGATATCCTTGATGCAATTGGTCTTCCGGTAATTGGTATTGATGATTACGAAGCAGATGATGTGATTGCGACCCTGGCTACAAGAGAAAAGTCTCCAATTGTCATTGCAACCGGTGATCGTGATCTCTTCCAATTGGTGGACGACCAAAAACCGATTTCTGTTGCATATCTAGCAAAGGGAATTTCTAGCCACGAGCTTGTAGATTTGCAGTGGATTTCACAACGCTATGGGATACCGGGGGAGCGGTACGCGTTGATGGCCCTCTTGCGGGGAGATCCTTCCGATGGGCTTCCTGGCGTGCGTGGTATCGGCGAAAAGGGCGCCGCCAAAATCGTTAATCTTTTTGGAAGCGTTGCAGAAATGCTTACTGCTGCAGAGCAAGGTGATGATCGACTCGGGGCGGTACTGGCTAAGAAACTTCTCGAAGGTAGAAAGTATCTCCAGCGCGCAGAACCAGTAGTTACGTGCGTGCGCGATCTTCGTCTCCCATCATTTGCTCAGCAACTTCCAACCCAAATTTCGAATCGAAAAAAACTTAATTCTATTATTGAGGCGTTTGGCGTCGGCACTAGCGTTAGCAGGTTACTCGCTGCCATATCGCTAGAGTGAGCAAGTGATACGCGCACTCTGGGTACTCGTACTTGGAGCCATCGCATCAGGGGGCTTTGCCCCAGTTGCACAATGGTGGCTATTTCCTCTAGCCCTTGCCTTCTTTATCGTCCATACGATTAACCAAAGAGCGGGTCGAAGAGCGCTCTTATCGTTTATGTTCGCACTTGGTTTCTTTGCGCCCATGCTCCACTGGTCAAGCAGTTTCGTAGGATCCCTACCGTGGCTATTACTCACCATCATGTCCGCACTTTTTTATATTCCGCTGGCGATAGCAGTCCGAAGTAAGAGGTTCCTCTGGATTATCTTCCCAGCGCTTTGGGTCGCGATTGAATTCTTCCGCAATCGCTTTCCTTTCGGTGGTTTTGCCTGGGGGAGGGCTGGCTATCTCGCCGTTGATTCGCCGTATTCTGAAACAATCGCATATGTCGGCGTTACTGGCGGTTCCTTCTTGCTAGCACTTATAGCTGTTGCGATATACCGGGTGATTACCGATTTTCGAATCTATTGGATACCAGCATTGATTCTCCTTGCATTCATTCCTCAGTACTCTGCAATTCCTGTTGGAGAAGTAACCATTACTGCAGTACAGGGAAATGTTCCACGACTGGGATATGAAATCAGCACTCAAGTCCGAAAAGTTTTCGAAAATCATGCGAACGAGACGATTAGAGCTTCAGCTCGGTCTGAGAATAATCCTCCAGATGTGTACATCTGGCCTGAGGATGGTGCCGATATTGATCCATTAAAAAGCGGCAGAGAAGAGATCACCTCGCTGGTCTCCAAAGTTAATGCACCGATAATCTTCGGATCGGTCGGAAGAGATAATCTCAACCGGCCGGTCAATCTCTCAATTCTTTGGCGCGACGGCGGGGCAGTATCGATTTACCAAAAACAGCATTTGGCGCCCTTTGGTGAGTACATCCCACTGCGAGCGTTGGCAGCGAGCGTTTCGCCGTTAGTGGATCAAGTGACCGATTTTGTTCCCGGCTCCAGTTGGAAATATCATTATGTCGATAAAGCAATAATAGCACCGCTCATCTGTTTTGAGGTTGCCGACGATCACCTTATTCGGCAGGCCGTTTTGCAGAGCAACATATTTATTGCTCAAACCAATAACGCTACCTATGGACGTTCAGCCCAATCGCGGCAACAACTGCAAATCACTCGTTCGAGGGCTTTGGAATATCACCGGTCGATTGCTTCCATATCCACGGTAGGCGTCAGCGCCATGATTGACCCGAAGGGTGGCGTGATTAACGATTTAAAGCCGTATACGACCGATTCACTCACCGCGAACCTGTCGCTCTACAACCAGATAACTCCAGCTCATCAGAACGGGCTCAGAGCTGAATACGGGTCGTTGGCAATCGCCATAATGGCCGTTGTGGTGGCTCTGGCTGGTCTCCTTCGCCGATGGACTAATCGCCGATAAGCAACATTATGTCAAGTTACAGATGGCTTGAATGGCCGTAACCCGTCCACTACTCGAAAACCTATGTGGTCTCGTCTGCGCGTTTTGTGGCTCATGCTCCGCACTGAAGTCCTGAGGTATCGAGGATGCGGGCTAAAGAAAGAACCGCCTCTAAGGACAAATTGTTCATCGAGCGAGAGATCCTCTCTCCCATCGTTGGGGTCGTAGGGGTAGGAACGGTAAGAGCTCGCTACCATCTCCCAAACGTTGCCTGCTAAGTCCAGTACTCCCTCGGCGCTGGCGCCAAGTGGGCAACTTCCCACCACGGAGGTTTCTCCAGATTTACCTTTCTGTCCAAAGTTTGCAAAATCTTCGTTCGGAGGAAGATTTCCCCAAGGCCAGATTCGACCATCGATCCACCTTGCTGCCCGTTCCCATTGCGCTTCCGTGGGAAGTTTTACGCTGGCCCAATCACAGAAGGCTTGTGCATCATTCCAATCAACATACACGACGGGATGATCCGCTAGCGCTTTACTCACCAAACCTTTTGGCCAATGCCCTGGAACCGGATAGCCAGTCGCCAACGTAAAGAATTCATATTGACGATTTGTTACAGGAGTTCTACTGATTCGAAATGGTGGCAAATCTAGGGTGTGTTGCGGAGTTTCATTATCGAAATCCGCTGCACGATTTGCGCTGTGATGCGAACCTTTAAACTGCTCGATGTCGGTTTGATGGTTATTTACCACATGATAATCATTTCCCATGATGAAAGAACCTGCTGGAACTTCTCTTAGGTTGAGGTCTATTCCATCACGGATCGAATGTCTTGATTTAGAGTTCACCACTACCCTAAAACCAACATAAACATCTCGAGCAGTGGGAAACATAAAGTGTCGATCAGAACATCTAATATTTCGATCTGAACTTAAGTAATTTCCGCCGCGCACGACTCGCTCTCCCCAACGGTTTACATCCTCTCGCCCGTCATCTTTACGATATGG
>Ga0164292_10003100_pt1 | contig 13561 bp, 13 predicted proteins | sample GEODES117metaG_FD_111486 | JGI IMG/M metagenome (GOLD analysis project Ga0164292, IMG submission 111486) | Eutrophic lake water microbial communities from Lake Mendota, Wisconsin, USA - GEODES117 metaG | ecosystem: Environmental > Aquatic > Freshwater > Lake | place: USA: Lake Mendota... | reverse complement strand
TTTGGCCAACCCCAACTCCTCGTCAACCTTTTTCTGCGGCCGGTTGGTTGCTGCTGCCAAAGAGAATTGCAGAGCCGAACGTTGTTGGCCAAACTCCGAGTCCAGCTCATGCTCGCCTCTGAGGCGGTAACATCAACAGCGCCGTGATTTCCCCGAATCTTGGCCTTTCCTGAACCCAGGCCACCCTTCTTTTTTGCTCGTCTGATGCCCCAAATCCCCCGCTCATTCCAAGAACGCTTCGGAGATTTTCTCCAAAGCCGGGGCATGCGCAACACCCGCCAGAGGGAGCGGATTTTGCAGTTGGTTGTCGCTCAAGCAGGCCCGTTTGACGCTGAGCAATTGCTGGCGACACTTCCGTCTGCTGGAGACCGCGAACAAGTCAGTCGCCCAACCGTTTATCGAACGCTGGTGGAACTTGTGGATGCAGGTCTGGTTCGCAAGTTCGAGCTGAATGGTCGCTCGTTGTATGCCATCGACACAGGTTCAGAACCGGCCGAGCACTTGTACTGCGTCGAATGTCAGAGTTTTGTGGACGTTGAAATTCCCGAATTGACTGAAATGCGGAATCGACTTGCCGCAGACCATCAGTTCCAGGTTCAAAGCCATCGCCTCGTTGTCGATGGCGTTTGCCACGAATGCCGCCAAAAGAAAAGGCGAGCCCGAAAGCGGGTCGATTTGATCTGAGCAACCCGCTCATGCATGCCGCCGAGGCGAATCCTCAAAGAGCAACTTTTTCCTTGACTCTTCCCTACTCTCTAAATCGGTAGTGGCCCTGCCAAGCCTTACTGCGCGTCCCGTTGTTGCGGCCCCCGGCTGAAGTGGAGTCTTGAGGAGTGCTCGGACCTTGGTAAGTGCTATCTCTATCCCCGGTTTACTTTCCCTGACCTCGGCTAAAACCTCTGCTCTGCGCATAAAACAGGCCCCGTGGGTTGCACGGGGCCTGTTTGCATCCGGCTAAAATCGCTCTCAGCGTGTGCGAGCTCGGTCTCGATTGGGAATTACTTCATAATCTCGATCAGTTCCAACTCAAAAATCAGAACCTGATTGGGACCGATTTGCGGGGGGCCATTTTGACCATAGGCTAACTGGGACGGAATGGTCACTACCCACTTGTCTCCGACTTTCATCTTTTGCAAGACTTCAGTCATGCCCTTGATCAGCCCGCCCACAGGGAAAACGGCTGGTTCGCCTCGTTCTACCGAAGAGTCAAACACCTTGCCGTCAATCGTCTTGCCCGTGTAGTGCACCTTGACTTGGTTCTCTGCCGTCGGAATCGCACCATTGCCGGTCGTGACTACTTTGTATTGGACGCCGCTGGGCAAGGTAGTGACTCCTTCCGCAGCGCCATTCGTCTTGAGGAAAGCTTCTCCTGCCGCGGTATTCTCGGCAGCTTGAGCCTGAATCACCTTAACCATCCGCTCTTGGCACTGTCGTTCAAATGCCATCATAACGGTACGGATTTCCTCGGGATTCATTCCGATTTCTTTACCTTCCATGGCCGCCTTCATTCCGGCGACAACTTGTTCGAAGTCCAATTCAGCTTGTTGCTGCTTCAAGCTTTGCACAAAATCAAAACCCAACAAATAGCTGGCTTTCTGATTCAAATTCTCCGGCACTTGTGCCGGCGCCGGGATCACTGACTCCGCCCCGGGGTTCTCTTGGCCCACCGCCACCATCCCACTCACTCCCAGACACAACAAGGCAATCGCCAAACGCTTCATCTCTTCACTTTCTGTCTAAAAAAACAGGTGACCTCTGGCAATGCTCGTTTCGCTTGCCTTGGCCAAAGTATACCGCCGCCAATGGCTCCACGGCTACGGGCAATCTCAGGCGTCCCGAGGCGCCACTGTTTGCCCCTCCATCCAACTCGCCTTCTCGCCTACGTCTGCCAAGCCTCGGTGGCTGGCGTTAAACTGGGTAAAGATTTCGCCTGCAATCACCCAGGAATCGTTGCGATGCAACTCGGCTTTGTCAGTGCCATTCTCCCCGAACTCTCGCTGCAAGAGGTGCTGCAGCAAGCGTCTCGTCTCGGTTACGCTTGTGTCGAAGTGATGTGCTGGCCCCCCAGCAAGGCCGATCGTCGCTACGCTGGCGTTACCCATCTCGATGCCGCGCAACCCTCCGACGTTTTGCGGGATGTTGTGGCGACTGCGACCGAAAACACGGGTGTGACACTCAGTGGCTTGGGTTATTACCCCAACTGCCTGTCGGCGAATCCGCTCGAATCCGCAGCCGCAGTGGAACACCTCGAGCGCCTGATTCGGCTCGCTCCACAACTTGGCCTGCAGCGGGTGAACACATTCATCGGCCGCGACCACAATCGCAGCCTCGACGAGAACTGGCCCAACCTACTGAAGACGTGGCGGCCATTACTCAAATTGGCTGAAGACGAAGGCGTATCAATTGGGATTGAGAACTGTCCGATGTACTTCACTCGGGACGAGTGGCCTGGCGGTAAGAACATTGCCACTTCGCCAGCCATTTGGAACCGACTGTTCAGCGATCTCCCCAGCCCAAACCTCGGCCTGAACTATGACCCCTCGCACCTGGTCTGGCAACACATGGATTACCTCCAGCCGCTACGGGCTTTCGCCGACCGCTTGTTCCATGTGCATCTGAAAGACGCCCAACTTCATCGCGACCGCTTGAATCAAGTCGGCATCCTCGCACACCCCTTGGAGTACCATACTCCCCGGCTCCCCGGACGAGGTGAAGTCGATTGGAACCTGTTCATCTCCACCCTCGCGGCGATTGGATACGCTGGTCCAGCCTGCGTTGAAGTCGAAGACCGAGATTTCGAAAATTCACTGGAGAGCCGGCTCGAAGCTTTACAGTTCAGTTACCAGCACCTCGCGCCGCTGGTTTCCACTCAAGGCTGATGAAATTCTATTTGTTCTCGCCCGGCGGCAGGTCTCGAGTAGCATCCACTCGAAATCGGGCTAACTGTTGGTTCCACGCTTCCTCCAACTGCCGCACACGTTCCGGTTGAGCCTCAGCCAAGTTTCTTAGCTCCGTCCGATCCTGACTCAGGTCGTAAAGCTCCCAAGCGGATTGCTCACCGGCTGCCACAATCTTCCAATCGCCTTCTCGATAGGCTCGATTCCCTTCATGCTGCCACCAAAGCCATGGATGTAGCTGCTCGGCCTCGCCACGCAACACCGGCAACAAACTTTGGCCGGGCAATCCTGGCGCCGCCAACTCCGGCTCGCCAGCCGCATCCGATCCCGTGCCTCCAAGTCCCTCGACATCGACGCCTGCAACGTCCAGCACTGTCGGTACCACGTCGATGACATGCCCCGGAACAGCGCGCAAGCCATGTGCTTCCGCCAGCCCCGCCGGCCAGTGCAAGATGAACGGGGTCGATATTCCTCCTTCGTGAACCCAAGTCTTGTGCTTGCGAAAGGGAGTATTTGCCAAACTGGACCATCCCGGCCCAAGACAAAGAAATGTGCCCGCACCGCCTGCAGGGACTTCTCGGTTGTGCCCATCGCCGCGCACCATCATTTCTGCACTGGCGCCATTGTCCGAGAGAAATACAAATAGCGTTCGCTCAAACTCCCCCATTGCCTTCAATTCGGCAACGATCCTGCCGATTTCGGCATCCATCCGTTCAATCATCGCCGCATGGATCGCCATTTTCTCGGCTTGAAAGGCCTGTACTGATTCGGGCAACTCCCCCCAAGGCTCAGCCCGCTCCCGCTCTGCCGGCCCCAACTTTGCCAGCGTATCCGCTTGCGGATAAGTTGGGCCCTGATTGCGGTCCATTGGCGACAATCCGACACTTGGCAACCCCAGCTTTTGCATGCTGGCCCAACGTTCCTCGCGCAGCCGATCCCAGCCAGCCTTGTATCGTGGGCGACATCGCTCGATATCCGCCTGAGGAGCTTGCAGCGGAAAGTGCGGGGCCGTAAAAGCGATGTAACTGAAAAATGGTCGATCGCCAGCTCGCTCGCGATGTTCCCGCAAACAGCGAATCGCATGCTCAGCGATGGCACTCGTTGCGTAATAGTCCTCATCAGCAGCAGGGACCGGCAATTTCTTCCCGTCCTCGCTGTGATTTTTCGGGCCAAAAAAACGGTCGTGATCGTCCAGCGAATAGGCACGGTCAAACCCACCAGCCTGCGGCGAGCCATCCAAATGCCATTTTCCAGAGTGGTAGGCGCGATAACCCTTGGCTTTTAATCTTGCCGGCAGCAATTGGGCCCACGCTGGCCGCTGACCACCGTTTCCACTCGGAATCCCTTCCAACTTGTCGCGGCGAATTTGCTGGGGGTAATACCCCGTCAACAACGCAGCTCGCGTCGGCCAGCACCGCGCCGTGTTATAAAATTGTGTGAACTGCACTCCTTGTCGTGCGAGCTCGTCCAGGACAGGTGTCTGAATCTCGCCTCCATAACAGCCGAGATCGGAGTAGCCCAAGTCATCCGCGAGGATCACCACCACATTGGTCCGATCCGACTCATCGGCCGCCCGCACATCCCCGCTGCCCGCCAGCAGCGCAAGCAACGCCACCTCAGCCAAAACGAACCCGCGAAACCAGCTCCCACTCATTTTTCCGACCACCCAATACCTCTCGCCTCTCGCCTCTCGCCTCTCGCCTCTCGCCTCTCGCCTCTCGCAACTCGCCTCTCGCAACTCGCCATCCTTAGACGCTGCGCCACCACAACCAGGCGGTTGTCAGGAAAATCACCCATTCTGAGATCGCTAAATTGACTGTCATCGAGGGTATCCCTTGGAACATGAGGAACCCGGCGCTGCGAAACGCGACTAGGCAACCGTGCAGCAAGAGGCAAACAAACAGCGGCCACGCGGTCTCGTCCGGCCGAAACAACGGCCAAAGAAAAACAATCCCCAAAGCAAACTCGAGCCCACCATAGACCGTCAGAAATTCCGAGTCGCCCGCTCCCGGGCGAAGCTCAAAACCAACCGCTTTGGAGGTTTTGCCCGGCGCCAACGTGCACCAGACCGCCAAGCCAACATAAATCAGCCCCACCAAAGCCAAAAAAATACGGGTCACCATCGGCACGCCTCCCGCGGAATGCCACAACCGGTTGGCTCGACCAATGCCCTGGCCGAAAAACCCTCAACCTTCCGCTGCCTGCTCCGCCGACTCAATATAGGCGACCAAGCCTGCCAAGGTCACCAGCCTCCCGTACTCGGCCTCCGGAAAGTCGACCCCCAACTTCTCGCTCAGCTCAACCAGAATCCTCAAAAAGTCAAATGAGTCAATCTCCAGAATACGCCGAAAATCAGCCTGCTTGTCAACTCCCGCCCAGTCGGCTTCGGGAGCGATGTTGCCGATCGCCGCGCCAATCGCCTCTCGAATTTCTGTGGCTGTATGCCTGCTCATCGTCAACTGCTCTCATTCCTTGTCGCTTACAAGGCTTGCGGCGACTGCAAGAGTCGCCCAATTGTTTCCAGGAACTTCGCGCCGATCATTCCGTCACTGGCTCGATGATCCGCCGCCAGCGTTACCTCCATCAAAGGACGCGGTAAAACCTCATCATCTACCACCCAGGGTCGCAAGGCAGTTTGCCCAGTCCCGACAAGGGCAACTTGCGGCGGATAAATCACACCCCAAACCGCGGCGACCCCCAAATCGCCAAGGCTCGTTAAGGTACAAGTGCCGTCGGTCAGCTCGGAGCTTTTCATGCGCCCAGTTCGCGCTCGCGGAATCAAATCAGTCAGACGCGCCATCAAATGGTCGAGGCTCAACTGGTCTACATCATGGATTGCGGGAGTCACCAGCCCCCCACCTCGCATTGAAACCGCAAACCCGATGTGAATCCCACTTCCTGGCTGAAATCGCCCTTCAGTCCAAAAGCCGTTCAGTTCAGGGACTTGGCGGAGCGCCAGCCCCATTGCCTTCAGACTCAATGTCACTGGCAGCAATCGTCGAGCCACCGACCGAGTCGCATTCTCCTGTGTCAGCCAATCCAATCCCGCTTTCATATCGACCGTGGTCCGCAGGTAGTAGTGTGGAACCTCTCGGTTCGACTGCTCCATTGCCGCCGCAATCGCGCGCCGCATACGCCCGGCTGACTCTGGCTCTGCCGGGCCAGCTACCGCCCGGGAGCCGGCCGTATCGTTGCCAACCCGAGCCTTGATCGCTTGCTCCACATCCACCACGCTGATCGCTCCATTAGGCCCAGACCCCCGTAAGTTCGCCAAGTCCAGGCCCGCTTGTTCAGCCATCCGGCGGGCGCGCGGCGTGATCGGTTGACGGTCGGAACTGCTGACTGCACCAGCTCCCGGCTTCCGGGCTGGAGCCGGCACCGCTTTCGTCGCGGCGCGCTCTTTCGCTGTGGCCACACCGGAAATCTCCTCGCGATGCTCGCCCGCAAACTGAGCCGCTTCCACGGCGGATTCCCCTGGCCCGAGAATCCGCGCCAAGACCGCCCCCACTGGCAACAACTCACCCTCATGAGCGACCAACTCGAGCACTTTGCCCGGCTGAAAACACTCCACTTCAATCACGCCTTTGGCGGTGTCGACTTCAGCGACCACCATGCCTCGGGAGACCTCATCGCCCGGCTTTACCTTCCAAGCTACCAGCGTCGCTTCGGTCATGTCCGCGCCCATTCGGGGCATCACAAAGTTAGCCATGGTTCCCCACCATCTCCCGCGCAATGGAAACAATCTTTGCAACCTGGGGCAGGGCGGCTTGCTCCAAATGAGCCGCATACGGCAGCGGCACCTCTGCACTGCAAATCCGCTGAACCGGCGCATCCAATTCGAAGAACGCCCGCTCCATTATCCGCGCAATCAACTCTGCCGAGAATCCACCACTCCGCCAGCCTTCGTCCACTATCAGGACTCGATGAGTTCGCATCACGGATTGGATGATGGTCTGCTCATCGAGCGGACGCAACGACCGCAAGTCGATGACTTCAACGTCGATTCCGCTGGTCGCCAACTCGTCGGCCGCGTCCAGCGCTTTATACAGACACGCTCCGTAGGTCAGAAGCGTCAGGTCACTTCCCGCTCGCCGCACTCGAGCCTGTAACGGATTGGAGTCCCTTTCCGCAAGCAAATGACCTTTGCGGTTATAAAGCGTTTGATTTTCGAAAATCAGCACCGGGTCCGGTCGCATCAATGCCCAACCCAACATCCCACGCGCATCATCAAGAGTTGCCGGCACGAGAATCACCAACCCGGGGATGTGGGCGAACCAGCCCTCCAAGCTGTGAGAATGCTGTGCGGCCAATTGTTTGCCGCCTCCGGTGGCCATCCGGATGACCAAAGGGACGGAAAACTGCCCCCCCGACATGTGGCAGAGCGTGGCCGCGGTGTTCAAAATCGGATCGAGCGCCAGCAAGCTGAAATTGACCGTCATGATCTCGACGATCGGACGCAGACCGCCCAAAGCCGCACCAATTCCCGCACCGACAAAGGCCAGTTCGCTCAGCGGTGTATCCCGGATCCGCTCCGGGCCGAACTCCGCCAGCAGGCCCTTGGTCACCGCGAAGCAACCGCCATAGTGCCCGACATCTTCTCCCATCAGAAAGACCCGATCATCACTCAGCAATGCTTCCCTAATTGCCTCGCGCACTGCTTCGCGATAAGTAATCTCGACGCTAGACTCGCTCATCCGGCAGTCTCCTCGGCGTATACAAACCGCTGCAAGTCCTCTACTGGCTCAATAGTGCCTGCATCGGCATAGGCGACCGCGGCAGCCAATTCGGCGGCAACTTCCTGCTCCCAGAGCCCCCATTCACTCGGCGTCAGCACCCCGGCCGCCATCAAACGCTCGGCGAACGTTCGCACTGGATCGCGTTCTTCCCAGCTCCGCACTTCCTCCCGCTTCCGATACAACTCGGCATCAAACATCGAGTGTGCACGAAACCGATAGGTACTGCACTCCAAGAGCGTTGGCTGGCCACTTCGCGCTTCGGCCAGCGCCTCACCCGCTGCTCCCCAGACCGCTGCCACATCCATCCCGTCGACCGTACGCGCTCGCACCCCATGAACTTCCGCCTTGGCGGAGACGCCTCGCCCCGCCAATTCGATTCGCTCGGGGGTGCCCATCGCGTAGTGATTGTTCTCGCAAACGAACAAGACCGGGAGCTGCCACAGCGCCGCCAAATTAAGTGACTCGTGAAAGGCTCCCTCAGCGACCGCCCCCTCACCGAAGAAGCAGACAGCGACCGCCCTGCGCCGGAGCAGTTTGTCAGCTAAAGCCAACCCGACTGCCAAAGGAATCCCTCCCCCCACAATGGCGTTACCGCCATAAAACCGCTTGGCCGCGTCAAACAAGTGCATCGAGCCACCGCGCCCCCGCGCGCACCCCTCCTGCTTGCCAAACATCTCGGCCATGATCGCCTTCGCCGATACACCTCGCACCAAGGCATGACCATGTTCGCGGTAGGTTCCAACCACGGAGTCCTCTGGCTCCAGACGCGAAATCACTCCAGCGGCGATTGCTTCCTCTCCGATATAAAGGTGCAGGAAACCGCGGATCTTTCCCGCCTGGTACTGCGGTACGCATTCTTCCTCGAACCGACGCACCCGCAACATCTGCCGTAACAAGTCGCGCGACACCTGCGGCGGTGGGAGAGTACTCTCGCTCGTCATGGAAACCCCACTCATCAACCCTCCTCCAGAGTCGAAAGGTCTCCTTCGGGCAAGCCCAACTCCCGGGCTTGCAACAGCCGTCGCATGACCTTGCCACTCCGCGTCTTTGGCAAAGTCGCGACGAAGGCCAACTCCTTCGGGGCCACCGCCGCTCCCAGTCGCGTCCGCCCGTAGCCAATCAACTCGCGCTGCAAGGCCGCCCCGGCTTCGATCCCGGGACGGACCACCACAAACGCCTTGACCAACTGACCAATCAAAGGATCGGGCTTGCCAATCACCGCCGCCTCGACGACCGCCGGATGCTCCATCAGAACACTCTCGACTTCAAACGGACCAACCATGTGCCCTGATGTCTTGATGATGTCGTCAGCCCGCCCCACAAACCAGTAATATCCGGACTCATCGCGCCGAGCCAAGTCTCCGCTCAGGTACCAACCACCCTGAAAACATTTTTGATACCGCGCTTCATCGTTGAGATAGCCCCGGAACATCGACGGCCAACCGGGACGCAAAGCCAATTCGCCTTCGGTCTCTGCTTCCGTGATGACCTCGACACGGTCGCCGACTCTCCGCACCAAAGCGGCCTCGACTCCCGGCAATGGACGCCCCATCGAACCAGGGCGAATCTCCATCGCCAAGTAATTGGCAATCATGATCCCTCCGGTCTCCGTCTGCCACCAGTTGTCATGAATCGGCTGCCCCAAGGCCTCCAGCCCCCACCAGACCGCCTCTGCATTGAGCGGCTCACCGACGCTGGTGACCAAACGCAAGGCCGAAAGGTCGTACTGCTCTACGACTTTGCCGGGAATTCTCATCAGCCGGCGAATCGCTGTCGGCGCTGTATACCAGACATTCACTCGCTGCCCAGCCAGAATGCGATACCAACGCTGCGCATCGAACTCCGCTTCGTCCACCAGATTGGTCGCTCCGATCAGCAATGGAGCGAGGATGCCATAAGAAGTTCCGGTTACCCAACCGGGATCGGCTGTGCACCAAAAAACATCGTCCGCGCCCAAATCGAGCACCTGCCGCCCAGTCGCGTAGTGCACCAAGCCGGCTTGATGCACATGCAATGCTCCCTTGGGCGCTCCCGTCGTTCCACTGGTAAAGTGCAGCAGCGCCGGGTCTTCTGCTCCAGTCGGAGGGATCGCAAACTGCGAATCCATTTGCTCCATCCACCGCGGCAAGGACAACGTTCTCGCATCTCGGTCCGCGGCGCAGTCCGTGAGCAGCACCAGTTTCAGCCCCGGCAACCGCGGCCAAAGCGCCGCAACCTTCCGCTCAAACAACTCGACACTCGTCACCAGCACCCGGGCATCCCCCCGCTCCAGCCGCTGACGCACCGGCTCCGGTCCAAATTGGGAAAACAACGGACAGAAAACAGCCTTGCGCTTGAGCGTCCCCAAAGCTGCAAAGTACAAGGACGGAGTGCGGCCCAACAACGCAAATACCCGCTCACCTGCCGCAATCCCGAAATGCACCAACAGGTTGGCAAACCGGGCACTTTCAGCAGCTAATTGGTGATAGCTGAAATCTCGAGTTTGCTCGTCGGGGCCGATCAGCCTCAACCCAATCCGCGCGCCCCGCCCCAACTGGACCCAGCGATCCGTCGCCAACGCCCCCAAGTTCCAAGCACTCTCGGCAGTACCCTCGCCAACCCCCAACTCTCCTCTCAGCCGCGCCCAGTCAAAGGTAGCGACCGCTTCCTCATAATCACCCACATTGGGCACTCGCCCCTGTTGCCGCAGTCTTTGCAGAGACTCAGTTTTGGCAATCGCTGCTCGAGCGTCGTTCGTCCGCTCGGCAAAGAGACTATGGATGACCGCGGAAGGATCGCTCATTCATCACCTGCCTTACCAATTGCTGATGAGTCTGGCGTGCCCGAGACAAATGACACCCACCCAAGTTCAATCAGACAATCGCTGGCAAAAATTGTGCCGCACCGACGTACGCAATCCCCTTTCGCGATGACCCTATCAACGACCGACTATCCAAAAACCTGAACCCACCTCCTGATTGGAGCACGCAATCGTCGACATGCCTTCAATCTTTTTCCTCACTTTCTCGCGCACGCCGTCAATCGCTCGCCCACGAACGTGCGAATTAGCCCGCCCGCACATCCCTGGCCCTGTGCCGTTTCTGCCAACTGCCTCTCCAACTGCATCAAACCTTTGCGGCATCGTATTTGCTAGACTAGGCTCCAGGCAGGACATTCTTGGAATGCTGCGCCCAACATCGGCATACTGCGCCCAATTTCTCGGCGTCCGCCAGCCGATGCCGGCGTAAATGTTGGAACGAACTTTCATTCTTGTTTCGGATTTCCGTAGTGGCTCCGGACAAGACTTGGTCTGTTCAGGTTTTAAATTTGCGAGCACGTTGGCGAAATCCCGTCCGCGTGAGGGCTAGAACCTTGCGCCCTCAACGCTGCTCGACTCGAATTTTTAAAGTAGGAGCACTGAATGAATGCCGGAAGCTTTTGTGCGCGAAATGTCGACACCGCCACTCCACAGGAGACTGTTCTCGTCGCGGCTCGTCGCATGAACGATCGCAATGTGGGCTCGCTGGTTATCATCGATGAAGAGAAACGCCCGGTTGGGATCGTAACCGATCGCGATTTGACGCTCCGTGCATTGGCCAAGTCACTCGCCCCGGCGACTTCGAAAATCAATGAGGTCATGACTCCCAAGCCGACCGTTGCTCCCCAAACCGCTTCTTTGACTGAATGTGTCGGAATGATGCGCAGTGGAGCATTTCGGCGCCTTCCGGTAGTTGACGACGCCGGGGAACTCTTTGGCGTCCTTACACTCGACGATGTTTTGGAGCACCTCGCGGACAGTTTCAACCAAGTCGCTGGCCTCATCCGCCGAGAAGGCCCGAGGGTCTTAGGCGAATAAGGTCGTTGCCTGTCTGGGAGTTGTCCCGAGCAATGCCGGCCACCACCTTGGATTGCCCTCGGCGTTAATGCGTTGTTCGCTCAGGCTCGAAAGTGATTTGACTTTCCAAATATTCTTCTCTCTTTTGGCAAAGCTCTGCTTACCATGCTTTTCGCTCGAACCTGCTACTTCTCATTGGCGATCTTTTGCACTTTGTGGCTTGCCGGGGAAACGATTGCTCAAAGCGATTGGCAACCGATTCCGCCACGTTTAGCCTTGGTCGAAGTCTACTACCACTCCAATGTCGCAGCTGAGAACAGCCTGCTCTCGACAGTGGAAGCCTTCGCCGAGAAACACGGAGGAATTCGGGTCGTCGCCAGAGACTTGGTGGAGAATCCAAAGAACGCCGAACGGCTCGCTCAGGTTCTTCAGCATTACAAGCTACCGCCGGAAACCGCACCAGCAATTTACGGCTGCAATCAGGTCCTCAGCAACTTCAAATCTGATGACTCACTGCAGGCACGGCTGGAGCAGATGTTTCGCTACGATGTCTACTCTCGCGCCGGTTGCCATCGCTGCGACGAGGCGAAAGAGCTCCTTCCGGGTTTCCTCGAACAGTACCCAGCCTTTCGCCTGCGCATTCGGGACGTCGGCACTGATCCCCAGGCGTTGGCCGACCTGAATCGGCTCTTGGAGCTGGAAAAACACGGAGGTGCCAGCACGCCGGCCATGCACGTTTGCAATCAATTACTGATCGGCTTCGACCGGACGAACGCCACTCCCGAAAGACTGCACAAGACACTCAAACGCTGGACAGTCCCCGCTAAAACAGATTCTGCCACCGAACCGCCCCGGGTCTCTGAGGTGACCGACCAATTCCCTTTTTAAGTCTGCCGGTTTCCACGCTGGAAACTGGCTCGCAGGGAATCTACTCGGTGGGAATTTACGCGGTTAGAATTTACGCGGTGGGAACTGGTACGCTGGGCCAATTCAAAAACCGCAGACTCGCTCTCAACCTTGTTGCGAGTTCGAACCAGCCACATCCCCAAGCTGACGAATTGCCGATCGGTTTGGAAGATCCGACTTCCAGCCAGGAGAAAGCTTCTGGTGACTCTTCTGATCCAGCCGAGATCAACTTGCCGCTGGTCGGGCGATTGCGGGTCCGCGACGTTGGACTGCCACTGTTCACCATCGCCGTCGGATTGATTGATGGCTTTAATCCCTGCGCAATGTGGGTGCTGCTGTTCTTGCTATCCATACTCGTCAACCTGCAAGATCGCGTCCGCATCATCGCCGTCGCCGGAACCTTCGTCCTCGTGAGCGGTATCGCCTACTTCGCCTTCATGGCAGCTTGGCTGAACGTCTTTCTTCTTATCGGATTTCTGCGGCCGATCCAAATTGGACTCGGAGTGCTGGCAGTCTGCGTCGGTTCCATTCACGTGAAAGACTTTTTTGCCTTCAAGCAGGGCATCTCACTCTCGATCCCCGAGTCTGCCAAACCCGGTCTCTACCAGCGAATGCGGAATATCGTCACCGCCAAGAACCTTGCCGGGGCACTGATCGGCGCCTTTGTCCTTGCCGTCATGGTCAACGTGGTCGAGCTGCTCTGCACGGCCGGGCTGCCCGCCCTCTACACGCAGGTCCTGACACTTCAGCAATTGCCCGCCTGGCAAAACTACGCCTATCTGTTTCTTTACAACCTGGCCTACATGTTCGATGACGGACTCATGGTCTTTGCTGTCGTCTGGACGCTGGGCAAACACAAGCTTCAAGAACGCGAAGGACGAGTGCTCAAACTGATCAGCGGTTTGGTGATCCTGGTCCTCGGCCTGCTGATGCTCTTCCGCCCTGATTGGTTGATTTGAGCAATTACCAGCAGGTGCGAGTTGCCTGCCCGCCTTCCTCAGCCGGGCTTCGCACCAACCCCGCGCTGCGCGAGAGCAGTAGCCGGTCGAGCAGTTGAGCAGTTGAGAAATCAACGCCAGAAGCCAATCTCAGTCGGGCCTCGCCCCCGCCTCCAGTTCGGCAGTGCCAACACGCTTCGCAGCGGAACCGCACCGCTATCTCGCGTTCCACGCCACGTCTGCCGGACGTTGCTCACACGCGTTAACACC
>Ga0164292_10003099_pt1 | contig 13564 bp, 13 predicted proteins | sample GEODES117metaG_FD_111486 | JGI IMG/M metagenome (GOLD analysis project Ga0164292, IMG submission 111486) | Eutrophic lake water microbial communities from Lake Mendota, Wisconsin, USA - GEODES117 metaG | ecosystem: Environmental > Aquatic > Freshwater > Lake | place: USA: Lake Mendota... | reverse complement strand
TCTGTTGAGGTAAAAATGATGGATTAAGTATTTGTTTGATATTTATTTGATAAGTTAATTATAAAACGAGCAATATTTATAGTAAAAAAAGTCCATGGCGTTGAATTATTTTATTGGAGAATCTTGTGTTGGGCAACCATCAAGATTGTTTGCTACTGAAGCTACAATTGTTTCGGGTAGAATTTATGAATTATTAGCAGGGTCAACAAACATTGGTTGTTGGACCCTAAATTCTTTTGATGAAACTCCACTAGCCCAAGTTGTTACTGTAATCAATGGCCCATGGGAAAATTGTGTTGATTGTCTTGGAGACTTGACCCCAACACCAACAGCGTCTGTTACTCCAACACCTACTAACACAGCCACAGTCACTCCAACAAACACTCAATCACCAACCCCTTCCATAACTTCAAGTAATACCCCAACACCTTCAGTAACGGCAACAAATACAGCGACGCCAACACAAACCTCAACTAATACATCAACACCAACTAATACCCCTAGTAACACTAATACACAAACACCAACACAAACCGCAACACAAACCAGAACTCCAACTCAAACTGCTACGCCGACAACTACGGCAACTCAAACCCAAACACCAACTAATTCTGCAACTCCAACCCAAACACCAACAAATACTTCATCACCAACTAACACCACAACTCAAACACCAACAAAAACAGCAACGGGAACTCCAACACCAACACCCACAGCAACACCTTTTGGAGTATTTGACGTAAATGTACAATATGAAGCCGAGGCTTGCATAACTTGTAGCGGAGATACATATACCGCTGCTTATCCTCACCCAGTAGATTGGGTTCCTGAAAATCCTGATGGTGGAAGACAAGGAACTGTAATCGATTTGAGTGCGGTACAACTTGGTGGAATGCACGGCCTTAATAACTAAAAATCAAATTAATTAAAAAAAACCATGGCAAAACTAAAAGCAATCGGCAGTGAAAAACTAGATGGTGCCGATAAATTGAAAAGAATTATGGAAATTGCCACTTACAGAATGCCTTCTATGAGCATCACTGAAAGTGCTACCGAATATTCCATTAACCTAGCCGATGGGATGAAATATCACATCGTTAAAGAGAAACAAGGTTACATCATCAAAAAGGGCCTCAACGAATCTACTTTAGATTATATGGAACCTATGAAAAATAGAAAATATTTCTCTTCCTATTCACAAGCCCTCAGAAAACTTAATCTTGTTATTAAGGAAACAAGCGAGCTTCACGGAGAAACAGAAGAAGTCAAGTTATTTGGTGAGCAGAAAAAGTTTGTCCTGAAAACACCAACTCCTCCAGCACCGGAATTAGAGGCACCAGCGGTTCCAGCAGAACCAGCACCTCTTCCAGAACCAGAATTACCAATGGCAGATATGGGAGCCGATGTTGATATGGATATGGATGTTGAACTACCCTCTGAGGAGCCTATGGACATGGAGCAAGACGCAGAAGAAAAAGTTTCATTTAGAGTTATTCAAAAACTAACGGGAAAACTCACCCAGAAAATGAGAGCTCTAGAATCACAAGAGGGAATGACTTCAGAAGATATCAAGTATGTTATCAATATGGTATTGTCAGCTGTTGACCTTACCAAACTTGAACCAGAAGATATGGAAGATATTATGGCTAAATTTGAGGACGTAGAAGCTAATGTTGATATGGATACTGATATGGGAGGTGATGAATCTGAAGTAGACTTCGATATGGATTTTGAAGGAGAAATGACTCCTGAGGAACCAATGGAAGGAATGGGTTCTGAAGATTATGATTTTGCGATGTCAATGAAAGAAAGTAAAATCGACAAAGTATTGAGCAAATATTTTGAAGTTTCAAACTCTGAAGTTGAAATGTCTAAAAAACTTTTTGAAGAAAGAAAAATAGAAAAAAAATCTAAACTGACTTCTATGGTTACTAAAATTGAAAGTTTGTCAGAAACCATCGAACAAGAGTTAGCGAGTAAGAAATTTTTAGAAGAAAACAATGGTTTTGAATTTGTTGGTAGAACTAACAAAAAAAATCTTGTGTTTGAAAGTAAGAATAAACAAGTAAAAATTTCTACTGAAGGAATTGTATTATGATGTGTCTAACTTATATCAATGGACTAGGTCCAGATTATAAGGGAGATAATCTCTACGAATTTATATTTTCTTCCAATACTGACGTGTGGGGAGATTCTTGGGAGTCTTCACCGGCTAATAGTTACCCATCACCTCCAAGTTTAGAGCACATCAATAAAGTTGGTGTATTAAGAAAATCAAACATTAAGCTTGAATTAGTTCAAAATTCCGATTATTTCTGTATGTCCGATGCCATGGACGGAGTTGTAGCATTAGGTTGGGAAATTGAGGATTATGAGGAAAATAAAAGGTTAGTTTTTAAATTCGGTGAAGAAGAAAAAACAGTCAAAGATAAATTATACGAGAAAGATTTAATTCTCGAATTTGAAAAAAATGTTGTTTATGAAAACTAAAGATAAAATTATCCAGTTAGTTGAAATGGGTTTGTCGCCCAGCACAATTTCTAAATTAAACGAAAATCAAATTGATATTTTGTTTAAAAAAATTTCTTTGTCTGAACAAGGTGCTGTTATGATTTCTGCAGATAAAGCAGTAAGTGAACCTCAAAAATTAAAGGATTTGACTTCGAGAGGGATTAATGTACGTATTGAGGGGGAAGTAGCTGAAGATGATGTGGACCTAATGGGTTCTGCAACAGGTGGTGCTACAACGCAAGCTCCTCATCAGGTTATGGCACCAGATGGTATGGGTGATGATAGTGACGCTCAAATTGACCAAAAAGAAGATATGACGGAAGCTGACGAAGAAAATAATCCATATGCTATTTGTCATGCTCAGTTGGGTCCTAAGAAAAATGCTAAGTTCGAAAGGTGCGTTAAGGCAGTCAAAAAGAGTTTGAAAGAAGGAACTTCTCCGATGAATTTTTTTATTGAAGAAAAAATTGTATCTTTGGTTGAAAATTATTTAGAACCAAAAATGACAAAAGCAGAGTTCCTAGAAACAATTGCCGAACAAGGAGTAATCCGTCGTTCAGTGTATAAACCCAAATCTAAAAAAGGTAAGTCTATCAAAATGAGTAGACCAATTGGTGATTTGGGTATGTTACAATCAATGAGTGAAGCCGGTACTGAAACAGTTCCCGCTAAGCCTACGACAAAACCTGATACAAAGCCTGGCACTAGACCAGCCCACCCGGGAAAAAAACCTTTCGAAGGTCCTAATCCAGGACCTAAAGCCTCGCAGAAGGAAATTGAAAAGGCTAAAAATGATGTATTAAAAATAATTCAAGGTATTCTTCGTGATGGCAAAAAGTAAAAAAATTCAGGAACAAATTGATTATGGGGATTACCCCGAGAGAATGGACCCTAAATTAGAACGGAAACTTAGGGACCCAGAAAATCCATTAGCAAAAAATCCTGTTTTCCAAGGGGGCAACGAGCAAATACAACGTTTGGCCACAAGGAGATTTAAGCAGGTCGTGGACAAAGTTAGGGAAGTTACTGGTGTTGAATCAATAAATTCTCCTATGATGGCTAGAATGTTAATGGAGGAAATTTTTGCTAAAATTCCCACTATTGTTAATATTGAGTCTCGCCACAAGGATACACTTGAAAACCTAGCAATCGAGGCTACACTAGATGAGGCTCAGATTCCTAAAGATTGGTTTGTAATTGAGGCTTATCTTAATCGACAGCCACTCGACATAAGCAATTTCAGACTAGCCGCAGATGAGCTTGGCGAAGAAAATGAGGAAGAGGCTAAAGAACTTATGATTAAAGCTGGGTTTGAGATAGAAGAACTCACACCCAAAGAGATATTAGAGTTAGAAAAACACAAACGCAATATAATAAATGCGATAATTCAGGGCACTTCAAAAAAAGGGCATTTTTTATTCCAAAAACCAGAAGTTAGAAAAAAACTTAATGAAATTGACCCTAGACTTTATCAAATGTATCTTGAGTTGATGGCTTTCAACGATTTCATGTATTTTACTATGGAAGATTTGATAGAAATCGCTAACGATACTGGGCGTGGAATTGCCGCAATGGTAGAATTAGGTGATTCTGATGGTGAAGATGGTGGTGAAGAAGGCGGTGGCGAAGAAGCTGCTGACACAGTAATTAAAGCATATGGATTAATTTTTCCAATGCTATGCCATGAAATTATTAAAGGAATTGAAGAGGCTAAAGGTAGATATGGTCTACCTGAAGACCCAGAAACTCGTGAAAAAGTTATGGGTCAAACAGATACTTTGCCCATGGAGGCATGGTCTCTTAGAATCGGACCACAAGTTGTTGAAAAAATTCGTTTTGCGTTACCTGACGAAATGTTTGATGATGAGAACAAGGGTTTGATAAATTGGTTCCAGATGGAGCTTTATAAACTCCCTGCTGAGGAATTTCTGGAAATAGTCGGAAATGCAATTTCTGACGACTCAGACAAAAATTCAAAAGCAACTGATAAGTTTGAAGAACTCATAAAAGTGGCTAAGAAAAATAAAGAGGAATATGAAAGTTTTGAATCTAGTGAAGATTTAGAAGATGATGGTTTAGATTTCTTAGCAGGCATAGGGATTTCCCGACCTGACTAAGAATTTATGACTAAAGAACAAGTAATCATAGAGTACAAGAAGTGCATGAAAAGCACTGCTTATGCTCTTAAAACTTATTTACAGACCTACGATAATACAGTTTCCAAATACGTACCATTGGAATTGTTTCAAGACCAAGTGCAACTGGTTGAAGATTATGAGGAATATAATGAAAATATTGCTCTTAAGTACCGCCAGGCGGGTGTTTCAACAGTAACAGCTGCTTGGGCAAGTAAAAGATTAGCATTTGCTAGGAAAGAAAAGCCTGAAAAAGTTCTTATTATTGCCAACAAACTCGACACTTCCGTTGAATTTGCCAACAAAATTAGGGGATTTACTGAACAATGGCCAAGCTGGGTCGGTATAGGCTTTGCGCCAGAAAAAAACTCTGCAAGACACTTTAAATTATCTAATGGTTGTGAAGTAAAAGCCGTGGCAACTTCAAGAGATGCTTTAAGGGGTTATACACCGACCACCCTAATCTTTGATGAGGCGGCCTTTATTGAGGCTGATAGTGATTTCTGGGCAGCTTGTATGGCATCTTTGTCAACTGGTGGTAAGGTCATTGTAATTTCAACACCAAACGGCTTTGACCCAATTTATTACGAAATCTACGACCAAGCTTTACGAAGCATGAATGATTTCAAGATAACGGAAATGTATTGGTATAGAGACCCCCGATACACCAAAGATTTTTACATGGTAAAAACCAATGATATTGTTCATTATCTGCTCAATAAGGATGAGTACCCAAAAGAAAATATAATTGACTTATCGGCTGAAAATAGACGTGAAAGACAACTTTCCACACTTCATCAATACATTGAAGACGGATTTAAACCTTGTTCTTCTTGGTTTGAAAGTATGGTCAAAAAATTAAAATATGACAGAAGAAAGGTTGCTCAAGAATTGGAGTGTAACTTCCTAGGGTCTGGAGATAATGTTTTTGATTCTCAAATGCTACAGACAATTCAAAAAAACGATATCAAAGAGCCTGAGGCTAAACTTATTGGTGGACAACTTTGGATTTGGAAAGAGCCTGAAAACGGTCACAAATATGTTATGGGTGTAGATGTTTCACGAGGCGATTCCGAAGACTTTTCTTGTATTGAAATTATTGATTTTGATTCTAGAGAACAAGTTTTAGAATTTGTCGGTAAACTACCCCCAGATACTTTAGCAGAAATCGCATATAAGTGGGGTATTATGTACAATGCTTTATGTGTTATTGACTTAACAGGTGGAATGGGTGTTGCAACCGCTAGAAAACTACAGGAGTTAGGATATGAAAATTTCTATTTTGATGGGGTTGATATGAGTAATAAGTGGAAATACGACCCAAAAATTAAAGAAAAAATTCCTGGAATAAATTTCAATAACAAAAGAGTTCAAATTATTGCGGCCCTTGAAGAAGCTATTCGTCATGATTTCAAAATACGTTCAAACAGGCTGATGAATGAAATGGGAACTTTTATTTACATTAATGGAAGACCAGACCACCAAAGGGGTCATCATGATGATGCTATTATGGCAATTTCTATGGCTCTATATGTAGCAGAGGCAGCTTTTCCTTCTTTAGTCAAAGTGGCCAACCACACAAAAGCTATGTTAAATTCGTGGAGTACGGTAATAACAGAAAACAAAGACAAGTCTGAATTTTTCAACCCTTCTATTCCTCAATTTTCTCAACCCGGAATGGGTCAAACAAAAAATTACTCAGCATCAAGGGCCGACTATGAAAAATATGGTTGGTTATTTGGCAGGTAAAACTATTTATATTAAACTCACATAGTTTAAGTTTAGTGCAATGGAAAATAGAAATTTAACGGTTTGGCAAAGATTATCTAGGGCATTAGGTCCTGATGCTTTGATGAATCAAGATTTTCCCGTCTACAAATTAGATAAGAAAGAACTTTTAAGAACAACCGATAAAGGTGAATACGAAAGAGAAAAGTTACAGGCTAAACAATCTTTCTATTTAGCAAATCAGTTTGCAAAGGTTGAAAACAATCTTTACACGCAAGCAATCTATTACGAGCCAAACAGACTAGCATCATATTACGATTACGAATCTATGGAGTATACTCCTGAAATTTCTGCTGCTCTAGACATTTATGCCGAGGAATCTACCACACCCAATGAGGATGGTATTATCCTACAGGTTTATTCTGAATCTAAAAGAATTAAATCTGTATTAGTTGATTTATTCAACAACGTATTGGACATCAATACTAATTTAGCAATGTGGACAAGAAACACCTGTAAGTACGGTGATAATTTTGTTTACATGAGGTTAGACCCAGAAAAAGGTGTTGTAGGATGTCAACAATTACCAAATATTGAAATTGAAAGATTTGAACAAGGATTAGCAACAAGGAATTCTACTGTTGGTGTTCCTCAAAACACTGAGGACAAAGGTTTAAGATTTACCTGGAAAACTCAAAATATGGAGTTCCAACCATGGGAAGTCGCTCACTTTAGACTTCTAGGTGATGATAGAAAACTACCGTATGGAACCTCTATGTTGGAAAAATCACGTCGTATTTGGAAACAACTTTTACTTTCAGAAGACGCAATGTTGATTTATCGTACTTCACGCGCACCAGAAAGAAGAGTATTCAAGGTTTATGTTGGTAACATGAACGATGATGATGTCGAATCATATGTACAGCGTGTGGCTAACAAGTTCAAAAGAGAACAAATTGTTGATTCGAAAACAGGACAAGTTGATATGAGATTCAACCAAATGGCGGTAGACCAAGATTACTTTATACCTGTTCGTGACCCAGCGACACCTTCACCAATTGAAACTTTGGCCGGAGCTCAGAATTTATCTGAAATTGCCGATATCGAATACATTCAGAAAAAACTTGTTACAGCACTTAGAATTCCTAAAGCATTTCTAGGATTTGAAGAAGTTGTTGGTGATGGTAAAAGTTTAGCTTTACAAGATATTCGTTTTGCTCGTACAATCAACAGAATTCAAAAATCTATGATTCAAGAGCTTAACAAAATTGCTATTGTGCATTTATTTTTGTTGGGTTTTGAAGAAGAAATTTCAAACTTTACCCTAGGACTTACGAACCCATCAACTCAGGCTGATTTGCTGAAAGTTGATATTTGGAAAGAAAAAGTATTGTTGTATAGAGATTTAGTTTCTGACCCAGGGAACGGTATTCAACCATCCTCATCTACGTGGGCTAAAAAACATATTTTTAATTGGTCAGATGATGAAATCAGAACTGACTTGCTGCAGCAAAGAATGGAAAGAGCGATTGGTGAAGAGCTTAAAAACACTCCAACAGTAATTTCTAAAACTGGAATCTTTAACCAGTTAGATGAACTTTATGGAAACAAACCAGGTGAGGGTGCTCCTCAAGCACCTCCAGGAGAGGTTAGTGAGCCTGCTGCTGCATCATTTGGCGGTGGGGGTATTCCTGACTTAGGTGATGCCTTAGGTGGTGAGGATTTAGGGGGTGAAATTCCTGGTGGTGCACCAGAAGCACCAGCTCCAGCCGGGGGTGAAATCACCCCGGAATCGGTTATTGACAAAGATATGAATATGTTAATTGAAACTGATTTATATGGGAGCAGATTTTTAAATTTGGGTATTGCACAGCAAAGTTTAGGTAAAATAGACGAGGAGTTGAATAAGTTGTTAAATTCATAATATTTATTAGTGAATAATAACGACCTCATGACTTTCGGACAAATTAAATCCATCATCGAAAAAAACTTAGTAGAATCTTACAAAGACACTTCTACTTTTAAACAAACTCTCAAGGAGTTTAAACATAATGTTTTAGAAAACAAATATTTTTCTAAAATATATTCTATTTATGATGACCTTTCAAAACCTCAAAGTTTAACTGAAAGTGACGCTAAAGAGTTTTTGGAAGAAGCTATTAATGTTGTGAGACATCTTCTAGAAAAAACTTCTTTACCGAAAAATGGAGAAAAATCTGAAAACATTTACGAGCACATAGATAATGTTGTTTATTTTAACAAGGTTGATATCAAAGAACGTATGAATTCAAAAAAATCAATTATCAGTAAATTGATGGAAACACATACTATTGGTAAAGACATCCCACAAATTCCTATTAAGTCTATGGTTTCAATTGCTAATCAAACACTTTCAAAATATATGAATAGTTTGGATGAATCCTCAAGAAAGGAAATTTTTCACATTTTAGCAAAAAACAATAATGACCTTGAAAAAGAATTTAGCGATTTAAAAGAGTCTGCAGTTAACAAACTTAAAGTATTATCAAGTAAAGAAGACGATATGGATTTAAAGTCAAAAATCAGTGAGACAATTGGAAAAATTGAAATCGAAAAGTTTGACCAAATTAGTTATGTTCGTCTAAAAAAACTAGAAGAATCTATTGTTCTTGATTCTTGAGTGTTTGAATATATTCAGCCTTAATTTTTGAGGTTCTTTTTTTTTCGGATTTCTTAACAAATTCTTTCTTAGAATTTAATTTTTGGTTTTGTCTAGTTTTAATAACTTTAGACTTAAGTAACTTTAAAGCTTTTTCTATGTTTTGGTTTACCTGAACTATTAGCATATAATAGAAATATTTGGAAATGTTGAAAAGTTTGTTATTTTTTCATAAAAATAAACCATATTCAACTTCTATATTAATGAAAAAAGGTAAGACGGTTAAGCTTAATCAATACGAATCTCTAAAAACATCTTTTGGCACTGTCGATTCAAAAAACCTTAAATCTCTATACATAAACTTACAAACTTGGGTCTGCCCAGTTCAAGAATCCGAAAACTGGGAACGAGTTGTTGGAAACTTATCTAGAAATATTAAACATTCTGTTTACCAAAGTATCAATTCAGATTTTTTTTCAGAAAAATTTATAGTTGATTTGGACCTGCGAACTAGTGGAATTCAAGTAAATAAAAAATCATTTATGAATCTTGAAATTAATCTTTTTACAAAACAAGAAATGGATTTTAAAGGTTCACAATTAAAAGAATTTGTAAAAAAAATTATCAAAGAAATTTATAAAGATTGCATCATAAAAAACGATTATTTTACTTTTAGTTCTAGTAAAGACAAGTTGAATCTAAAAACATTCAACTAGTATTATATTTATCTTTAAAAGATATAATGAAAGATTTACCGATTTTAGGTCCCAAAGATAGTGGAAAAGGCATTCTGATTGAAATGGATGCTGGATATGTATCACCAAAAGACCGATTAAACGAATCCATACTAGAGGGTAAAAAGGAAATAGATTACAGAAATCCATTCGAGTTTTACGCAGTTCTTCAAAAATATGGTGTGCCCAACCGTAATGGTAGAGTATATCCAGAGAAAATTTTAAAACGTGAAGCAGATAGATATAAAAATGCAATTAAAAAGGGGTTATCAACTTCTGAACTTAACCACCCAGAATCTTCTCTAATTGATTTGGATAGAGTTTCTCACATTATCACTGACGTATGGTGGGATGGAAATATCCTTATGGGTAAATTGAAGCTGTTGACTTCTCCAGGCTTTCATGAAAGTGGAATTGTGTCAACCAAAGGAGATATTGCCGCAAATCTTATAAGACAAGGCGTAACAATGGGGGTTTCTTCTCGTGGGGTAGGTTCATTGAAAAAAATTGGCGAACAAAATGAAGTTCAAGATGATTTTGAATTAATTTGTTTTGACCTCGTTTCATCACCATCAACTCCTGGAGCGTACCTTTTTGGTAGCCCCGAGGAAAGAAGTATGTATGAAGAAAACCTTGAAGAAGAAAGAAAACAAAAAATTTCTGACTCTGGAATGGGCAAATCAGTTGACTTAATGAAAAAATTATCCGATTATTTAAATCGTTAATTATTAATTTATTTATTATGGATGAAAAATTCTTCGTTGCTAAAGTCGTTTATGATTTACCAGATGAAAACTCGGGTCGTGTTAAAAAAATCAGAGAAGAAAAACTCGTTAATGGGTTCTCAGTCACTGATGTAGAAGCAAAGGTTACTAAAAAGTATACCGGGTTTCAACACGACTGGCGAATAGTATCGGTGGTCGAAAGTAAAATCGATGAGGTAATCGAATAAGCATTTAAAGGTGGGGAAACCCACCTTTTTTTATTTCCGTCAATATCTTTTTCACTATGAAAGAGGTATTAACGGATTTTTTTGTTTTGATAACTATTTATTATGAAAACAATTTACATGCAAGAAACTAAAAATTTAGTTGAAGAGGCACTCATTCAAATGAAAAACGTTGAAGAGGTAATTGCCGAAAACGCAAAAGGAATACTTGCTTCTACTATGAAGGAAGAAATCAGTCAGTTAGTAAAGGAATCTCTTTCTGAACAAGAAGATGATGAGGTTGAGTTCGATACCGAGTTAGACATGTTAGACATGGGTGGCGAGGTAGAGGATATGGAAGACTCTGAAGAATTAGATATGGGAATGGAAGATATGGATTTCGATGATATGGAAGACACTATTGACATGACCGACATGACTGATGAAGAAGTAATCAAAGCTTTCAAAGCAATGGGACCAGAAGATGGAATCGTTGTTGTGAAAGACGGAGATGAAATTCATCTAACCGACGAAAGTGAGGACACTGAATACATCGTTAAACTTGAAGAATCCGAAATGGAAGAAGAAGATGAAATGATGGAAGAAGAGGACGAAATGATGGAAGGTGAAGACATGATGGAAGATGAAATGGATTTCTCAGAACTAGATATGCAAGAAGATGCAGATTTAGACGCTGTTATAGAAGCCCTTTATTCTTCAAGAAAAGATAATTCGGAAGATGAAATCATGTATGAAATAGAAATGGATGAGGAAGAAATGGAAGAAGAACTCGAGGAAATGATGGATGAAGAAGATTCGGACATGATGGAATACGAGATGGCTTCAGAAGATTACGACCTGACCGAAGCTAAAATGACTGTAAAACCAAAAGGCGTTGGAATGGGTCATCCTAAGTTTAAGTACGATAGTACTTTACCTAAAAAAGGATTTGACGACCACAAAAAGGCTGGCCCTAAAACTATGGGTACTGGTAAAGCAAAATTTGAGTTCAAAGAAGGTGAAATGGAAGAAGGGAATGACTTCGGCTCTAAGAAACACGAATACAAGCGTAAAAAAGTAGACGGTGTTGAAAAGAAAGCTGGAGAAGGTAAAGATGGACACTTCAAAGACTACGAAGGTAAATTCGGAGGAAACAAAGGTGACAAATCTAAAACACAACCTGGAAAAAAAGACTATGAAACCAAAGAAGAAACAAAAGAAGCTGCTAGAACTTATGGAATGGGGTCTAAAGAAGGTAGAGGATTAAGAAAAGGTATCACAAACAATAGAAATTATGTTTATGGTAATAATGGCGTTAAAGTAGAATCAATTGACGCTGAGTTAAAAATGCTCAGAGAAAAAAATGAAGAGTACAGAAAAGCTTTGAATGTTTTCAGAGAAAAACTAAATGAAGTTGCTGTATTCAATTCTAATTTAGCTTATGCTACAAGATTGTTCACAGAACATTCCACTACCAAAAAAGAAAAAATAAATATCTTGAGAAGATTTGATTCGGTAGAATCTCTTAAAGAATCAAAGCAACTCTACAAGACTGTTAAGGATGAACTTTCTCACACTGAAACTAAAAATATTTCAGAGAGTGTTGAAAGACAATTGAATTCGAATAAAACTTCGGGTTCAGCAACAACCCTTATTGAGTCAAAGACATATGAAAACCCTCAGTTCTTAAGAATTAAGGATTTAATGTCTAAATTGTAAAAAATAAATAAAAATCCTAAAAACAAAAAACAAAAATGGGAGCATTATTAGAAAGTGGTCTTGTTGGTAACATCGGTCTTAAGCACCTTAAAGTTATCAAAGAAGACACAATTAACAAATGGGACAAGTTAGGTTTCCTTGACGGGCTTAACGGACACCTAAAAGAAAATATCGCGCAGTTATATGAAAACCAAGCGTCATATTTGATTAACGAAGCATCATCAACTGCTGATACCGGTGCGTTTGAAACTGTTGTATTTCCAATCGTACGAAGAGTATTCTCTAAGCTTTTGGCTAACGACATCGTTTCTGTACAAGCTATGAACCTACCTATCGGTAAGTTGTTCTACTTCGTACCAAACATTCAACAATATCAACCAACAGCATTTAACGAGCACTTTGCACCTTTTGGTTCACCGAATGCAAATGCTGACCAAACTCCGAACACAGGATACAACTACAACACTGATAAAGACCTTTACGATAGATTCTACGAAGGTAATGAACCAGCTTTGGACCCTCCAGGTCTTTACGACTACTCTAAAGGTTCATTCTCTGCTTTAACTCCAGGTGTTACTATCAGTGAAGACGGTTCTACCCCAATCGCTGGTGGTGTAAAGACTGTTGCTTGGACTGGAGACCAATTAGCGGTTTCTGCGTATACATTAGGAAACTATAGAAAGGTTCTTCTTGAATTGAATGGTTTTGCATCTGCTGGTGCTGGTCAATTGATTGGTCCAAATGGTCAACCAATGGATACTGAAGAATTCTTAACGGACCTTCAAATTCGTGGTGTTGGAACTAACCAATATACTTCAGGTAATACAACTAACAATTACTTGTTCAGAGTTGTAACTCAAAAATACGGTAAGGGTATTGTACAATACGGTGAAAATGAAACTTTAGCTTTTCCTCAAAGTAGGACTGGTGGCGGTGGATACTACGATACTTGTACAGCAGATGGTAAAATTTACCTTGAAGTTGATTTACAAGTTCCGGTTTGTATCTCTTGTGGAGATTCTTCACTTGACGGATACACTGGGTCAACATTCTCTTCTTCAACCGCTAACAATAACGCATTCTTGGCAACTTATAGAATCTATAAGAGTCTTGAATTCGAAGATAAAATTGGTGAAGTTTCTTTCGACCTTCAGTCTGTGACTGTTTCGGT
>Ga0164292_10003097_pt1 | contig 13568 bp, 8 predicted proteins | sample GEODES117metaG_FD_111486 | JGI IMG/M metagenome (GOLD analysis project Ga0164292, IMG submission 111486) | Eutrophic lake water microbial communities from Lake Mendota, Wisconsin, USA - GEODES117 metaG | ecosystem: Environmental > Aquatic > Freshwater > Lake | place: USA: Lake Mendota, Wisconsin... | reverse complement strand
TCTGTTCAACCATTTAACCAGAACGGAATGTTTTATCCTTCTTATTTTTTTACACCTGGTAGTGATTTTTCGGGATTCACAACTTCAACAGTAGGTTACTATGGAAGCATCGATGCGAACTCTAATATAAATAGATTAAACGATAAGAATATGGGAGGAGTAACTGCTATGGTTACTAAAACTAACAATGATTTTTATTCTATAAATCGAAATGCGGCAAAATACGATGAATCCGAGGATGTTTCTGGAGCTTCTTATATATTTTCAAATATAACTGGATTTAATATATCACCATTAGCTCCCCTTATTTTAGCACCTGCATCTTTTGGACTTCTGGCTCCACTTGTTTTTGCAAGTGGAGGAATTGGAGGGTTAATTTTATTATTGAATGTTTTATTTGGTCTTTCGATCGCTGGTCTAGTATCACAAATACTTTCGCTTTTTTTCAACTATAACGACGTAAGATATGAATATTATACACCGAATGCTTATCCTTCTTTGTCGGCTAATCCTATGTCAATTTCATCTAAAGTTATTAATGTGATGAGAACTGATAGATTACCATCATCTGACGCTCTTAATGGAAGTTCGTGGCAGACAAATCCTGCTCTACTACAACAAAACAATAATTTTGTTTTTTATGAAATTCCAGAATTAGATACATCTATAGGTTTACCACCATATAGTTTAGGTGCTGAAATCCCTTTTGCTGATGTCGAAGGTTTACCCAACTATACAACTGTACTATCGTCTTTTAATTGTGAAAATATGGTCGGGTTGGGGTGTTACGGAGGATTTGGAAATACTTTTGAGGTTAATCAAGAGTGTACTACAAAGGATGCGGTTGAGAAAGGTTGTTATATGTTCTTACGAAGACCATTGGCAGATTTAGGAAAAGATATAAGCAACTTTAATGAGTGGGGATATAGATTCAGATTTTTCTATGGACTTTGTAGAGGAGTGCTTGCCCAATCATTTATGAACAATTGGATTAACGGTTCATTATATTTCTTTCCGATACAAGTTAATACGTTTTTTAACGCACAAAATCGGGTTAGGGAAGTCATGTTTTGTAAAGATGTGGTTTATTATAATCAAGATAGTAACAACTTCTATTATAGAAGTAGTCCATACAATTTTACAACAAACAAATTTGTTGGAAAAATAGTGGATAAAGACGATGGGGGTATTAATGATTTGAACTTATTATATCCCACCACTGTCATAAATTTGGGAATGAAAGATTATTTCTATTCTGAGATAACTTTTGACCCTACAACTCGAGGATTTATATTACCTAACATAAATCCAACAAGTTATGGGGATACTTCTGATTTGATTAATTTGTTTGTAATATCGAGAATTACAGATGAAAATTTCTTAGAACAATTGATTCCTTTGGGGGATAATTCTATAAATCAGTTGTTTTCGAGAGGAAACGAGTATCGTATTAAAAATTTTAGAATAGATGGTGATTTAGCACAACTGATGTCAATCAATAGTGAAATTGGTAATATTAATTTTTCACCTGAATATTATGATGTTTTCTCAGGAGATACAAATCCACCTACACAAATTTTAGGAACTGCAAAGGATCCAACAATTGCGGTTTGGTTTTCATCTACTACGGAAGATTTACAAACTAAAGATTATCTTACACCTGGTAGAATAAATTTTAGAGGAACTGATGACATAGGTTATTATCCATACCCTTATAGTATAAAATCACAGGTAGTACCTTTCTACCAGTGGAACTTAAAAAACACTAATCTTATTTTCGGTAATCAATATAACGACTGGGCGACAGCATCTTCCGATATTGTACAAAATGTGAGATATCAGTCTTTAGATAGATATGCATCTGATACTCCATATTTTTGGAGTAACAATTCAGAATCTAATGATTTGAACGCACGAGGATATATATTCAATGTCAATGGTACAGTCGGTAATGGACAATACATTGCAACGGGAGCATTAAAACAAAAATTTGTGGTTGGAGCTCCATTCCAATTTTATTTTGGAACTATTGTCGGACAAACCTCTTTGGATAAATTCAAAACAAAGTATTCTGTAGATGAATAAGTATACAATAATACCGAGTGGACTTAGATATAAGGGAGCCCCATCTTTAGATGAGGAACTTTCTGTAACGCTTCAGGAGCAGAGTCAAGAACTCACTGAGTATGATAGGACTTCGACCTTGAATTTGGCTCAGATTTATGATGATGAGAGACAGACAAGTACGATATTCAGACCAACTTTCAAGGTCACGTATTTGTATGATAATACCTATACTGGTACAACAACTTATTTACCTTTCCAATACAACCTTTATTACAGTGACCCTGTAGGTTCAAAACAAAGTGGTATATGGAGAGGTTTTCCTCAGTATTATGAGTTTGATTTTTATAGACCTAATATAGGAGACAATCACTTTCAGTATAAAGCAAAAAGTGCCTACACTTATAATTGGATGTATTACTTAACATACCCGTACGAGAATGATAGTAATAGACAATTAACATACTACTCGACAACAAATAATGATGTCAATTGGATTGCGTCTAGTGGAATACCATTCTCAATCAGGAATACTACACAGAATGGTAATGGATTAGTTTCATTTATCTGTGTTGCTCCTCATGGATTAACTACGGGAGAATACGTTGAGTTATCTTTAACTTATAGGGGGTCTAATATATTTCAGGTATATTCCATTGGTAATGGATTGTTTGGAAGTAGTACACATGTTTTCAATTTATTTAACATTGGATTTACAGGTGCGACATTTAGTAATGGTACGATTGGAACGTTTAGGAGGGTAATTAACCCTGACAACTTAACAGAAACAAGATCTAAATATTATGTTAAGAAATATAAGGTCTTAACTAACCTTACTGACCTTGCGATTACTAAGGCTGGATTTGAAAAAAATGTATTTGGGGAAGAAAAGAAATTGGAATATAGTTCTATAACTCCAAACAACATTACAAGAATATCTCAAAAATCCAGTAGTAATGCGTATGATGTAACATCTAATTATGACTTAGACTTTGCGGGTTTCTTAGATAATCAAAAAAGGCCATTGAATGAAATAAGTCTTACTATTGTTAATAAGGGGTATTCAGGATATTTTAATCAATCATTCAACGGAGTTGGGTTGAAACAAGGGTGGGAATTTAATTTATCTAAAACTCCGAATCCTTGGTGGGACTTAAATAATCAAAGGTCAAACACAAGTATACCAGTTTCGGCATATACTCTCACCAATGGCGCGACAAAGACATTCTATTATAACACAGATTTGAAACCTGGTGATGTTATGGATGGTGATTTTTGTGAATGGAATGATTATGAACAAGTTGAACGTGTGGTATCACCATACTATCATAAGATAAAGTTTAACCAACAGGTTTTTCAGACTACGGATAATTTTTCAACCAATTCACCAGGTTATTATTATAAGCCACATAACACTATGGTTCTGAAAGTTTTTTCGGATTATATAGAGACCGCTGAATTGGGTTTAATTGATAATGTACCGAGTTGGGCATTTTACTCCACGGCAGACCAAGAGTTCAGATGGAGAGATATTTATACCTATGGGTTTATTGACAACTTACGTCGTGGGGTTGATTATCCATTTTTGAATTCGGCACAATATCCGTATACCCAAGTGATTTTCAGATTGATACCTGAAGGAATAAATTATAATGATAATCTTGATGGATTTGATTTTGCAATTAAACCACTAATTGATGAGTGCGAATAAATTTGTAATTAAACAAACTGGCTTTGTTGACAAACAAATCAACATTCCTGTTGAACTCAAGTGGGATTATTTGGGGTTAGATTTGGCTATTGATGAGTATGAAGAGAAAGCCATCAGAGATGTTATAGGTAAAGGAAGAGATTTTGAAGTTTCAAGATTTGCCCACGCACCCGCCACAGGTACTACAAATGATACCTTAATTAATTACGAATTTTACTTTTATTCTGGAGGGTCTCTTGATGATTCAAGTAATTGGAGAATCGATTATTTAAGTGAAGGATTTACTCCACAAGAAGTATATTATTACGAGAATGTATTTGCTAACTCGTTTTTCAAATTGGATTTCTATGATACTCCTGACGAAAAACAACAAACAAATTATTTGACAATTATATTACCAACACAACAAGGTTTGACAATGGAAACTCAAATGCAAAGAACTTTGGTTAACATTAGAAAACCTCAATTTGTTTTGGATTATGTTGGTGATAAGGAAGGGTTTTTTGTGTATTGGTTGAAGAAACGAAATTTTCTCAACATAAATACATTTTTTATGACCGCTAAGTTTTTTAATGCGAAGACGGGACAGTTCACAAAAATGATGACAGGTAGAGGAGCAAATCCAATCGATCTTACTAACGGACCCCAAGTTAATTTAAGTATAAATAACAAGTATTATTTTGATAATACACAGTTTTTCTACTATACCGTAAAACTTGATTATGAAGCACAGACTTACCAAGTGTTTAATACTAGTGGACAAAGGGTGGGAACCAATATACCCATAAAATGGTATGAGTATGTAAATCCACCACAATAATGTCACAGGATACCTATAGATTTATTGTTTCACCTGAGAATGTTGCAAAGGACTTGTCCGTTGTAAATTATCAAGGAACGCCTGTTGGTGTTTATTCTGCAATGACACAAGTTGTTAGTTCAGGACCTAATGGGACATCATTACTTACTAATTTATCGGTACCTATACTACTAAGACAAACTGCGGTTGACGCGGGTTACTATAGTCCATTTGATGGTGCCGTGTTACAAAAAGATGTTGTAACGAACTTTTTATTCTCATCAACAACAACTAATCCATACGTATGGAATGTTTACAATACTTCGGATGAGTTTCAAAAGTTTTTGGAGTTATCGGTGTATAGAGTGGATTGGGGAGATGGAAGCCCAAAACAAACAATTACAACTTACGCCCCCAATTCAATAAGTCATACTTATCCAACGGCAACCAAACAATATACCATAACTTTGGAACAAACTAATCCTTGGGGTATAACAAAAGTATCAAAAACAATTAATGTTCCATTTACCGATGTTGTAGTTTTTAATCCACAGGGGGAGGCGTTTTTTGCACCATCCACAGGAAATTGGATTGGAACACCTGTATCTTACGATTACATTTTTTCGGGAGATGCTGTGAACGTAGTTTCGGCTCAGACATCTAATAACTATGTTACAATTCCATTCATGGTTTCAGGGAACACAAAATCTAGAGTAAATGAATTGGCATTGTATGGTAGCCCTAAATTCCAAGTTGGTGTACCTGTTATTAGTTATGGACAAATATGGGGGGCAATATCAGATATAAATCCTGTCTTTACTGCCTATACAATTACTGGGGTTCATTACTATGATTACAATGATGGAACCACAATATTTTTCCAAGAATCATCGGGATTAACATCGAATAATTTAACCGCACAACCTATTACTAAAGATGAGGTTTTACTCAAAGTAATTGACCAAGCACAAATACAAACCAATGTATTCGTAGAAAGAGGAAAGAATAGTGCTTACGAAAGAGTGATGAGATTAGGTGAAGTAGATAACTTGGGAGATATGATTAACTATGGATATGGATTTTTCAACGTAGTTAATAAAGAAAGAGTTAATTGAAAAAAGGAAATAAAGTATTTATAAATTAAATAAGAGAATATGGCAATCGGCTCATACGGTACAATAAGACCTTCAGATGTTTCACCAGCGGATGTTGATATCATTATGAATTACACACCCACAAGGGATGTGACAGACCAGTTTGTCCTAACAAAGTTGGATGCACAAACAATATTAAGACCTTACTTTGCAAACTCCGAAACAGGAGGGAATGCTGGCGTTGAAGTTTTGGGAGGGCTTTATAATTTAACACTACCTGCAAATCAGTTCAACGCTTTGGGAATTTACACTTTATATATTAGACCTGCAGAGATTAGAACGGTAATTAGTGATTGTGGTGTATTAAGTGCGTTACCGAACGTTAAGGGTATTGTAATTGACGTTTCTGATGTACCAACGCAATATCAAAATAAATTTGTTCCACAGGGATTAGTCGGATTTAGGGTTGAATATCTAAATGCTGATGGGTCGAAAATTCCTAATTTCTTCAGAGTTGTAACATCAAGCTTCTTCTGTGAGCCTGTTGTGACAAATGAAGTTAATACAACACAAAAAGCGATTAGATATAGATATGTTGAAGGAAACTCAAATTTGATATTCCTAACTCTTTCACCATCTTCATCGCCAACAAACAAACCAAACGCAACTCCATACATCGGACAGCCTGACCAAGATATTATTATTTCTAATACCTTCTTTAATCCAGTATCTATTGAGATTGAAATGGTTGAGTACGATATTTCTTCTCTTGCTATTGCTCTATATGGTAATCAAACCAAGTCTATTGATGATGGTATCTACACTATCTACGACTCTAACGATAACATATACAGACAGTACAACCTATACGAAATTAGAGACCAATTTAATGCTCTTCTTTATGAGGTTAGACAAAGTAGAGGTAATAATATCGATTTCAGTAAAAACTTTACAAATATAACTAGTTAATGGCTACGACTCAAAGGACTACCAAATTTTTTTACCCACCACGGCCAGGTAGTGGTGCTGCAACCTTCTCTGACAATATTGTAGGATTACAAACAGTTGAAGGAGGAGGACTTACGCAAGGTAACTTTGAGTTCACAACTTCGGTTACAGAAAGAGTAACTAGAGACTTTAATGTAGGTGCATTCTCTGAACCGATAAGTTTGGAGGGGTTAAATATTACTGATTTAACTGAGAGTAGAAGAATAATGGCGACACAGTTCAGAGTATATCCGAACTATGATGTGTCACAGGTTCTAAACTTTTCAATGTATGGGTCATTAAGTAAGAGATTTCAAGTTTCAATTACTGAAATTATCCATAGATTTCCAGCATCTTTGGACATACAGTTCAATAACTCGGATTTTGTTACGGGTGCGACGGCAACTAATATATCTTTTGACTCAACATTAAATGAAACCACATTCAGAATAGACACTAGTAGAATTAATAACCCATTTGATATTGATTATTCATTAAGTGCAACAACAAACTTATCAGTAAGGGAGATTACGGTCTCTCCATATAGAAATTTATACAATACATACTTGGATTATTGTATTGCTATTAATGACAACATATTTAATGTTATTTCATTCACTCCATCACAAACCTTATCAACAGGATTTATTGAATTTATTGTATCAGGAGCGCCATTTGGTACAACTGCGACTACAACTAATGAGGGATTTCAAGTAAGACCAAATGATTTTGTTGTTGACAGAATATTTGCGGAAGATTTTGATGAGGTACAAAAATTTCTATTGAACAGACTTATCAGACCTGAATATACTGCAATATTTCAAGTTCCACAACAGAATGAGGCGGGACAATTTTTTACAGATTATCAACAAGTTACATGGCCTAAAGAAGGAACTTGGAATTTAGATATTAAATCATTTTTATTTGAAAACTATTTAACCCAACTTGAAGCGATTGCGATTAATTTGGATTCATTCAAAACCAATTTGATTTCAAGATTTTTGGTTTCGGATTCCCTTAAAGAATTCGATACACTTGGACGTAAGGCTGAGAAGATATTCCAAATTTACGGAAGAAGTTTTGACCAAATCAAACAGTTTATAGATGCGTTGGCATATATGAACTCAGTTAGTTACAATCCATCGAATGATATTCCATCACAACTTTTAGTTAACTTGGCACAAACACTTGGATGGAGTTCAAACTTTTCACCAATAACAAATGAGGACTTTTTAAGTTCGGTGTTTGGAAATACATCAACTCCAACATATCCTGGATATGCTAGAGCTTTAACACCAACTGAATTAAATTACGCATTCTATCGTAATTTAATTTTGAATGCATCTTATTTGTTCAAATCAAAAGGGACAAGAAGGTCTGTTGAATTCATGTTAAGGTTAATCGGAGCACCTGATTCATTGATAGAGTTTAATGAACACATTTATTTGGCGGACCAAAAAATAAATATGGACCAATTTGGGGTTCAGTGGGCGGCAATTTCAGGAGGAACATATGTTGAGAGTACACCAGGTTTTATTCCTGGATCGACTTATAAAATAAAAGGACAGACTTTTAGTGCCTTTACTTCCACGAATACATATCAAGATGTAACAACAAGATTGGATGATTACCCTGTAGATTTGGAAGGATTTCCAAAGGCACCTGTTAATACTGAAAGTTATTTCTTTCAATTGGGTGCGGGTTGGTATGAATCAACTCCATCACATAGAAGCCCTGATGAAGTCACTGTCACAGGTCAGGTATTTACAGGACAAAATTTTAATATTCAAACGCAATTAACGCCATTTAGTTATGGACAACTTTATCTAAATAGATTCAGAGACTTCCCATATATGACGGAAGGGTTCAAACTTAGAAAGGTGGTTGATAATAATAAGTCTTGGTTAGCGGAGGATGATAGAATAAGAGTTTCAAATACTGCTGATTACAACGCATACTATTTTGTTGATAATGAAAAGTTAGTTTTGAATGTTAAAAACGTAGACCTTTTCTTGAATCCTGCACAGGGGTTAGTATATGATGTTTGGACTCAATCAAGAAGATATGACTACCCAATTCCTGAATCAGGATTAACAGTTGGATATCCTGTACCTGGTGGTGTTGATTCAACTTTTGTTAACCCACAGCCAAAAAAGAAAACCTTTTTTGAATTCTCTCAAACTTTTTGGGAGAATATGATTAACGTAAGGAACCGTCAATACATTACTGATGGAAAAACAGGTGGATACCCAACATTACAATCAATCTTTTGGAAGTATATTGAATCCGAAAGTACAGTTGGGTTACCTAATAACAAATATACCTATCAAAAATTAATTGATTATGTAAATGGTATTGGTCCATATTGGATGAAGTTGGTGGAACAAATGATTCCTGCTACAACAATATGGAATACAGGTGTAAGAATGGAAAACTCAATTTTCCAAAGACAGAAGTTTGTTTATCGAAGACAAAGAGGATGTCAGTTTATTCCTGTTCCTGTCGATCCTTGTTTCATTATATCTAGTATTTTTGATTATACATGTACAACTGAATATACTGACTTCAACATATACCCTTGGTTGAATGGAGACGTAGATGTTAGTAATTTCAATAGTATCTTGTCAAACAGAGTCAATAATATGCTGTCACAGAGTGGACTTACATTAAATGATTGTATACAGAATTCAGTTGAAAGTAATTGGTATGTTGACTTAAGAATTGGTGGTGATATAATAATCAAAGAATTATATTATGTTGGGTATGGACTAACGGATGTACCAACGAATACAATGTGGAGAAATGCTTTAATACAATATCTTCCACAATTATATGATTATGGATTTACATTTTTCTTAAATGGTAATTTGTTAACAATTACAAGTTTAACTTGTACGGAGAGAAATATTAACGAGACACTTTCCTTGAATTCAGGGATAAATATAAGTATAAATTGTACTATTAACTAATGGCGGTATTAAATTATAACATAACAGTAACAGGTGATTGCTCCAATAATAATTCGGGGGCTTTTAATCTTTTTGTTAGTGGAGGAACACCGCCTTACACGGTTCAATTTACCAATCCTGTATACGCCCCTCAAACAATTATTGCTCAACCAGCGTCGTTAGTTGGTTTGGCAAGTAATGTATATCAAATGAGGGTAAATGATAGTACCTTACCCGTCAACAGTGAATTTTTATTAAACATTCCAATTTCGAGTGGCGTATGTGGATATGTAGTTGCGGTACAAAATACTACTTGTGGTGATAATAATGGGTCGGTTACTGGCTCATCAACTTCATTATATTCATCGACCAATTATTCGTTGTATGATGTAAATAACAACTATCTTACTTCAGCTACGACAAATACAGACGCAGTTGTTTTTGGTCAACTAAGTGCTGGAACATATTATTTAGGTGTAACTGACCTTGGAGGGTGTACGGCATTTACTCAGACATTTATAGTTCAAGAATCAGAACCTTTGGATTTTGGTTTGTATGTGGTACCAAATTCAAGTTGTGGAGGTACACCAATAGGTAAAATTTTTGTTACAGGTCAAACTGGTCTGTCACCTTACACTTATCTGTGGAGTAATGGGTTAACGGGTAGTACAATTACAGGGTTAACTGCAGGTTCATATTCTGTTGACGTTACAGATGCATATGGATGTTCTTTATCAAAATCCGCAACAATAACTAATGTTAGTCCAGTTGGACTTGGGTTATTTACCTCAACACCTCCAACTTGTCTTCAATCGAATGGGGTTATTAACATGACCATCACAGGTGGTACTGAGCCTTTTTATTATTCAGCATCTACAGGAGATGTTTTAGTATCGTATTCAAGAACGTTTTCAATTTCAGGACTTTCGGCTGGTCAATATAATTTCTTAGTGACAGATGCGGGTTTATGTCAGATGACCGCTGGTACCACACTCGAGACACCTGGAGGAATTACAAGTGTTAATGTACAAGGACAAAATTCAAGTTGTTCAAGTTCAAATGGTTCTATAACTGTTAATTTGGTTGGAGGTACTTCACCATATACTTATACATTAATTTATCCTGCAGGTAATCAACTCAATGTAAGTAATTCACAAACTACTCAAATATTTGGTAATTTAAGTGGAGGAACTTATAGTGTGGGTGTATCCGATAATAGTGGATGTTCTTATTTACAGGAAGTAACTTTAGTTGCCCAAAATAAATTTACAATTTCAACACAAGTTGTAGGGACAAGTTGTAATCAAAATAATGGTTCGGTTACAATCCTAACAACAACAGGAGGAACTTTACCTTTGGATTATTCTGTTGATGGAATACAGAACGTAATTGACACAAACTTAACTGCGGTAACATTTAATAATTTATCATCAGGAACTCACGTTGTTACTGTGACTGATGCTGATGGATGTGTACAAACAACCAATATATTAGTTCCGAGTAGTCAGTCCTTAAACTATTCATTATATAGTACTTCTTGTGGTAGTGGGTCAAGTGGAAAAATTACCGCATTTATTTCTTCAGGGGAACCTCCATTTAGTTTTAATTGGTCAGATAATGTACCAAATGACCCACAACAAATTCAAATTAGTGGATTAACTGCAGGAACATATTCTTTGACTGTGGTGGATGCAAATGGTTGTTCATTAACAAGAAATACAACTATAAATTGTAACACCAATTCAACCTCCTATCAGACTTATGTTATGGGGGCTGAAGTATTCAATATTCAATCTCCAACCAAATTTGGATTACTACAAATGTTGAATGAAGGATTTTTTGATTTAACTTCAGGAAATACAAGTTGTGATTTAATAAGTGCAACATTTACTGCTAAAGTTTCTGTGAATCCATCAGGGATAGTTGCATCACAAAATTTCTTTACATCAACTTCTTTAGTCCAAGTTCCAACAGATAATCAATGGTACGACACAATTCGTACTTTATTATTAGGAATACCTGGCGTTGGGAATGTTATAATCGACCAACTAAATAATCAAATAACTATCGAAACAAGTAGAAATAATACTTCTTTGGAAGGAGAGGAAATTGTAATCGATTTAGTAATTGGATATAATATAATTTGTTTATCATGACACAGATAAGAATTACAGAAATTTCAGGTGGTACTTTTCCGGTTACTGTATATATTTCGGATGTATATGGAAATAATCAAACATTAATAGGTACAATTTCTTCAGGACCCGTTCCACCTGTTGTGGAGTACAACACGGTCATACCATCTATTTTTTCAACTGCACCTGAAATTATGCTTCGATTAGTTGATGGTAATAATTGTGAAGTTTTTAAATTATTGAGTTGCACCTTCGGTTGCGCATTCCAAATCACCATAGAATTAGCATCTTGTGTTGTTAATATGGAGATAACTGTGGAGTAATTTTTTTATATATTAAATAATCATAATTCATTTTTACATAGTTTAGAAATCAAATAGAATTCTTGTGGTATTTATTTAATAAAACCATTGAATGACTACTTATTCTATTTTAGTTACGAATATTGCACCAGGTTGCGATAATCAAATTGAACAGCAAATTTCAGTAACTGGATGTACAACTTACATTGTTAGATTAACGGCAAATTCTAACGCCTTAGGACCATTTAATGTTTATGTTGACAATGACATTTATTACTCGGCAGTAACAAGAAATGACATGCTTGATGGAGTGGTGGTCAACATACAATGCACTACTCCAACACCAACACAAACTCCAACTGTTACACCGACTCCGTCAATTACTCCTACTCATACCGTAACGCCAACAATAACACCTACAAATACAGAAACTCCAACTCAAACTCCTACAAATACTCCAACACTAACAAATACTCCAACACCAAGTAGTACACCTCTCATCTTTGAGATTCAAATTATCACTCAGGATGGAATAGATATTATAACACAGGATGGAAACCCATTAATATTACAAGAAGAAATTCCACCATCATAAAATTTTTGTTTAAAGAATTAAATAAAAAAAATAAAAAATATATTTATAGTTTATGTCAAACACTAGAATAACCGATCTACCCATAGTATTATCTGCGTCTCCTGAAGATATATTATACATAGTTACAAACTATACAGGAGGAACCTCAGGAACCTCGGGTCAAATTGCATTTTCGTCACTTACTGCAAGTATTACAGGAAATACAAGTGGAACCTCTGGTTCTTCGGGAATTGATGGAACATCAGGGTCTTCGGGAATTGATGGAACATCAGGAACTAGTGGATCTAGTGGAATTGATGGTACTTCAGGGACAAGTGGTTCTTCGGGAATCGATGGTACTTCAGGGACAAGTGGTATTGATGGTACTTCAGGGACAGATGGCACTTCAGGAACAAGTGGTATAGATGGAACATCAGGTTCATCGGGAATAGATGGAACCTCAGGATCAAGTGGAATCGACGGAACAAGTGGCTCATCAGGAGTTGATGGGTCTTCAGGTACTAGTGGTACTTCAGGTTCATCAGGCATCGATGGAACAAGTGGTTCATCAGGAATTGATGGTTCTTCTGGTACTAGCGGAACATCAGGTTCAAGTGGTATTGATGGAACAAGTGGCTCATCAGGAGTTGATGGAACTTCAGGTTCATCGGGTATTGACGGAACATCAGGTTCAAGCGGTATTGACGGAACTTCAGGTTCTTCAGGGATTGATGGAACAAGTGGTTCTTCAGGAATAGACGGAACAAGTGGAACTTCAGGTTCTGATGGTTCTTCAGGAACTAGCGGTACTTCAGGTTCTGATGGTTCTTCAGGAACTAGTGGAACAGATGGTAGTTCAGGAACTAGCGGTACTTCAGGTTCTGATGGTTCTTCAGGAACTAGTGGAACAGATGGTAGTTCAGGAACTAGTGGAACTTCAGGTTCTGATGGTTC
>Ga0164292_10003096_pt1 | contig 13573 bp, 10 predicted proteins | sample GEODES117metaG_FD_111486 | JGI IMG/M metagenome (GOLD analysis project Ga0164292, IMG submission 111486) | Eutrophic lake water microbial communities from Lake Mendota, Wisconsin, USA - GEODES117 metaG | ecosystem: Environmental > Aquatic > Freshwater > Lake | place: USA: Lake Mendota... | reverse complement strand
TTAAATCAAGTAATTTAATAATTGAATTTTTTTCATTAAAAAGAGGTATAATAATCGTTAATTTCACTTTTTCAGAATGTATATTTTTTTTATAAGTATTTTTATTACAAATTTTTTTTATCTGGTTATAGGTAAATTAATATTTAATAAATATTTTTATGAAAAAAAAAAAAATGCATTTGAATCTGCAATTTTAGGTGTTGTAATTGCATCTTTTCTATCTTTATTAATTAATTTTTTTTTTCCTCTAAATTTAGTAAATAATTCTATAGTATTTATTACAATTATTTTAGTCTTTTTTTTAAAAAAAAATAATTTAAACAGCAAAGACTATCTTTTCTTACTTATCTCTTCTTGTGCATCTTTTTTACTAATTCTCTACGACAATGAATACAGGCCAGACGCCACATTATATCATCTACCTTATGTACAAATTTTAAATGAGAATAAAATCATACTAGGATTGAGCAACTTGCATTCTAGATTTGCTCATATTTCGATTTTACAATACCTTTCGGCTTTTAATTATAACATATTTACGAAAAATAACGGGATACTAATTCCTTTAGCTAGCATCTCTTCTTTTTTGTATATTTACTTTTTTAATGATCTTTTAGAATTTTTAAAAAAACGAAGTGATGTTTCTTGTGGTAAATTATTTTCCTTTGTAGTTTTAATTTACATAAGTTATAAAATTAATAGATACAGTGAATTCGGAAATGACGCGCCTGCACATCTCTTTCTATTTTACTTAATCTCAAAATTTATCTATTTAAAAAATTATTCACTTAAAAATATACATCTTGCATATCTTTATTCTGTATTTCTATTTTTAAATAAAGTTTTTTTTATTTTTGGTTTTTTAATACCTTTTTATATGTTTGTTAAAAATAAAAATTTTAAAAAAATTCTTTTTAGCTTCGCGTCATTAATATTATTAGCTTGGTTTATAAAAAATATTTTAATAAGTGGGTGCGCAATATATCCATTAAAAAACACTTGTTTTACAACTCTAAAATGGACAGACATTAAAACTGTAGAGACTGCTCACATAGAGGCTGAGGCTTGGGCAAAAGCTTGGCCACAAAACATAAATAATAACATTAGCATGAAAGAATTTTCTAAAAATTTCAATTGGGTTAAAGCGTGGTCTTTGATTCATTTAAAATATATTATAAAAACTTTAGTCCCTTTTATTGCCGTTATTGTTTTTATTTTAACATTTTTAAGTTGGAAAAAAAAATCAAAAAGAGATTATGATTTGATAAAATTAGATGATCAAAAATATTTGATACTGCTAATAATTGGAACGCTTGGTGTTTTAAGTTTTTTTTTAAAATATCCAATTTATAGATATGGATATTCTTATATTATTTTATTTTTTTTTATTATTTTAATAAAATTCTTTAATAAAATTAATTATAATAATTTTTTATTTGCTAGCAAAATAATCTTTTCAATTTGTCTAATAACAATTTTTTCAAAGCAAATTTTACGAATTTACATCAACCACGATAAAAGAGATTTTGTCCCTTCTCATGTTTTTATTGATACGAAAGATTTTAATAAAAAGTATAAAAAATTTATGTTAAATGATAATTTCTCTGTTTATTTTAGTATTGGTGAGTGCCATTATGGATTAGCTCCATGTAGTCACTATAAGGAAAATATAATTAATCTTAAAATCCAAAATAATGTTACTTATAACATATTGTACAATAAATGAATAATTGTAATTAAATATAAAATTATTAGAAAAAAAATTTAAATTATATACTTAATATTTTATAAAAAAATCAAATATGAGTGAAAAATAATCAAGTTTAAAGATATTAGATAAAATTAATTAAAACTTTTAAATATTAATTCTTTTAAAAATATTTTCTGGAATCATTTTTATTGTTGCCATTACAAACCACCAAAATGAAGGTATATAAACTTCGTCTTTTCGTTGATCAATTGCTTTTACTATTTTTGCTGAAACGAGGTCAGGCTTAGCCCATAATGGTCCTTTTTTAAAATGGGCTGTCATAGGAGTGTCTACAAAGCCTGGCTTAATAGTCACAACTGCAACATTTGCTTTATGCAGACGCTGCCTTATGCCAGATGCAAATGTGTTAATCATTGCTTTGGCTGAACCATAAACGTAATTACCGATTCTTCCCCGATCACCCGCAACTGAAGAAATCACCGCAATTGTTCCGTTTCGCTTTTTTTCAAAACGATTGGAAATAAGTGTAAGCAGACTGATAATTGATAACGCATTAGTTTGCATCTCTGCGATCGTCTCGATTACGCTTTGCTCGCAGTTTTTTTGATTAGATAAAGTTCCATGCGCAATCAGTACTGTGTCTATACCATCTAATGCCACTTCTGCTTTATCCAACATATCCACATGTTTATCAATCTCATTTAAGTCCACGTGATAAGTATAGATTTGTGTCGCTCCTCTTACTTTTAAATCAGAGGCTATAGCTTTGAGGCGCTCTTCGTTTCTTGCCACTAAATAAAGAACATCCCCCCTGACTGCCCATACACGTGCACAATGCTCAGCAATAACAGATGTTGCCCCAATAATGAGAATTTTTTTCACGATAAGCCCAATCGTTTTGATTGGTTTGATACAAATTTACCATCGGCCTTATATTTTTGACGCACAGCTTGGAATTCTTGCCATTTTGGATATGTTTTTTTAAATATATTTTCTGACATCAATGCGTCTTTTGCTAGGTATATTTTCCCATTCATTTCTAAAATCATTTCATCTAAAAATTTTATTAACTTCATAATCGAATTACTCAATTTAAAATCTAACGCCATAGTTAAACCTTCCATAGGAAAAGATAAATAATTATTATTATTTTTTCCTAATAACTTTAAAACTGCTAAACTAGAAAACTCGTTATGGTTATTAATAGTTTTTAAAATTTTTTTTAAATTAAAAACAGAATTCTCTTTTGGTATAACAAATTGATATTGAATAAACCCTCCATTTCCGTAGACTAAATTCCAATTTTTTATTTTATCTAAAGGATAAAAAAAATTATTAAAATCAATTAAATTTTTATTCTGATTGTTTATGGAATTTTTTTTATAATAAATTTTATTAAATATGTTCATTGTATATTTATTAATTATAAAAGACCCCAGTTTCATTGGTAGATTTAAAGATTTAAATTTTTTCATACTAAAATCTTTATCATCAGAGTGATTTCCAATATAAAGAATAGATCTTCCAAAATCTTTTCCTGACGCTAAAGCATCTACCCAAGCTACAGAATAATTTGCTGCAGAAAATCTTTCAAAATTTTCACAAACTTCCTCTAAAGATTTAGATACTTGAATACCTTGGATGATTTTACTAGAGTTAATTTGCTTCAATTTAATTGTTGCAGAAAAAATAAATCCTGTAAGACCCATTCCTCCACATGTTGCATAAAACAGATCCGGAAAAATTTCTTTTGACGCTGAAACAAAATCTCCAGAACCTAAAATCATATCTATATTTAAAATATAATCTGAAAAGGATCCCTCTTTATGATGATTTTTTCCGTGCACATCCGCTGCAATTGCTCCTCCAATTGTTAGAAAGCTTGTTCCTGGAGTGACTGGAAAGAACCAACCTTCAGGTACAATAATAGTAATTAAATCTCTAAACGTAATTCCTGCTTCACACGTAATTATACCATTTATTTTATCAAATTTTAAAACTTGGCTTATTTTTAAAGACTGCAATACGTTATCTGAATTAGCGCTATCTCCATAACTTCTTCCTGACCCTCTTGGTATAAAAGAATTTTTTTTTATATAATCAAAGCATTGAGATTTATTTTCTGGATAAAATAAATTAGCATCAATTTTAGGATATCTACCCCATCCGTTTATTATCATGATAATATTGTAATTAAATTATTGATATAATGTTAATTAAACTTAATCTAGTTAGAATATTAAAATTAATTTAAAAGTCTTAAGTGATGTTTAAAAACTACTTTTTATTAACTAGACCTTTTCAATGGGTGAAAAATGTAATAATTTTTATTCCTCTTATTTTTTCAAAAAAATTATTTGAATTAGATGCTTTTGTTCTTTCATCTATAGGATTTATTAGTTTTATATTGGCATCGTCTATAATTTATATTTTTAATGATATATGTGATCTAGAAAAAGATAAAAAACATCCTATAAAAAAAAACCGTCCTCTTGCTAATAATAGTTTAAAAAAAAAAGATGCTTACTTATTAATAATACTACTATTAGGATTATTACTTTTAGTATTATTAAAATCTAATATTTCAATTTTAGGAATTATAATTATATTTTTTTTATTAAATTTTTTTTATTCTCTTTATTTTAAAAATGTAGTCATTATTGATTTGATAATAGTATCATTGAGCTATGTCTTAAGAGTTCTAGCTGGTAGCATTGTTATTAATGTCGCATTATCTGCCTGGTTATTAATTTGTGTATTTTCTACATCTTTATTTTTAATCTCTTTTAAACGTTTAGCAGAAATAAAAATATCAGGCAGTAAAAGTAGACCAATCTTAAAGAAATATAATAATGAAATTTTGCTAAAAATAATAGATGTGTCTGCAATATGTTCTATAATTTTTTATTCGCTATACACGGTTTTGGTAAATCCAAATCTTATTTTCACTGTTCCTTTAATCTTTGTAGGTTTTTTTCGTTACTACTATTTGTATTACACCGCTAAAATTTTTGAGGAATCGCCAGTCAAGATAATATTTAGTGATAAGCCAATACTTGTATTATTAATTCTTTGGTTAATAATTGTCCTGGCAAATGTCCAAATATAAAAATAATAAGACCAATAGACATCTAGGATAATAATTTTATTTTTAATAACTGATACATGAATTATTTTTTTTAAAATTAAATGAGTAAACAATTAAAGATCCTGAATTAAAAATTTGCTCTGGTTCGCCTTTAATAAATGCTAAAACTTTTTTTCCATTCTTGCCTGCCTGAGCAGGCTCATAAACCTCAAAATTTAAATTATTTTTAACTACAGTATTTGTTAAATAAACATCTACTTTAAATTTTTTAAAAATGTCACACAAACTTTTTTGCTTATCAATCATATCTATGATTGAATTCCCTGAGACCAGACCCTCTAACTGTATAACTGGTTTTTTTAACAAAAATGAAACTTTACCAGCCATATCCCCCATAGCAAAAATATTATAATTATTTTTATAATAATTAGATATTTTTTTACTTAAATTTAGCATGTGGTCATTGCTTAAATTATAATCTTTAAATAGAAGAAAAGAAAACGTCACTACAAAAAATATACCAGTACAGTAATAAAAATATCTAAAATAATTTTTAAATATTTTTAAAAATTCATAAAGAATAAAGGGAGTAGAGAAGGAAAAATAATAAAAATGCCAATCCCATAATTTCCAAGATGACCTTAAAGAATGTGTGATAAAAAAAATAATAACAGAAAATATAAAAATATAACATTCACGCTTAACTTTAAAAAAAAGTAAAAGAATACTTGCTACATTTAGCAAAAATAAAATTGATATAAATTTATAGCCATAAGAGTCTTGAATATATAAAAAATTAAATGTTTCAGGGTTAAAAGTTAAAGTCTTATTTAAGCTTTTTGCAACACCACTATCTGGTATGAATGAACCAAAAATTAGGTAATTTAAAATAATGTAAGATAGGGTTAATAAAGGAAAAAGTAATAAGCCAAAAAGATTTTTTTTATAATTTATTATAAAATAATTAAGAAGTAAAAATGTAACGATCCAAATTGCATCCAGTCTTGATAATAAAGTTAAAAATAAAAATAAACCAAAAATTAAAGGATTTTTATTCGAAAAAGATAATGATAAAATAATAAAATAATTTACTAAAGCAACTTCCATTCCTCCTTTTGAAAAAAATAAAGTTAAGAAAGAAATAAAACTACCAATAAACAAACTGGCGTCTTCACTATAACCCTGTTTAATTAAATAATTTTTACTTTCAAAAAATACTAATAAAGATAATGAGCCTATTGCTAAAAAAATTACAGAGTTAAATATAACGCCATCCCCAAAAATATAGGTTAATAAGACTATGAATAAAAACCAAAGAGGTTGAAAACCGTTTGTTAAATTAATTGTATCAAAAGTAGGAAAACCCAATTCAATAAAATTTTTAGCAATAACCAAATAATAGTAAAAATCATCAGTAAACGGGGCGATAACATCGCTTCCAAATAATATTTCTGTTCTTAAATAGATTAATAAAAAAGTTAAGAAATATACTATGTAAAAAAAAATTTTTTTAAGGTTAAAGTTTATCAAATTCTTAGATAAAATTGTCATTAACAAACTAAATATCGATTTAATTAAAAATGTTCAAATTTATTAAAATTAAAAATCAAATTATTATTGTTATATTCACTTTATTAGGCCTAATCTTAAGAAGTATTTATAATTTTGATTTAATTTATTGGGGGGATGAAACTTTTACTCTTTATATTACTGAACCAAACATATCCTTAAAGGAATTTATAAACCGACACAAAGAGATTGATGATAATCCCATCATATACTTTTTTATAATTCGATTACTTAATTTTTTTACTTATTCTGCAGAGATCGTAAGAATATCATCAATACTATTTGGTATTTTAACAATTCCACTTTCTTATATTTTTTTTAAAAATTTTTTTAAAGATAATGCATTAATATTTGCAACATTTCTAATTACTTTTAATATTTTTCTAATATGGCAGTCAACAGAGGCAAGAATAGCTAGCTCTCTAGTTTTTTTTTGTTTAATTAATTTAATTTTTTTTTTTCGTTTTTTAAAAAAAATAAATAAAAAAAATTTATTTATTTTATTTTTAGTAAATTTATTTTCACTATCATATTATCCGTTTTTTTTAACATTAATTTTTACACAATTAATTTTTATTTTTTTATATAAGAAAAAAATATTTAAAATTTTTTTATTTTCAATTTTTTTAACAACCTTAATTTATTTAATTATTAATTATGATTATATTGTATTGAAATCTAGTAAAATTTCTCATATCGGAATATTAGAAGTAAAATTTTTTTTTAATTTTTTTTTCCGCTCTTTTTTTGGTTCTATAATCTTTGGTGGCGTAAATTTAATAATAGTGGTCTTATCTCTATTGCTTATAAAAAAAAAAGATTTATTCTTAAAATTTAATGCATTATTAATAATTACAACCTATATATTTTTAATTGCCTACTCTATTTTAAAATCAGGTATTATTGTTCCTAGATATTTTATATTTTTAATTCCAAGTATTACTATTTTTATTACAAGTTTTTTTGATCAAAAAAAATTTTTAAAATATAAAAATATTTATTTAATATTAACAATAATAAATACGATCATTTTATTAAAACAATATCATATACAGCGTCCTAGTATAAATTATTTAATTAACAATTTAGATACCGAAATAACAAAGAACTATTTTGTAGATGAAGGAGAGCTGTATGAAAATTATTTTAAAAATAACAAATATCTAAACACTCAACTTAATTTTGTAAAAAAAGAAAACATAAAGTTGTATGATAAATTATTTTTTATATGTTTAAATCATCCTAGAATGCATGTTGGTACAAATAAAAACATACAAGATGATAGAAAGTGTGATTTTAATAATGTAAAATTTAAAATCATTAATCAAAAAACAATAGAGGATTTTAAAATTACGCTAATTTATAGGTTTAAATAATATTAAATTTGAATGACTACACTAATTAATACACAAGACAAACGGTTTAAAAATAAAAAAATAAAATTTGTTACTTTATTTTTTTCTTTTTTTATTATTTTTTATTTAGCAAATGTAATTTTTAGTAATGAACTAGATTTTTTTTTTTTTAAAATAAATTGGTTTAATCAAAGTGTATATTCTTTAAATTATTACGATTATGGTTTTATTAAAAGAGGACTTATTGCAACTATTTTCAATATAAACCCCTCCAATTTAACTACTATATCAACTTTGTTGGGTATTTTTATAGTAATCATAATTATCACATTATACATCAAAATAATTTTGGAGGAGAAATTGATAAATAATCAATCTTACTTAATTTTGTTTGGGGTAAGCCCATTTTTCTTTCAATATCTTGGATATGATCTCGGAAGATATGACCACTATGGAATTTGTTTCATGCTTCTTACTACCTACTTTGTAATAACAAATAAAAATATTTTTATTTTAGAATTGATAATGCCTTTTTTTTTATTGATTACTGAAGTTCATTTTTTTACTACAATAATTTTTTTTATTTATATTCAATTCATCTTAAAAAGGCCTATGCGCTATATAACTTTAAGCTTTGCTCTTACGTTTTTAATTACACTAATTATTATATCAGTAGGTGGAATGAGCCCAGAACTTATAAAAGACAATATTAATAACTACGCTATTGATATCTATTTTAATAGGGGGGGATTTGAGGGATCAATATATTTTTGGAAGTTAATTTTAGATTTTAGTAGTACCGGAATTTATAGGCATCTATTGTCAATAATTGTTTATATTATAAGCTGCTATTGGCTTGTTTTTAAATTAAATGATAAGAAATTAATATTTTTATTTTTAATATATTTTCCAATTTTTATTTTTGGAATAGATCACGCTAGATTTCTTTCTATTTTTTTAATTAATATGGTTTTTATAACTATAATTAAACAAATTAATTTCAATAATAATTTTAAATTTCCAAAATTTAAAAAAATTTTCTATCTTATTGTATTGGTAGGACCTTGGGGAGTGGGTAAAGCCATGCCAATCATTACAGTAATAAAAAAAATTATAGTCAATTAATGAATTCTTTATATAAAAGATTATTTTTTAATTTGATAATTTTTTTACCAATAATAACAATAATTTTATTTATTTTTTATTTTAATAATCAAATAATTTTAACTTATGCGCTAGATGATCCTTACATACACCTTGCTGTTGGTAAAAATATTTTATTTGGCAATTACGGTATTAATTTAAAAGAATTTTCGTCCCCTTCTAGCAGCATTCTATTTCCATTTTTGCTTGCTCCATTTTCAATTTTTTCTTTTTATGAATATATTCCGTTAGTAATAAATATTATTTGTCTATTACTAACAATAAATGTATTTGATTTAATTTTTTCGCATTACCCCTATATACAAAGAAAAATTTTTATTTTTTTTCTTACAATTTTTTCCAATTTATATGGACTCATCTTCACTGGATTAGAACATAATTTACAAATATTATTAATTAGTTATGCATTTTATGGGTTCGTGCATTTTTCAGATAAAAAAAAATTTTTGCTTTATACTGCTCTAATCTTGATACCCTTGGTAAGGTATGAGGGTTTGGCTATCAGCCTACCTATTTTATTAAGTCTGTATGCACAAAATGAAAAAAAAAATTCTACTCTAAGCTTGTTTTTAATTGTTATTATACTTTCATTATTTTCTTTTTTTTTAATTTACAATGGTGGTCGTATTTTGCCTGTTTCGGTGATAGCAAAAGCATCTCTTGGATTTCATGCCCTTATTGATAACTTTTTATCTAATATAAAATATCATTGGGCTGTTTTTATATTAACGTTACTTATAGTTTTTTACCTTTATAGAATAAACAAAAAAAATTACGCTTTTGTTTTACTTTTTACAACTTTTCTTCATTTTTTCTTTGGAAAATACGGATGGTTTAGTCGTTATGAAGTTTATTATATAATTTTTTTTCTTCTTTTTTTATTTAATTTTTGCTTAAAGCAATACTGGTATTTAATATTTTTTGTTCCACTAGTATTGCCAAATCTCTTGGCTGCTACGATAAAAACACCTTTAGCAAGCTCCAATATATATAATCAGCAGTATCAAATGAGCGAAATAGTAAAAATATTAAATGCGAATGTTGCTGTTAATGATCTTGGAATAGTATCGCTTAAAAATACAAAATTTACCCTGGACTTGTGGGGATTGGGTTCTTTAGAGGCACATAATTTTAGACGAAATACCTCTGAACATAAAGAAAATTGGATAGAAGAATTAATGAATAAGAAAGAAGTAAATTATGCAATTATTTATGATAGTTGGTTTCCGAAAAAACCAAATAATTGGATTAAATCTGGAGAGATTTTATTACTTCAGCGAAGTATTCTGATTGGCACAAGAGTTAGTTTTTACAGTGTTGGGGAAAATAACAATAAAATTATGAAAAAAGTTTTGCTTAACTACAAAGTAGATAATATTTCAAAAAATTTCAAAATTGTTATTAATCAATAAAATTGAAATTACACTGTATAAATAAGATAATTATAAAGTAAATTTTAAATGAATAAAAAAAATTATGATTATGTAATAATTTGGGTAATACTTACTTGTCATTTTATATATTTAGGTAATTTCTCAAATTTATTTTTTTATGGAATTTATGACTATTATCTTGGTGTTGGTAATACTTTTCACGATTTTTTTTGGTATCCGTCATATGCTTATATAAACAAAATAAATGTATTTGATAAATTTTTAAACATAACACCATCAACATACCCGCCCGGTCATCCCGCTCCTAGTTATAGCCTGCTTCATACAACTATTTTTATCCCCTTTGGTATATTAAATTACAATTTAGCGAAAATATTTTATTTACTCACAAACTTGATTTTATTATTTTTTATATATAAGCAATTAAAAAAATTTTCTCAAAAAAATAATAATATAATTTTTTTTTTATTTTGCTTATTTTTATTTTCTCCTATATTAATTTTATGTCTAAAGGTCGGACAATATTCAATATTTTGCTTTTGGGGCTTTGTAACCTATTTTAATAATAATAAATTATTTTTCAAATTTTTAGGACTATTGATAGCAACTGCAAAATATACCTTTGCTCCTATCATTGGTTTGTATTTATTATTTGAAAAAAAATTTTTATACTGCTTTTTTTTAATTATCACTAATATTTTAACTATACTATTTTATTCAATTTATTTTGATATAAGTTTTATAAATGCTTTAATTAATCCGATCCTTATGGGTTGGAAAACTCAAGCAACCGGCGCTGGGGATCTTTTATCATTTATAGGAAATCATCCACGATTTCCTTTTAATATAATAATTGTTGCTCTAATTTTTTTTTTTTTAAAATATTTTATTTATTTTAACACAAAAAGAATAAGAGTTTTTGATCTTATTCTAATATGTATTTTGTCATTAATGAGCTTCAAACATTTGAATTATGATTACATTTTATTATTTCCTGCAATTTTATTAATATTTGAGAAAATTACTAGTAAAAGTAAAATTATTTTATCTTGTATAATTTTTTATTTTTTATTTATTTTACCCTGTTTTTTAATTGAACCGATTAGATATACAAAATATTTTATATTTTTAAACCTATCGTTAAATTTAATTTTACTAACAATTTTTTTACAATTAATTCTTAAAAAAAAATTTAAATTATTTATACAACAATATAATAAAAAATGACTCACAAAAAATTTACATTATAGAACCTGATAAAGTTTAATTAATAAAAATTATAAAGTTTATTCTTTAACTTTAGTTACCCAAAGAAAAAAGCCTATCGGAAGATAGTAAACTACATTAAGCCAATTAGTAAAAAAATTGCCGGAAGGAACTAGGGGCCATAAAGTTATCAAAAAGCTTGCGAACAAACAAATCTTAAGAGGATTTGTATAGCTACCTAGAAAATATTTATTATAAATCATTCTAAATGAAATTAAGCAAAGGGATATAAAAGTTAAAAAAACAAACAAAAAACCTATTATCCCAGTTTCACTCAATAACTGCATATAAGTATTGTGCGGATGAGTGATGCATGACGTATTAGAGACTAAATATTTTTGCTCTGAACATTTAAGTCTAAATGATTTTGGACCTGCACCAAAAATTGCATGATCTTTAAAAATTTTTAAAGCAGATCTATAATGTTCTTCATGCGTTGTAGAAAATACATTAAGCCTTTTAGAAGTCTCCGATTTAAAACTTAACTGAGATAAAGTTAGGTTAATGATCCTGTCTGAAAATCTCTTAACATCTTTACTAATTGTTTTATCAATAAAAATTCCTACTAAAATTAAGAATAAAGAAAATAAAAATATAGCAATAATATTTCTTTTTGGGAAAAATAATAAAATATAAATTGAAGCTAAACAAAAATAAAAAAAAGAACTTCTTTCTCCAGACATAAAAATTAAAATAGGTAATAAAATTAGAACAATGCACGAAACTAAAGTAATTCTTTTTGATAGTTTTTTTTGTTCTATTAGAAATAAAAATAATCCAAAAAACAAAGGATAATTTCTTGATAAAAAACTACCTAATATAAGCTCATTACCGAATAAAGAACTAACCCTAAAAGGATCTGCTAAAGGATAATTGAATAGATTGTGTTTAAATATGAATTGATAAATTCCATCGAATTCTAAAAATAAAAATACAAACAGAAAACAATAAAAAAAATATTTCAACAGTTTATTGTTTGTGTTTAAAAGATACCATGTCGATAATACAAAGATACAAAAACGTAGATATGGCAAGGAAGTTTTAAGAGAAAATAAAATATTATCTGATATTAAAGCAGATATATTTAAATAAATATAAAAACTAACAAAAATATAAAAAAAAATATTTTTATAATAGTAAATTAAATTATTTTTATAAGAATTTATTAAAAAAATTATTGCACAAATCGAGATTGCTAAATCTGATAAAAATGGTCCAGAAACTAAAAAAATTGGTATTAAAAAAGTTAGATAAAAAGGAATTTTATTAAAAAAAACATTTTGATAATTTAATTCCATTAAACAATTTATTAGTATTTTCTTGAAAATTTATTATTATTAGACCCAGAGGTCATTTGTTTATAAATCCAATGATAAGTTTCTTTTAATCCTTCTTTTAATGTTACAGAAACGTCCCAGCCAATTTTTCTCTTTATTAAATCATTGTTGCTAGATCTTCCTCTTACCCCTTTTGGTTTATCAAGTTGATAGTTTTTATTTACTTTATACTCACTAATTTCTTCAATTAACTTTATCATTTGATTGATGGATACCTGCTCTTCACTTCCAATGTTTAAAACTGATCTTTCGCTGCTCTCAAAAAGCATTTTGGTTCCAATAATACAATCTTTTATGAACATAAAACTTCTAGTTTGCTCACCATCCCCCCAAACATCAATGCTATTTTTTTTATTTAATTTTGCCTCAATAACTTTTCTGCATAAAGCTGCCGGTGCTTTTTCTCTTCCTCCATCATAAGTTCCAAGTGGTCCATAAACATTATGATATCTTGCAATTCTGGTTTCCAATCCAAAATCCTCTGTAAAATGTCTGCACATTCTTTCACTAAATAATTTTTCCCACCCATATCCATCTTCTGGATCTGCGGGGTATGCGTCTTCCTCTTTTAATCCTGGAATAAAAATAGTATTTTGTTTAGTTGCATTATAAACGCATGCACTTGATGAAAAAAAATATTTTTTAACTTTATTTACAAGACACGCTCTTAATAGATTTGTATTAATTAG
>Ga0164292_10003094_pt1 | contig 13574 bp, 6 predicted proteins | sample GEODES117metaG_FD_111486 | JGI IMG/M metagenome (GOLD analysis project Ga0164292, IMG submission 111486) | Eutrophic lake water microbial communities from Lake Mendota, Wisconsin, USA - GEODES117 metaG | ecosystem: Environmental > Aquatic > Freshwater > Lake | place: USA: Lake Mendota, Wisconsin... | reverse complement strand
GTTCCGGGAAAATTCTCACCTGCCCAATTTTGCCAACCACCAATAGTTACAGGGCCTCTACCGATTACATTCGCACCAACACTGAACGAATCGGTTTGTGTTACTCCTGTTGAAACAGTCCGCAATGTAAGTCTAATTGTTCCGGCACTTTGCGACGCGGTCAATACATACGCAATACCCAAACTCACAGAAATAGTCGCCGGTTCGGCTGTCGCTCCAACCCACGACCAATGAATTCGACTACTTGATGAAACCCACAATCCCCATCCACGACCAGTATTTACATTATTATACATATCACCAATCAACGCTCTATAAGTTCCGGCACCTCCCGTAACCGTAAAACTAATATCAATCTGCCAGCCACCAGTAAGGTCTGCTAATGCAGGAAAATCATACAGCGTATATGTTGGAACCAAGTTGGCAGCAGATAGAGAATATATGGTTTTCGTCGTCGCAGCACCGTTCGTTATGGTCGCAACCGAACTCGGACTGACCGAATACGAAAAATCCCCCAAACTATTTGAACTCGGGTCAATAAACGAAAATGACGAGTCCGAAAAATTATACACGCCACTATTCGCGCCCAATGTCATAGCAGACACGCGAGGTTGAAATTTTAGATTACTAACAACCCAGCTACCGGATGGTGTCGCTCCAGCACCGAAAATTGAACCGAATGTTCGAGAGGTGGTTCTGTCCATAACAGCAGAATAAGACCCCCATCCAGAACCGCGTCCTTGGTTTAATTTCCAGTATCCAATCAACCCAGTCTCATTTCCGATTAAACGGTAGCGATAATTATCGGCAATTTCAGTGGCAGAACGCTCGACAGTCCATATACGAACATCCGAAATTGAACCGCGGAATTGGCGGTCGGTCTGTGAACCAACAATTCCCGCGTCGTCGCTTCCGATAACAAGTTTCAAACCTGTCGCGGCACTTGACAAATTGCCATGATTCACATTTGTAGTTGATGTAATAAAAGCACCATCAATATACAACATCAATACACCGCTGCTGCCATTAAAAGTAATTGCGGCGTGATGCCACAGAGCGTCTTTATATGTGAGAGGGCTCATTACATCCAGTCCTATTGTGGCAGTATTACTAGATGTAGAACATACGATTTGACCACTAGTATTCATACAAAACATAAATTGAGCTGTGTTGGCATAACCACCTGTCGACCATCGAGATACAAAATCAGAATTGTTTTTCTGATTATTCGTATCTGCCGTTTTAAACCAACATTCCACGGTCATTGTCGCTATAAATGGTGCCGTATTCGTCCATGCTGGAATACCCAAATCCACTGCGTCATTGACACCATCAAGGTTCAAGACGGTTTCGGCCGACATATTCGTAATCGCTTGTGAGAGATTTGACCCGGTTGTTGTTGCATTCGTCGTTGTAATATTCAAAACAGTAGCATTTGTGAAATTGGTATTGGTTAAATTCGCATTCGTAAAATTACATCCAGTCAGGTCAGCACCCCTGAAGTTCACGCCGGATAAATCCACACCCGAAAAATCCGTATGAGTGATATTATCGAAATGTGTCAATGCGTCCAGAGCCGACCCTGAATTACTCGTCCGGAGAGAATAACTATTGTTGATAAGAAACCCGACATTCGGAATTGGAACTGTAGTATTCGACCACCGAGACGCGTCATAACTCTGTATTGTAGTGTGAAGGGCATTTGAGGTTCGGTCGTTGAAGGTGCTTCCGTTGTCCGTGCATAGATAGTTTGCAACGAGACCGGTAGAATTCGATGGAACAACGCGATTACGATACATTCGAAGCTCGTTGGCGGTTCTTGCGACATTCCACAATCGTATATCGTATAATACGGTGTCTAATTTCATTCTATTACCATCCCCTCCGGGGCCTGGGTTTTGCATACCAATTGCGAATGTGCTGTCATTTGAAAAGAAATTTCCTGCATATGTGAAGGTTTGTCGGGCTATACCATTCACATAAAAAGTAATTGTAGAACCAGAACGCGTAACCGCGAGATGCGACCATTGTGCGACGGGAACGACCGCAGATTCAGCGTACCACCATCCGTAAAATTTATTATATAGTGATAATCCTTTCGCGTTGGCAATATTTGCGTTTCTAATCTGAAATAAATAATTATAGTTTCCCATATCAACAATCGTGCAATTGAAACGAGTAGTTGTTTCATAATACCACGCTTCAATCGTGAAATTATTCGTCCCTGCCGCGATTTTAAGACGAGCATCATAGGCTCTCGAAGCAAACATACTGTCGTTCCATCGTAAAGCATTGAATCGAGTATCGATATACGTCGCCAGCACATATTTCCAGGCGTATATTTTATCCGTGAAATACACCGTCGTAAGACTCACATTATCCGTTTCAAGCACCCAGTTGGCGTCGGCGTCGTTGGCGGATGAGCCCGTGTTGTCGAGAGATGCTCGTATCGTGATATTCTCTCGAACAGCAAGAGTATCAATGATATATTTCCAATCTGGATTGGCATACAATGCACACGCCATCATATCTAATGTCGTCGTTTGATGCACGCTTTTGAGAGACTGAATAAACCCTGTAAAATGCACCCAAGACGAGAGACCGGCATCTCTCGACACGACATCTTGGACGATTGCTGGCGACACGCTGTCATCCCCGCCGCCAATAAATTTATATCCAATATAAGGGTCTACCGTGTGTTGAATAATACCCACGCAGTCGAACGCAGTGGCATCCCCGACAATCTCTCCAACTTCCTGTCCCAATTCATAAAACTCGTCCAACTCGCTGACCAACACCATCGGGCGCGGCTTGTAATTCGCACTATTATACTCCGCCGCGGGTTCTACCAGTTTCGCCCTCTGGAAAAAAACGGGTTTGTTTATCGTGATGTTCGTGCTTTCGCTGTAAAATGGCCATACCCCCCCATTCCCCGAAGCATCAGCGGCCGCCGCAGCCGCCGCCGCCGTAGCCGTATCCGACCTCGTATATTCGAGATATTCGTTTTGGAGAGTTCCAGGGAGAAGTTGTATTTCGGTAATATCAAAATCATCGCAAGGAGAGCAATGATTTCCAGAAGCATCAATTTGCGTCGGTAATTCAGGCGTCTCGTAATGAAAATGGTCTAAGATGTATCGATTGTCGCTGTTTAAAAAACGGAGTTTCGAGAGAATAGACGCGGGTGTATCATAAAAGTAATTGAATACAAGACAATAGGTTTCGTCGTTCATAGCACTGATGATTACATCGATATCCTTGATGCGACTGTCGATGAGGATGAGTTTTTTCGTCGGCGTAGTGCTTGGCGCGGACGGTGCCGTGTATAACAGACCATTGTAATTCTCGATGGCGTCCGTGAAATACGTGCTCTTCAAATTCACGCCGGTGTGTGATTCAAGGAACCAGTCGCCGCCCAACGACGCGGCACCAGTATCATCTGTAGAAGCACGCACCGTAACACCCGTAAGAGCAGTTAGCTTATCGATGATATATTTCCAGTCGGGGTTTGAATAAAGAGCACACGCCATCATATCAAAATATTCGATACCGTAATTCTGGCGTAACATCGTGATGAATAAGGCAACGTTATTCCACGACTGAAAATCGGGGTCGGTGCGTTCCACCGCACGAATTCGCGGTTTGATGATGTCAGATGTGCGTCCGAACATTTCATACACCGGTTTTTCGTCATTATGCTGAACCAACCCGATGCTTGTAAATGCAGGAACACCTAATTCCGCGATTTTGGCTTCGACCTCCTTGATGAGTTTCTTCGAATGTGTCGTCGGACGAGACGGTGCATCAAAAATGATATGATACACACCGGCTTGCTTTGCATTGATGATGTCTTGGTAATTCGATACACGACTATCAATCAGGAGAAGATATGTGGGTGGTGATGCTACCGGCAATGACGGTATTATACCACTTGGATACGATGTTTCCGCCATAATGTTTGACAGGTACAATGTATATAAAATAATTATATATATTATTTATTTTCTAAATTGTATATCATACATCGACTTCGAATGAGTAAATGCTTTCATTTTTTTTGACATCCCAGAAATCGGTTCGCACGGTCTTACCGTCGTTGATAAAAGTGTGTGATGTAAAACCAGTCACAGCTTTCATCCATATACTTTTTGCTCGTGATGTAGCGGCGGCGGCGTCGGCGGCGACACCGAACATCACCATCCCACCCGCTCCGGTTGTCATATACTTTGCCTGACCATTGATTTCGTAATGCTCGAAGTTATGCGCGTGACCATTCAAATAAAGATGAACTCGGGTATCGTCGAGAATCGTGGATTGGAAATCTGCTACATTTATTTCGTCAGCTTTATGATGCCCGACGACGAAAACCCATTCTTTATGGTTGTCTGGAATACTGGCGAGCACACCTTTCGCCCACGATAATTGCTGCTCACAGTCTTGTGATAATATATTCTCGTGAAACCGACACACGTCAGTGACTGGGGAACAATCGGGATATTCCGTTCCGCAGGGGTCCCATTTCTGGCGGTCTTCCCCGCGATAATCACGGATACACGGGTTTGTATCCAATACAATGATATTGATGATAAGACTCGCGTCGTCGTCGTCGTCTCTTGGAATAATGATGCGTCGATGATAATATCGTCCGTCCATAATCCAGCCCGTAATCGTATCATTTAGCGCGATTTGTGCTTCCGGTGAGAAACCGTAATCGTGGTTGCCGAGAGAATGATACCAAGGAATACCCATTCCGCCGAAGAGTGCCGTATAATCCTCGTCGATTTGCGGGTCGCTCGTATTTTGGATACCGCAATAATAAAAATTATCGCCAGTGTTGATTACAAATAAAGGGGCTTGGTCTTGGTCAAGACGCGCCATTTTCATCGCGGCAGCAGTATCCATCGCGTTTCGTTGGTGATACCCGCCTAGAGCGGCTGACCCCCAGTCACCGACCGAGAGAAACCCCGCCGGCGCGACATATGACAATTGTTGGAGTAATACTATCCAGGGTAATATGGCGACGGCCATATAAAAATAATTTATTTTATAATAGTTACAAAATAAATAATAATAATATTCACTCTAGGTTACGGATTTAAGCGTGGTAAGGGTATTCAGCACCGCTGCCAGCCTCGACGGGGGCGACGTTGGTAGCATCGACATCGGCCTTCAGAACCAACTTGATCTCGTAAACACGAGTGTCGAAGGCAGAAGGACGAGAGGTGAGGGTGTGCTGAGCGGGGTAAGGAGAGATAGACACCTTGAAGCTGATAGTGTCATTCACAGCAAGAGGAACAGACTGAATGGTGCTGACATTAGAGACTTCTGTACCAAAACGAGCAGCAGCGTGATAAGCGACCTGGCGCAACAACTCGCGAGAGAAGTTGGCAGAGGTGTTCTCAGCGTTGGTGGAATACTTGCTGGAGGAAGCACCGTGGGCAGCAGAGCTCATGTTGACGGCATCGAGGGCAGCCTTGATAGTATTGTAAGCAGTAGCGCCCTTGGAGACAAGGTCGGAAAGAAGAGCGTCTTCATTGCTAAACAGATCCACGCCGTGAGGGGTGTTGAAGAGCTTCTGGGCAAGGTAGCGGACAAAGTCGTGCTTGACAAGGTTCTTCTCCACAGCGATATCGCCACCAGATTCAAGTATAGGGGTAGTGGTCAAAGTGTGAGCGTGAACAGGGTTCAACTTCAAGTTGGCGGGCCAGTTGCCCATATCAACGTAATACTTAATGTCGGAAGCATCAGTGTCGTTGACATCAAAAGAGTCGGACTGGAACTTAAAGACAGCCAACATATCAGACAACTTCACGTTGTAGATAGCAATGCAGCTGACATCGAGGGCGGCAGCAGCCTCACCAGCGAGCTCACCGGAAACGCCGAGGACAAAAGACTGGTTAAGGCCGGAAAGAGTGAAATTCACCATTTTTCTTGTTATACTATTACTAAATATTTTTTTTTGGAAGTTCTCTAAATATTCCATTCCATTCCATTCCATTCCATTCGATTCCATTCGATTCCATTCCATTCCATTCGATTCCATTTCATTTCATTCGATTCCATTCGATTCCATTCCATTAATACGTCGTCGTCAATTCAATCGCCACGGAATAGTCATTATTCTGGATGTCTAAAGTTTCACCGTATCTGTCCACCAATCGTAAGTGTAATTTTTCGATTTTCACCGGACCAAAATAATCTCTCTGCTTAAATATCAAATCGCTCGGACTATTGTAATTCACATTCAACGCCGGTGCGGTCATCGGAATTCGCGCGATTACATTATTTCCTAAATGTGTGCCGCCACCTGTTTCCGCGATAATCGTATTGGATGTGAAATTCCGGTTATAATCATCCAATTCTAAGAAGAAATATTGCGTTAAAGCACTACCGTAGGATGATTCGCTTTCCACATATAAATGATATTCAAGCGGCTGATATGTTACGGTGGGGTCGAACCGAGTCTGTGATACATATGGCGAATCAACATTATAAATATCTTTATAAAACCCGATAGACCATCCAGCGTTTTTATACAATTCTCGCATCTTTGTATTTGAACGCGTGACCTTTCCAGAATGCGGGTCTAATTTCGGGCGAAAACATTGCAGCGTTTTTGATGTCATATGTGTTCGCGCGGATGCCGAACTCGCACATTCGTTACTGTTTGGGTCGGGGTCGACCATCACATTAACCGGCTGACCATCAATCGTGACATTTTGCGTTGTGACTTTTCGTATAAATAACCCGCCCTCTTTATAATAATCTGTAAACGATTTATCGTTTTGAATATTAAAATCCAATTGAAACCAAAAATTCGGGGAATATTGATAATTTGTAGTATACGAACCGTAAAACGCACGATAACTCGGCTCATTCACCGTCGTTGGTATTGGCGGAATCGTATCGCTGCTTTCTCTGGAACGAAATATCGACTTGGTGGAAAGGTCGCTCACCTCTGATACAATATATTTTAAACCATTGAATACAAGCTGGTTCTTGGAAGCGTCGATATACGCCGAGGTCGCGCGTGGAACAAATGTTTTTGTTGTTACACCATTCGCCGAAACATCCAGTAAATCCGCAACTACTGTCCCTGATGTTGGTGCTACGGCATTGATGAAATAATTGCTCATTAGAATTTGGAAATCCGATGAGATTAAAAACCCTTCCGGAATAATCACGGTTTCAGTATGGTTAATGAACACGGTTTTCGTTACCCCGCCTTCCGTATAACGCTGAGGAACATTATACAATTTCACCGTGAATATATTGTTTCGCCGGTCTTTCGAAAACATCTTTATCATATTTGGGAACTCCATCGACACGAGTTTCATCGAGAGCACATTATTAATCGGTGTCGGTAAATTCCAGATATAATCCGCGGATGATGTGCTTCCGTGGTTTTCGCGGAAGAGTGTGTCAATACTTATGATGCGTTTAATGGTGCGTCGCTCGAGAGGATTGATTACGCCTTTCGCGTATTCGTGGACAATCGACGGAGCGGCGATGAGGTTTGGGTTGATATTTTGAACACGCACATCTTCTTTCGGCATCATCACGAGTTTATCACTGTCGCTTAAAATCGACGATGGCGAGAATTTTTGGATGAGTTGGTTTTCAATGGTTTTTCCGGAAGATGACGATGTATTTGCGTCGGTGATAAATGATACACCCGATTGTAGGTATTGAAGAATTCGTTTCTGCGCCTCATTGAAGAACACGACATATTCGTCATCTTCGCTATAATTCTCGGAAAAGGGCATATCACCGCCGAGACCGCTGGCATTGTAATTCTTATACTGTTGGACGATTTCCTTCGTCATATTTTTCACATAATCTTCGGTGACATTCCCCTTCTGGTTCTTCGGGATTTTATAGATTTCCATCAGGTCTTCGATGGAATAACTATTGATGTCAAGGTCAAACCCGTATTTGCCTTGTTTTGTGCCGCTGTCTTGTTTCGACATTATTATTACAATACTATTATGTAATAAGAATGTATTTGTTTCTATTTCCTAATTCATATCATTTATACTGTGACGGGGTTTATACTTGCAAGAATAGCACCGAGTAAATCTGGGTCCCAAATACCGTTTTCTGGGTAGCCGTATGTTTGAATATATATCAGATACTCCGGCTTAATTTGAACAGGAATAACCGTGATATGTTGTTCCGGAAATAGTGAAATCGACCCACGCAACATATTCAGCTGGGCAAGTAGTTCATTCGGGTCGTTGAATTTATCGGCGATGATTTTATATGCGTCTCTCTGTGCTGTAACACTGGTATTTGTATTATAGAGGTTAATGGATTGAAGCAGACCTTCTAAATTTGTATTGATGAATTTACGGACTTTTTCGTAGGTCGCGTTCAGCGGGCGTCTTGCCGTGTATAATCCGAGCGAGTAATTATTGTATAGGGTTTGATTGAGTGTCGCTTTGATTGCTTCGAATGCTCCGGAAGCATAGTTTTTACTGATTTCGCTGATATCGGTGACAATGGCACTGCTCATCAGGGCTTCGATTTCGGCACATCCGTCGGTATTGCCACCGCTGCCGCCGCCGCCGCCGCTGCCGCCTCCCGCGTTTCCACCGCCGCTAGGATTTGTCCCGATATTCCCGCCACTGGCCGCGGTGGTTGTCCCGCTATTTGCACTGCTAGTTAGACTTAACATATTTGACCCACCAGCACCGAAAGCGGTGCTACTTGTCACTTTTCTAAATACGCTATTTGTTGTGCCCGAACCGGCTCTTCGTGTAAATGACATATTTCTTTTTTGTCTTTTATCACGATTATTTCCTACTGTATTATCGTAAGATATTACATTCCGTTTGTCTTCAATCTCTAGAGAATGTAGTTGATGAGAGATTGTTGGGAGGCAACGGTGGCTTCGAGTTCTGCGATGCGTGCCTTATCCGCTTGTTGCTGACGGTCGACTTCTTGGAGGGCGGCGGTGGCGACCGTGAATATCGAGTTCTTGTCAAGGTTATAGAAATCATGTACCTCTTGTCCGTAGATAAATACTGTATTTTTATATTCTTCGATGGTTGAATATACATACTCCTTATCACATTTTACACGAATTGTCTTCGCGTCAATACGATGTATCACAATACATATATAGTCATTATTTTTCTCATCATATAATTTTATCTTATAATTTGTTATTTCATTTCCACTAGCGTCTAGGATCTTTTCAAACTTGAATTCGTTTTCTGTTGAGATTTCATAGATATGGTTCGTTTGGTCTATTGTCGCGATTTCTCCTTTACAATAAAAATTGGGGATAATACTTGTGTTTATTCTAGATGTGTTGTTAATCACATCTTCAACATCTTGAGCAATGAAACCGTAAATGTCTCCTTGGTGGTATATATCATCAATCTTATTATATACCTTTGGTTGTATTCGCCTTATTTGTGATAAAGCAGTAGCACCTTGAATGTCTCTTATATTTTTTTTGATACGCTTATCTGATGATACTAAAATATGATTTCCTTTTATCAAAATATCATTTTCGGCTATAAATGAAATATTTAGAGCCTCATTTATGAACCATGTTCCACTTCCACCATCATTTCTAAAATAACCATACCTTGTGCTGCCATTGAAACTGATACTAACAGAAGTTCCTACATGCAACGAAGCTTCGGGCGAATTCGTCCCGATACCCACTTTTCCATCTGCAGTTATCTTCATTCGTTCATTACCACTCGTCCCAAATGTCATCGGGGTACTAGTTTCATTATAAATAAACGATTCCGACGGGTTTGTCGTATTACTGTGAACTCCTATTGTAAAAATATTCGTCCCCGATGTAAATCTCGCCCGTGCTGTGCCTGTATTTTCAACATCCAATATACTACTTCCGGTCATCGCCGTTGTAGCAGCATTTCCTAGTTTAAGACCGGTATTTGAACGCATGATTCCATTCACATCCAAAGCCACCGTCGGCGCCGCCGTATTCACCCCTATCCGCCCGACCGTCGTGAGTGCGGTACTCGTTGCCGAAGACGCAGACAACCGCGACACTCCCGACACATCCAAATCCGCCGTCGGCGTCGCCATATTCACCCCTATCCGCCCGACCGTCGTGAGTGCTGTGCTCGTCGCAGAAGAAGCGGACACTCGCGCCACTCCCGACACATCCAAATCCGCCGTCGGCGTCGCCATATTCACACCTATCCGCCCCGTTGTCGTCAGTGCTGTGCTCGTCGCAGAAGAAGCGGACACTCGCGCCACTCCCGACACATCCAAATCCGCCATTGGATCTGGTATATTCACCCCTATCCTCCCGACCGTCGTAAGTGCTGTCGCCGTCGCCGAAGAAGCGGTGAGCCGTGCTGCTCCCGCGACTTCCAAATCCACCGTTGGCGCCGCCGTATTCACCCCTATCCGCCCGACCGTCGTGAGCGCGGGGGCTGTTGCGGACGACCCATTGACCACTGCTACCCCATTCACGTCCAACGCAACCGACGGCGTTGTTAAAGTTATTGTAACAGAACCATGGTCTGTGTTGTATCCGTTTACTGTCATTGTAGAAATGGCATATGAACCACCACCACCACCTGGATTATAATCGTTTCCACCTCCACCACCAGAATAACCGCCACCTCCACCACCCCCAGCTTCAGATCCTGTAATGTCTTGAGCGTATCCTCCTCCTCCGAAACCTCCTGCTCCTGCTCCTCCTCCTCCTCCTCCACCAGTTAAAAAACTCGATGGGAGAATATTATTATTTATACCAGCAAAACCGTCCTGTAAAAATCCACCACCGCCACTACCTTGTCCTCCTTTACCTCCGCCTCCGTTAGTGCCACCTGATGATGGGTTTTCAGCCCCATCCATACCATATGTTTCTCTTGTTGCGTCCGAATTGGCATAGCCGGTGATGAGGTTCGTGCGGCCACCGGTTCCACCACCTCCACCAGCGATAATAATGGGGGTTGAATTTTCTCTTACTACAAATGAACCACCACCACCACCACCCAGATAAGTCCACCCCCCATGCCAACTACCACGTTGTCCAACCAGTATCTTTATTACTTCACCTTTTATTAGAGTAGTTGTGGTTTGAATATCTATTCCTCTCGCATTAGACAATCCAGGACCTATAAATCCAGCCGCCCCCTTCGCCCGTATCGTATATATCCCCGTAACTGGAACCGTCCATAACTGAATACCATTATCGCCTGTCATCGATAAATAACTATTATTCTGTGCCCAGCTAACACCTGAGTAGACGCTTCTAATAGCTGATAGTGTTGGTCCGGTTCTTCCTGTCGCGCCTGCATTGGTAAAGGTGTGTGTGGTGAAAACATACAGCGGAACAATATTCACATTGCCTAATTTTGCAAGACCATTCACTTCAAAATCCGCCCCCGGCGTCGTCGTATTCACACCTATCCGCCCCGTTGTCGTCAGTGCTGTGCTCGCCGCCGTAGAAGCGGTTACCCGAGCCACCCCCGACACATCCAAATCCACCGTCGGCGCCGCCATATTCACACCTATCCGCCCCGTTGTCGTGAGTGCGGTGGCTGTTGCGGACGACGCAGACAACCGCGACACTCCCGTCACATCCAAATCCACTGTCGGCGCCGCCGTATTCACCCCTATCCGCCCCGTTGTCGTGAGTGCGGTTGCCGTGGCTGTAGAAGCGGTTACCCGCGCCACTCCCGACACATCCAAATCCGCCCCCGGCGACGCCGTATTCACTCCTATCCGCCCCGTTGTCGTCAGTGCGGTGCTCGTGGCTGAAAGAGCAGCCATCCGCGCCACCCCCGACACATCCAAATCCGCCCCCGGCGACGCCGTATTCACTCCTATCCGCCCCGTTGTCGTCAGTGCGGTGCTCGTTGCTGAACCCGAATTCACGCGAGCCGAACCACCCGATATGTCTAAACGCACGGTTGGTGCTGTCGTAGTCGTTGTTCCAATCTTCAGGTTGCCGCTACTATCAAACCTGCTAATTTCAACTCCCTTTATGCGAAATGGTATTATATTTTGTAATGGATCGCGGCTATTCACATCCATATCTTTCTGTAGCAAATATATATAATAAATACATTTTATAACATTACCAAAACCGCAATATGTATTCTCAGCAGTCATTCTCTCAATTTCCGCAACCTATCCAAACCCGGCCGACTAGCACCCCAATGAATTATATCAACCTCAATATCGACGAATATCGTATTCAGGATTTAGAAGCCTTCTTTATGCTTCCAAATAAGAACTACGACATTCAGGACGTTGTTCATAAAAAGAAAACAATGTGTGCTGCCGCCGACCGCGACACGTCTCTCAATCCGACAACCCGCGCGAATCTCCATTCATTTCTCGACCAAGCACTCACGCGACTTTCACAGCATCTTCTCCCGATTGGTAGCGGCAAGCAAATCACGGCGCTCCCTCAAAACACGCTCAGCGGCGACAACGGGCACTTCATCATCAATAATCCGGCGCGTGACGGTATTCGGTCCTATGACCCCACCACGAAAACCGGCCTTAATCTCGACGATAATGGTGCGCCTCCCGGTGTAATGAACCCGTTAAAAGTGAATACGATTAAACGAGCGGTGAATATCGATACGCGATTTCGCCCCAATTATTATAATACGAAAAGTTCTGACCTTCAAATCCATTTGCCCACGAAGGTCGAGCGTGCTGTCAGTATGCGTCTTGCCTCCATCGAAATACCGATTTCATTTTACGCGATTAGCGCCGACCTCGGGAATAATGTATTCAAGGTTGTGTGGAATTGGGGTGGCGTCGTCGATGCTTCGTCGGCGTTAATAACCCTCCCCGATGGAAATTATGATATTGGTTTATCGGATAAGACGAAAGCCGCGCGGCTTGAGACGGAAATCAACGCTCGATTGGCTGCGACAGAAGCCGGTGTAGCGGTGATTGGAAAACTTAACCTGCGTTATGAGGTGAACCCGATTACAGGGAAGTCGCGTTTTTATCAAGACCCTTCTTCTGTATTGGTCTCTACTCCTATCGCGTTTAAGATTTACTTTAACACGAATAAAGACGGAGAGATTTTGCCTATATCCGAGAACCCTCAACCATTACAAATGACGCTGGGATGGATGCTCGGATATCGCGGGATGAATAACTTGAATGGAATGTATATTTCCGCGACGGCGAATGGTTACGCGAACTCGATACTTTCAGAGAGTATATGTAATGTTCAGGGGACACGCTATATTTATGTGAGCATCGACGATTTCGTCAATAGTTCGAACAATTATTTCACGGCGGCGTTTGCCAGTTCTGTTATGGCGCCGAATATCATAACTCGTATCAATGTCGCGGATTTAGCGCAGGACGTGACTGTATTTCATTATGCCCAGCAAGAGGGGTATTCGACAGAATTAGACAGAAGTAGGAATTATTTTGGGCCAGTCGATATTCAGAAGATGCGCGTCGCTTTATACGACGAGTATGGTCGTGTCATTAATTTGAACCATATGGATTGGTCAATGGAGTTGATGTTTGAGTGTATATACTCGTAACTTCACCGCCTTCATTCGCGCGGTGCACTCATTCCGGGGTTTCGTTACTCGTCT
>Ga0164292_10003092_pt1 | contig 13581 bp, 9 predicted proteins | sample GEODES117metaG_FD_111486 | JGI IMG/M metagenome (GOLD analysis project Ga0164292, IMG submission 111486) | Eutrophic lake water microbial communities from Lake Mendota, Wisconsin, USA - GEODES117 metaG | ecosystem: Environmental > Aquatic > Freshwater > Lake | place: USA: Lake Mendota, Wisconsin... | reverse complement strand
GATCGCTCCGGACTCGCCCCCTTGTCCCAGAGTTCGACGAGGTTGTAGAGGGCCTCGGCATGGTTCTCCGGAACCTTGTTGTAGACCAGATCGACGGTCAGGAATGCGATCAGCGCATCCTGTTCCTTTCCCGCCGCAGCCCGGTAGGCCTCACCGAGGGCGTTGTAGGCCCGACCGAGCACCGCCCCGTCCTCCGGGTCAGCCTGCTGGATGACCGATTGAACGAGCCCGACCGCCTCGTCGGGCTTGCCGAGCTGGGCGAGGCAGCGGGCCCGGCCCAGTTCCGCGGCACGCTTCTGGGCTGCGCTCGCTTCGTCGCTCGTGTCGATCTGCACCGCCGCGTCGAACTCCCGCAGCGCCTCGGCGTATTTCCCCTGTTCGAGAAGCATCGCCGCCCGGGCAGAGGCCGCCCGCACCTTGAACGCCGGCGGTCCTTTCGCGAGTTGCCCGTAGGCGGCCAGGGCGTTGTCGACGCGGCCGGCCCGGGCGAGGAGATCTCCGAGGAGTTCCTGCATGTCGTAGGCGTGATGGCTTTCCGGATGCTTGGACACGAAATCGGCCACGAGCTTTCCGGACTCACGGGGATCCCCCCCGGCGGCGAGCGCCACACGGGCCGTGGCGGCCGCCCGGACGTAATCGACCTCGTCGAGGAGGAGTTGCTCGGCACCATCGAGATCGGTCGCCACGATCTTTGCCAACTCCTCGAGCGCGTCGGCCGCACGGCCGCGCAGCAACATCGATCGGGCCGACTTGAGCTCGGCCGGCTCACCTCCGAACTGCACCTCCCGGATCTGGTCGATCGGGATCTTCTTGATCTCCCCAGCGCGATCCTCGAGCTGAATCTCGTTGGCAGCCGTCGACGCGACGCGTCCGGAAAGGGTGCCGGCCGTCGTCACCACCCGGTCGGCGGTCTGTGCCGAAGCCTCGCCCGAGAGAAGGAACGAGGCGACGAAGACGAACGGCAGGAGACAGAGCGAGGGGATCACTCCGCGGCGGATGGGCTTCGGCATGGCTGGGGCGTTCCTGGGCAAACGGACAGGGGTCATGAGGCGGCGACGGGAGTCTCGTCGAGTTCGGCGAGCCCCCGGGGGCTCGCTTCTCCACGTTCCTTCTGGATCTGTTTGAGGAGGGCATCGAACTGTGCCCGGAAGGCATCGCCGCCGAGATCGGGATAGAGTCGGTAGGTGATGGCGACGTCGTTGGAGGCCATCTGGAGGAGCTTGGCCCGATCCTGACCGGGCTTCGAAAGGAGCAGGAGCCGACAGCGGACGACGTTCAGTCGCGCCGTGAAGAACTTCGCCCGTGCATCAACGGCCTTCGGATCGGCCGCTTGCCTGGCGAGTCGGTTGGCGATCCCTCCCCATCCCCAGGCCACGCCCCCCTGGCTCTTTCTTCCGGCGATCGCCTCGCGGAGGAAGCGGGCCGCCGCTGCCCCGTCAGTTGCCTTCTCGCCTGCTGCCTGGAGGATTTCGGCGGCTTGGATCTGCGTGTCGAGGGAGTTTTGCCGCTTCGGATCGGAAAGGATCCAGTCGACATGACCGAGGCCCTCGTCCCAGCGACCGAGCTCGCGATACACACTCGCCAGCTTGAGGCGGATCGAAGGGATGAAACGGGCGATGTCGTCGCCATCGGCCGCCGCCGTCGCGCCGCCTGAACGCGCGAGGAGCCCTTCGTAGACCTCCGCGGCCCGCGCCAGATACGCCGAAGCCTTTGCCCGCGGCACGATCTGCCCCGATCCACTCCCAGATCCCAGCGAGAGATAGGTCGTCGCCACCCACATCTGCGAAGCCACCTTCGCGTCGCGCTTGGCGACCCCTTCGAGAAACTTCTCGAAACCGGCGAGGATCCCCGCCGCCTTTCCGGTTGAATCCGCCGCCTCGGCGCCGGACGCCGTTGCCAGAGCCTCGAGTTGCCCCTGGAGATCGCGGCCCATGACGAGGTACATGTTCGTGAGCCTGGCCGTCGCCTCCGGGCCGGTGCCGGCCACCGCCTCGAGTTTGTCGAAGGCCTGCTGTGCCTTGTCGAGTTGCTGCGATTGGATGAACAACCGCAGCGCGACGGTGGCGGCATTCTCCGCCAGTGCCCCCGACGCAAAAGCCGCATTCCCGGAGTTGACGACGGTCCAACCTCCCCAGCCGGGATGCTCGAGGAGCTTCGTCGCCAACGCCTGATCGCCGTCCTCGATGGCCATCTGGCACCTCGCCAGCCCCCCCGCCACGACCACGGGGCTGACCGGTGCGCCGTCCGGTACCGCGGCCAGTCCGGCGTCGAGCCCCTCGACCGCCCGGCTCCGCCACGCCGCGAGCGTCTCCGGTGCGGGGCGGACGTCCTCGGAAAGACGCCGTCTCTCGATGATCTCCCGCCACAGGGCGCTCCCTGCGCGGAGGAGCACTTCCGAACCTTTTCCTGCGTCCCGCGGGAGGTCGGCGATGATCTTCTCGAGCCGGTCGCCATCGTGGGCCTCTGCAGCGGCGGCCACCACGACCTGTGCCGCCTCCAGACTCTCCGGCTCCTTCGGCCAGGTCCGCATGACGAGCGCCGCGACGTCGCTGCAGCGGGCCTTGGCGGCGGCTCGCCAGGCGGCGGGCCCGTCTCGGCCGAGTTGCTGCCAACTCGCCATCGCGATCTTCGCAGCCTGCCTCGCCCCCTTGGCATTCGGATAGCGCTCCGCAAGGAGCGTCCCGACGGTGGCAGCGTCGTGGAGACGACGGGCGTCATAGAAGAGGTAGGTGAGCAGCGACCGGGCCCGGTTGAGATCATCGGCCGAAACCCCTTCCCCGCGGACCAACGCCCTGCGCAGCGCTTCGATGGCCCGAGTCCGCTCCACGGCCGCCGCCTCGAGCGCTGCGGCGGCCTCCTCGGCCTTTCCGGCAGCCGTCGCGCCCTTCGCCTCGGCCTGCTTTTCCTGCATCGCCGTCACGGCCCCCGCGGCGATGTCGAACGCCGCCGCGAACGCGGCGGCCGGATCATCGTCGTCGTCCGGTGCCGTCCTCCCGAGCTTCTCCAACAGTGCACGGGCCTCGCGGGCAAAGTCCTTGTTGTGACGGGCGACGTCGGTGGCGAGTTTCTTCGCGTCGCGGAGCATGCCGGGCTTCTTCCCCTTCTGGTCGGCCGGCAGGACCTCTGCCTTGTCGGCCAGAAGTTGCGCCGAACGGTACTTCATCCCCAGCCAATCGGCGTCGAGGCGATCGGCCGGCACGTTCGCCAGCGACAGACGCTGGAGCCGATCGTCGAACTGGTCGTAGACCTTCTGCTCCAGCCAGCACTCGAGCGAGGCGTTGACCGCCTTGGCACGGAGCGTCGGAACGAATCCCGATTCCCCCTCGAGCCCACGGATCGTCGCGAGCGTCAGGAGCGCCGTGTCGAGGAGCTTGCGACGTTCCTCCGGCACGGTCTCTGCCTGACCGAGGACGAGGTAATTGCGCCCCTCGTAGAACCGCGCGTAGAGACCGGCCCCCCACTTGGGATACTTCTCGAAGAGTTTCCGGTAGCGTTCGGCCGACGCCCGCACCACCGCTTTCCATTCCGCCGACCCGGACGGAAGCGCCTTCGACTTTTCGTAGTAGGCGTTCCCCACGAGCAGCCGAGTCTGGAGTAACTCGCCGCGAAGTTCGTCCTGACGATCCTCGAGTTTTTCCATCGCCTTGACGTCGGTCGAAGTCTTTTTCGCGGGCCGGCGCGACTTTTTGCCTGCCGCCGGTTCGTCCCCCTCCCTCTCCTTTCCACCGCTCTTGAGCCGCACGAGCCCGGCATCGACATCTCGAAGGCTGACGAGCACGGCATCCTCGGCGTTCGTGGGGGCCGGCACCTCGGCCCCAGGCTCGCGCGGCGGCGCCTCGAGCACGGCGATCGCGGCGTCGAAGAGCGGTATCGCCTCGGCCATGAGCTTCGCACCGTCTTCACCGGGGCGCTTGGCCTGAGCGAGCTTGATCCTGCCACGCTCGACGAGCAGATTCCCTTTCTGCGTGAAGGCGGCGATCGCCTCGTCACCGGCAGGCGCCGCGGCCAGACACCGATCGACCTCCACCGCCGCCTGTTCGAGCATCGCGGCCCGGCGCGGCCCCGGCGGCTCCCGACGCGCAAGTCCCGTCAACGCGTTGGCGCGACGAAGCGGAAGGCCGCGTTGGAGGTCGGCGGAGCTGCGCGGATCGGCCGCCGCCCGATCGAGCACGGCGAGCACGACGTCGTACATCCGCTTCTCGGTGAGGGCGTCGAGGAGTCGGCGGGTGGCCGTCTCGGCATTCCCACCCCCTTCGGCCGCTGCCGCGTCATCCTGGAGCGCGGCGACGAGGAACGTGCCCCGATCGACGATCACGACCGGCAACGCGGCGAGGAGCCCACCGATCAGGAGGACCCACCCCACTCTGTGACCGGCCGCGCGGTCACCGTGCGATCGCAGCATGATCCTGCCCCCGATCCTCTCCAGAACCCCGCTTCCCGATGGCCCCGACGTTCGTTGCCCCCGAGCCACCCGGACCGCAGGCAAATCCGACCGGCAGGCGCGGCAACCGACAGGAACCAGTCACAGCGATTCTCGATCCGCCGATCTCCCCGCCCTGCTTGCATTGTGCCGATCGCTGCGGAGGCGTCAAACAATCCGACACACCCGCGGCGCTTGGCTCGCCGTGCACACCCGGCTCTGCCGAATCCAGGCGACCGGAGGCCCTCGGTTCGGTGGTTATTTCCGGGCGATGCGGCTGGCTGAGGTCGACACGGCCAGCCAATTCGGCAATTGCCCCGCCGACGGCATGCGCACGACCTTGACCGACCGGATCCCAGGCACGGCAGCCACGGCGGCGATCGCCTCCTTGGAAGGCTCGACATCGAGATTCAGGACGCCGATCGCATCCCCACCGGGCGCCGATCGGCCGACCGTCATCTGGGCGATGTTGACACCGAGGGCACCGAGGGCCGTGCCGACGTTTCCGATGATCCCTGGCACGTCCTGGTGGGTGAACACCAGCACGATCCCGTCGAGATAGGCCTCCAAGCGATGGCCTTCGAGTTGCACGAGCCTCGGCATCGCATGCCCGAAGAGCGTCCCGGCGGCCCGGTGCACGCGTCCCTCGGCCACGAGATCGACCGCCACGACCGAGCTGAAGGCGCCGGGGTCGGTGCGGCTCTGCTCGACGAGATCGATGCCGCGCTCCCGGAGGAGGACCTCGGCATTGACGATGTTGACGTCGTCGGCGACCCCCTCGAGCAATCCGGCGGCGAATGCGGCGGTGACGAGTTTTGTCGAACGCGAGGCGATCTCGCCACGGTAGGCGATCGAGCACGAGCGCGGCGGAGCATCATCGAGCTTCGAGAGCAGCAGGCCGAGCCGCCAGGCAAGGTCGATGAAGCCCCGCACCCCTTCGAGCGACGCCGGATCGATGGGGCTTGAATTGACCGAATGCCGGATCGCACCGGTAGCGAGGAAATCGACAAGCAGCCCCACGCCCTCGACGGCCACCTGCGATTGTGCCTCCTCGGTGCTGGCGCCGAGGTGGGGCGTGACGAGGACTCCGGGCTTGTCGAACAACGGCGATTCGGTGCAAGGTTCCTTCTCGAACACGTCGAGAGCCACCCCGGCGATCACGCCCCTCTCGAGCCCCTCGGCGAGTGCCTTCTCGTCGTAGATCCCGCCACGGGCGCAATTGACGAGACGGACACCCGGCTTGAGAAGGTCGAGTTCCTTCATGCCGACGAGGTACTTGGTGTCCGCGGTGAGGGGCGTGTGGACGGTGAGATAGTCGACCTCGGGAAGCATCGCGTGGACACTGGGGACCAATTCGATCCCCAATTCGGCGGCCCGCTCGACCGACAGGAAGGGATCGAATCCGAGGACGCGCATCTCGAAGGCCCGGGCACGGGCAGCCACGGTCTGGCCGATCCGGCCGAGACCGACGATGCCGAGCGTCTTGCCGGCGACTTGGGCCCCCATGAACTTGTTCCTGTCCCAGCGGTGCGCGCGGAGACTCGCGTCGGCAGCGGCGATGTTGCGGGACAGGGCCAGAAGGAGCGCGAAGGCATGCTCGGCGGTGCTGACGGTGTTGCCGGCGGGGGTGTTCATCACCACGATGCCCTGCCGGGTGGCGGCGTCCTTGTCGATGTTGTCGGTACCGACCCCGGCCCGGACGATCGCCTTGAGTCGCTGATTGCCCGCGAGCGCATCGGCGGTGATCTTCACGCCGCTGCGGCAAATCGCCCCGTCGTGACGGGCTAGCGCAGCCCGGAGCGCCTCGCCGGAAAGGCCCGTCGAGACCTCATAACTGATCCCCTGCGCCGCCGCCGCGTCGAGGAGCGCCAGGCCGTCTGGGCTGAGGGTGTCGAGCACGATGATGGAGGGCATGAAGGCTTCTTTGCTGGGTGGGGGAGGCGTCGCGGTCCGGCAACGGGGAATCGGCTCACAGTCGCAGGCGGGGATCGGCTGTCAGGCGCCGTGCGTCTTCTGGAACTCGGCCATGTAATCACGGAGTTTGGCGACCCCTTCGACGGGCATCGCGTTGTAAATGCTCGCGCGGATGCCACCGACGGACCGATGACCTTTGAGATCGACGAGGCCCCGGGCCGTGGCACCCTTCACGAACTCCTTGTCCATCGCCTCGTCACGGAGGCGGAAGGTGACGTTCATGTCGGAGCGGCAGTCGCGCTGGGCGTGCCCATGGTAGAAGCCGCCGGAACGGTCGAGGAGGTCATAGAGCATGCTCGCCTTGGCGGCATTGTGGCGTGCCATTCCCTCGAGCCCACCCATCCGGTCCCTGATCCACTGGCACACCAGACCGAGGATGTAGATCGCGAACACCGGCGGGGTGTTCGACCGAGAACCGTTCTTCACGTGGGTCCGGTAATCGAGCATCGTCGGGAGATCGTCGCGGCTGCGTTCGAGGAGATCCTTGCGGATGATCACGGCCGTGACCCCGGCGATGCCCGCATTCTTCTGGGCGCACGCATAGATCAGCCCGTACTTCGCGACGTCGATCGGCCGGGAGAGGAAGTCGCTCGAGCAGTCGCAGACCAACGGGGCGCTGCCGAACACCGGATCGTGCTTCCACTGCACCCCTTGGATCGTCTCGTTGCTCGTGACGTGGAGGTAGGCCGCGTCACGGGAGAGTTCGACCTCGCCCGGAGAGGGGAGACGGTCGTAATTCGTGGCCTCGCCGTCCCAGGCGACATGAACGCGCCCCTCGCGGCGGGCCTCTTTGGCGCCGGTCTGTCCCCAGGTGCCGGTGATCAGGTAGTCGGCCGCCGCCGATTGACCGCGGAGGAGATTCATCGGGACCATCGAGAACTGCAGGCTCGCCCCTCCCTGGAGGAAAACCAACTCGTGGTCCGAACCGATGCCGAGCAGCGTTCGAAGGTCGTGGAGGGTTTCTTCGAGGATCCGGTCGAACGGCGGACTCCGGTGGCTGACCTCGAGGACCGAGATCCCCACGCCGGGAAGCGAGAGCATCTCGTCACGGGCGCGCGTAAGCACCTCGAGCGGGAGAACCGCCGGGCCGGGGGAAAAATTGAAGACGCGGTCCATCGTCCCGGCAGTCGGAGTCGTGCGATCCATCACTCGGCTGTTCTCCATTCCGCCCAGCGGTGCCCAGCCCCGGGGCTCTCGATGATCCGCCCCGGCTCGAGCGACCGGGGGACGCCACCGGTTGGCGTATCCCCGGGGGAAGGGAGGCGGGCGAACCCCCCGTCATCGACCGACTTTTCGTCGATGTCCCAGGAACGCCGCAGAATAGGACCCGCCGCGGGAAGGGTCAACGGGCGGGAACGGCCACCGCGGCGGGAGCCGATGGGACGGCGGAGAAACCGCTCGGGTCACTCGCCGGCAACGACACCGAAGGGGGGCCCCATGCCGCTGGCGCCCCCTGGGGAGCCGTCACCCCCGCTGGGGGGAAAGGCTGGGTGGACGGTAGCCCGACCGGGACGGCGGGGAGCGCTGCGGTCCGGACGGTGGCCGTCGGGGGAGCGCCCGCCAGCGAGGCGACGCGGGCTGCGACCACCGGTTGCCTGCCGTCCACGGCCAACGCCCGCGAATAGTCGGCCAACGCCTGATTCCTGTCGCCGGTCGACTCGCGCAACTGCCCGAGCGCTACCAGGGCACGCGGATTCGACGGATCGATCGCCAGCGCATCGACGAGCCGGTTCTCCGCCTCGCGGACGTCCCCATGCTCCTGGCAGAGCCGGGCCAGCTCGATCTGGGGATTCGGGTTGTTCGGCTGGCGGCGCGACCAATCCTCGAGCAGCGCGATCGCTTCGGGGCTGCGCTGCTCCTCGACGAGCAGCACTGCAAGCGCCCGCTGGCAGGCTTCGTGATTCGGGTTCCGCGACAGGCAGAGGTGGTAGTACTGCTCCGCCGAGCGCCAGTCACTTCCCTTGCCGAACACCTTCGCCTGCTGGTGATAGGTGGCCCCGAGGTTGTAGAAACAGTCAGGACTGCCCGGCTGCTGGGCGAGCGCCTGCTGGAAATGATTCACGGCCCCGAGGTAGTTCCCCTGCTGGTAGAGCTTGACCCCCTCGGCGTTCTCGTTGCGTTTGAGCGATCCACACCCGGCCAACACCCCGGCCGCCACGCCCAGGGCGAGGAAGCGAACGGTTCGCTGCGGATGGGACGGCGTCGACGGCACGATGGGCATTCCGGCGGGCGGCGGGAGGGGGAGGACGGTACCGCTCCCTCTGCGAACCCACAAGTCCAGGGACCGGGCGGCATTCCACCCATGCCCCCCAGTCGACGCAGCCCTGCACGGCCGGGAGCGGCGACTAGGCCGTCACATCCCGCTGATACCCGAGGGATCGCACCACCTCGAGGATCTCGCTGCAGGTGGGGAACATCCGACCGCTCGACCGCTTGTAGCGCTCGAGCGCTTGCATGAACTCGAGTTCCTCGGGGCCGTAGTCACGGTCGCAGGTCGTCGGATCGATGAACCGACGGCGGCGGGGGCCCTTGGGGGAGCGAAGGTGGGCGGAGGCGGCAGCGTTGTGGGGACGGTCCTGACGGCTCGGACGAGTTGCAGCGACGGTGGCGGACATGGACGGATCTCCTCGACGTGTGACTGGTGCGGTTGGCGAGACTCTGCCGGAAGTATTCCCGCTCCCGACGGCACCGGTCAGGCTTTCGGGGGAAAGTGTTCCGTCCAGGAAAGCTTTTCCGCCCGCACGATCGTCACAGCCCCACCGAGCGTTCCACCGGAGCCCACCGGCGGCCCCCAGGGCGTGCGATCAGCGATTCCCGAAGAACTTCTTCAACGCCTCGGCAGCCGCATCGCGGGAGTTGACCGAGCCCTTTTGGGCCGAAGGGGGCAGGGCACCGGGCTTGGCGTTTGATTGCTTCACCGCCTCGATCGCCACCGAACTGTCCGACTTCTGTTCGCCGACGGTCTGCCCGACCTTCGTGGAACTCCCACTGTTCTTGGCGGTCGCCGATCCGGAGATGCTCGTCGAGTGGGCATCACCGGCAATCCCGGAAATGGTCGATCCGTGAACGTCATCGGTGCTCGGGGCCGCCGAATGGATGCTGCTGGCATCGCCATCGGCCTGCGCCGAGATCGTCGTGGCGTTGGGCACGTCGGTGGTGGCGCGGAGGGAGCGGGTGGTGTCGAACATCCCCGCCGGGGCGTCATCCGCCATCAGCCACTTCGAAACGTCCTGGTCCCCCCCGGCCTGGGCCGCGGGTTCCGTGCACGACACGGTCAATTCCAGGGCGCCGACGCGGATCAGATCCCCGGACATGACCTTGGTCTTCGCCGTGATCCGGTTGCCGTTGACGAACGTCCCGTTGCGGCTGCCGAGATCCTCGACCCACACATCGGCAGGACCGACGTGCACCGCCGCATGACGCCGACTGACATCCTCGCTCAACGGGCGGACGTCACACTCCTCCGCACGACCGATGAGGAGGGTGTTCTTCTTGATGGCGATCGAGCGACCCGCGCTCTTGCCGGTCGCGACGATCAACTTCGTGATCATGGTGCGGTTGTCTCTCCACGGAGCGAGATCGAACCCTGCAATCCCCGTCGGTCGACATCGACCGATCAACCAACGAAACCCAATGGTGACCCAAAACCGAAGGGCGGTCGAAGGTCTGCTGCACGGACGGGCGCCCATGCACCACACGGCCCGTCATGGCTCGAGACCCGTCCTCCCGATCATCCTAGCGACGGGAGTTCCAACTGTCTCCCCGAAATCGGCTGACAACATCCTCGATCCCTGCTTCCAAGGGGGGCTGAAACCGGCCGGGAGGCTCCTCGAGACCGGCTCCGAGGGACTGGGCGACCCGAGCCAGCCACCCGCGCACAAGCCCGGTGCCAACAGGCTGCACCCAGCCCCAGGCCCCGTCTTTCCCGGCTCCATGGAGCAGTTCCTCGAGCCCGGGGTGGCGGACATCCGCGGCGACGAACCGGTTCGAGGCCAGGAGGAGGCTGCCATGCTGGAGGATCGCCCCCCGCAGACGGCGTTGGGCGCTGCCGAGGATCTTGGCATCGGCGTTGAACCGTCCATCCGCGATGGGCATGACGACGTCGCCGGTCGCGCGCCGGTCGAAACAGAGGAGCGGGTCTCCCTCCGCCTTCGCGCCGCGGTCGGCCCCCGGCGACAGCGCTGCCGGTACCCCGCGGGCCGACATCTCCGCGACGAGCCCCTCGTGGACGGCGTCGTAGAGCCGTTGCGGCGTGCCTCCGCAGGGATGGAGGCGGGGCACCGCCACGGTCAGCGTCACGTCACTTCCATGGAGGATCGCCCCGCCGCCACTCGGCCGACGAACGATCGGCAGACCGGCGAGCGAGCGATGGCTCCGCGCGTCGCCGATCGCCTGGAAGGCCCCCAGCGAAAGCGTCGGCTCCGACCAGGTTGAAATCCGCACGAGCACCCTGTCGAGCCGGGCGGCCTCGGCGGCGAGCGCTTCATCGAGAGCCATGTTCGTCGGACCATCCGCCGGTGGATCCCACCACGCGACCACGCGACGGAGCATCGCGTCGGACGGGGTGTCCTTTGCACCTGCGTTCAAGGGATGTTCCTGCCTTGGTGAGGCCGGCTCAGTGGGGCTGGCTGCCGATGAGGGCGTCATAGGCGGCGCGATCGAGGAGCGAAGCGAGTTCGGCCGGGTCATCGACGCGGAGTTTCACGATCCAGCCGGCACCGAACGGATCCTTGCCGAGCGTCTCGAGGTGATCGGGGAGCGACGTGTTGACCTCCACGATCTCGCCCGACACCGGCGCATAGAGATCGCTCACCGCCTTGACGCTCTCGATCTCGCCGATCGATTCGCCGGCCTTCACTTTCCGGCCGACGGTCGGAAGTTGCATGAACACCAGATCGGTGAGCGCCTCGACGGCATAGGCCGAGATGCCGACCGTCGCCACGCCCCCCTCACCGGGAGCGATCCACTCGTGGGACTTCGCGAACCGCACGTCCTTCTGCATCGACGCTTCTCCTTCTTTTTTCCAGATCAGTCCGATCACGAGGCTCCGCCCGGCGGGCCACGAGTTGCTCCATCATCACGCAGCAGGGGGTTTTCCACCACCGGCCGGCGAACGCTTGAAAAACGGCAGGCCGACGACCCGGGCCGGCTGGCGGGCGTCGCGGATCGCGATATCGAGCATGCCCCCCTCCGCGGCGCGGTCGCGGTCGACCAGCGCCATCGCCACGGCATGGCCGATCGTGGGAGCGAAACTGCCGCTCGTGACGACACCGACCTCCCGGCCGTCACCACCGCTCGTGAAAACGAGATTTCCTTCCCGGGCCGATCGCTTCGACCCCAGATCGAGCCCGATGCGGACCCTCTCCGGGGTGGCAGCCTTCATGATGGCAAGCGCCCCACTGCCGGGGAACGACCGCCCCTCGAGATTCACAGCCAAGCCGAGCCCGATCGCGAACGGGTCGGTGTGGGGGAGGAGTTCATGACCATAGAGGGGCATGCCCGCTTCGAGACGGAGCGTGTCACGGGCGCCGAGTCCGCAGGCCCGGCCACCGAGGGGCGCCGCGGCGGCGAGGATCGCCTCCCAGACCGCCACCGCATCCGCCGCCGCCACCGTCACCTCGACGCCATCCTCGCCGGTGTAGCCGGTGCGGCTCACGGCCGCCAGACGCCCGGCGACGCTGGCGGTGGTGCCCCGATACGTGCCAAGCGCGATGATCCGCGCGCCGTCGGCGGGCGGGCAGAGCGTGGCGACGAGTTCGACGGCTTGCGGCCCCTGGACGGCGATCATCGCCGTGGCGAGGGTCTGATCGACGAGGTCCACCCCGGCGGCAGGGAGTCGGGACCGGAGCCAGGCGACGACGCGTTCCCGGTTGCCGGCGTTCACCACCAACCCCATCCGCGGCGAACCGTCGGCTGCATCGGTATCCCGACTGACAAGCGCGTCATCGAGGATCACCACGGGCCCCGGGGCGTCGGCCGTGACGAGCGTGTAGCGGAACTGGCCAGGCGCGATGCCGGCGACTTTCCGGGTCAACAACGACTCGAGCCAGTCGAGCGATCCCGGGCCGGTGACCGAAAGCCGCCCCATGTGGGAGACGTCGAACAACCCCACCGCCGCCCGCGCCGCAAGATGCTCGTCGACGATCGAGGTGTACTGCACCGGCATGTTCCAGCCGGCGAAATCGACCATGCGCCCGCCGTGCGCGGCGTGCCACCGGCACAGCGGCGTCTCACGGAGGCTTGCAGGCACACGGGGCGTCGCCGACTCGCTCACAGGATGTTCCTCGGGGGCTCGCGGGAGATGGGCTGCGGGCGTCCGCGGCTGCCACGACCGATCGACGGCGTCGTCGGCAGCCTCGGGCCATCCGCATCGCTCGCCCGATTGTAGGGATGCCATCCGATCCCGCCACGACAGCGCTTCTCCGGCGGGAGATGCGCCCCGCTCACCGACCGCGCCCCCGCCGGCCGGCCCCCTTGCCCCCCTTCGTCTTGCCCCCCTTCGCCTTCCCGCCGGTCGTCTTGCGGGCATGCCGAGCCGCATGCCGCGAACCCTTCGCGTGACGGGTGGCACGGAGCCCCGCCGGGGGCTTTCCCCGGCCACCGACGAACCGGAACTCGAGCGAGCGCCGATCGAGGTCGACCTTTTTGACGGCCACGCGGACACGGTCCCCGAGACGCCATGTCTGGCCGGGACGCTTTCCGGCGAGGGTATGACTGACCCGCTCGAAGCGATAGCTGTCGGCGGGCAGTTCGGCCAGCGTCAAAAGCCCCTCCGCCGGAAGATCGAGCCCCTGGAGAAAGAGACCGAAGGGCTCGACACCGGTGACGACCGCGTCCATCTCCACCCCGATCCGGGAAGAGAGGAAGAGGAGGAGCTTGAGTTTCACGAGCTCCCGCTCGGCGGCCTCGGCCCGGCGTTCGAGCGTCGAACAGTGCATCCCCAGGTCGACCAGGCCGTCGTCGGGGGCGCGGCGTCCCCGTGTCAGCAGGTCGAGCGCGCGGTGGACGACGAGGTCGGGATAGCGGCGGATCGGCGAGGTGAAATGGCAGTAGCAGTCGCTGGCCAGGGCGTAGTGCCCCTCCGGCTGGGGCCCGTAGGTGGCCCGGGCGAGGCTCCGCAACACCGCGAAGTGGACGGCGTGCTCCTCGGTGCGGCCACGGGTCAGACCGAGGAGCCGCTGGAGTTC
>Ga0164292_10003091_pt1 | contig 13584 bp, 14 predicted proteins | sample GEODES117metaG_FD_111486 | JGI IMG/M metagenome (GOLD analysis project Ga0164292, IMG submission 111486) | Eutrophic lake water microbial communities from Lake Mendota, Wisconsin, USA - GEODES117 metaG | ecosystem: Environmental > Aquatic > Freshwater > Lake | place: USA: Lake Mendota... | reverse complement strand
TTGGCGCAAACAGCCGAGCAAGAGGACATCCAGTACTCCTCAAAGCGCATGACCGAGTCCTACTCGCGCAAAACGCGCTCACGCAATGTCCGCAACGAACCAACCGATCCATCACCTAATAGTGATGACTACCTGAACTAAGGAGAACTTCATGTACCCGCAACTCTTCTCAGAGATCGCACCAAACCTTTTCCAAGGTGGCACTGATGATCTTGATGTAATCCACCTTGCAAAGACAAATAACCGTCCGCGTACCGACCTTCCCTTCGATGCAATCGTCACCATGTATGCATGGGCCCGCCCAGCAGATTGGAACGTTCAGGAATTTCGCTACGGAGTCCCTGATGCATCGATAACCGACATCGATCTTGCACGCCTTCGCGAAGCAGTCGAATTCGGATACTCCCGCTGGAAATCTGGCGATCGCGTTCTCATCCGTTGCCAAGCCGGTCTCAATCGTTCCGGTCTTGTACTGGCACTGATATTAATCAAAGATGGTCACGCACCTGCAACCGCCATCTCCATGATTCGAAACGGTCGTGGCGAAGATGCACTCTTCAACTACGACTTCTGCGACTGGTTGCTCTCAGAAGGCGCAACTTTCTTCCAAGATTCTCCTTCACAACAAGCCGCATAGTTACGAATAAGTAAGCTCTTCACTAAGTGGTCGAAATAGAAGACACTTAGATCAAGGGAACCCGACAGCAGATTAATTGCAAGAAAGATCAAAACTACAAGAATGGAGCAGTAAATGTTTCTAGATAACGAAGAAATCTCACCCAGTGACATTCATGTCAGCCATGTGAGGGGAATGATTTCCCGCTCTCTCGATCGAATATCTCCAGACGACGCTGCATACCTATTCGCTACAGGCAAGAGTGAACTTGAAATTCGTAATGCACTCGCAATGCATCTTCATCATAATCTTGCCCCTGGCCAAATCGCTATTCGCGAGTGGAAACGCCATGATCTTGCAATCCTCAACTCCGCACTCGAACCTTTGGTGATTCTTGAGGGCAAAGTCTGGTCCCACACCGATGTCATTACACGAGACAAGCTCATGAAGGGAGACAAATCGATCCGTGCTGCGCTTGAGAACGACATTAAAAAGTTAGCAGAGGCAGAGAACACCTATGAGGGGGTGAAAGGATTCATAACGATTGTTTTGTTTAGCATAGACATCGATGAGTCCGGTTCCTCAGCCGAGTATCGAGAAGTTGTTAAGTACGCATCGTTACATCGTCGTGGAATCAAAGCAAAGAATGGGCTTGAAAATCTGATGTTAGATGCCCACGGAAAACTGATCGATTTACTCGACAACTACGGCGACTCTATTTACTTACCTCTCTGGACTGGGTCATTCCATGGGATGACTGTCGAGAGCTCGATTCATGTTTTAAAGCCAGAACTAACACAAGGTGGTAGGCATCGAAGATAAGACAAACTAAGGAGAGAATTGATGTGGCTATTTACAAATACCGGATTCGTCAGCGCAGTCAGTAATGGCAAGGACCTAATGGTCCGATCTCGCGATAGAGAATCTCTTGAACCCATCGCAGAATCAGCTAAGACAGAGATCCTTGCAAGCCCCCAGAATGACTACCCCTACCGCGTCATCGTCACCCATGAATTCTTCGCCAAGTGGGTTGCGCACATGGTCATGACCACTACATACAAAAATTTTAAATCCGAAGTGGCCGCTACCCGTGGATACGACTTTGCTCACCCCTTAATGAAGGTCTGGTCATCTATGCACGAAATAGAGGATGCGGAGGCACGAATTGTAGAAAGGTGATCTTCCGTCGGGTCAAGAAGAATGCGATCGCATGGCTTTCAGTAGGTATATTGGACTCAGCACAGCGATTGTTTCAGACTAGATAGCCTTTAGCATCTACTTCAGAAGGGTGGCGGTCAATGCAGGATTTCGCACACGTCATCTCACGAATTGCGGTTTCTCAGAAACGACGAGTCAAATGAATTCTCACAACCTGTCCAAGATTAATATAAAAAGTATTTACTCGACTAGCCAAGATGACTTATTGAACGACTTTTATGTCCCGTGCCTATCCAGTAGCACTCACTACGACAGGATTGCGGGCTACTTTTCATCGGCGATATTCTCATTAGCACCAATGGCGCTTTCTAATTTCATTTCGAATCAAGGAAAGATAAGACTTTTGTGCTCTCCGAATCTTTCACATGTGGATAAATCTGCACTTCAAAATAGAATTGGCATTGAAAAGATTTCGGTTGAGCAAATTAAGGATGAATTAAGAGATATCTCTAAATCGGGAAATATCGGGGAATCGCTTACGAATTTGATGGCAAATCTAGTTTCCAGCGAAGTAATTGAACTCAGAATTGCTATACCAGAAAATGGTAATGGAATTTACCACGACAAAATGGGAATTTTTTATGATGGGGAAGAGTCGGTCATTTTCATCGGTTCAGCAAATGAAACGGCAGCGGCATGGAGTGGGGCCATAAATCATGAGCAAATCACATCATTCACCAGCTGGAGAAATTCAGAAGACCGAAGATTGATTGAAGAACAGAAGAATAGATTTGAAAAATCTTGGCGAGGGTTTGATCGTGGCTGGCGTGTTTTGGATGGCGACAAAGCAAATGAGTTCTTAGAAGAGTATAAAACTGATGAAAAAATAGAGGTATCTCTGGAGCGACTGAAGATGTTGCTCAAGAATGTACGTCAAGAAGAAATCACAGTTCAACATCCCGATAAACGTCGGGAAATGCGTGAGCATCAATCTGATGTTTTTTCTCGCTGGATAGAGGCCGGTTTTAAAGGATTGGTTGTCTTCGCGACGGGGGGTGGCAAAACAATCGTTGGCATTCGTGCCATTGAAGAGATTCTGCGGAACGATAATCACGCGATAGTGGCCGTCCCCTCATTACTTCTGCTTAATCAGTGGCAGAAAGAGATCAGAATTGATTTACCAAATACAAAAGTCTCTATTTTTGGTGGAGAATTTGGTCTCGCCGGAAGATCTGACATTTTGCGACTTCTGCTCGATCCTGCCAGTAACTCAGAACCCACAGTAATTCTCACCACTTTTGGAACCGCTTCGACACAAACATTTAGAGAGATAGTGGAAGGACATTCAAATGTAGGTATTGTCGTAGATGAAGTCCATGGTATTGGTTCATCGGAAAACCGTTTGATTCTGAATGCATTAAGCCAAGCAAAGATGAGATTGGGTCTTAGTGCTACTCCAGAACGATATAACGACGCAATTGGAACCTCAGCAATCTATGAATTCTTTGGGTCTGAACTAGAACCTAAATTCACTTTGGAAGATGCAATAAGTAAGGGCATTCTGGTTCCTTATGATTATTCATTTGTTTCTTCAACTTTGAATGAGACTGAACAAACAGATTATGACAAGTTATCGCTACAAATAAACCAACTACTAGCGCGAATAAAAACAGGAGATGTTGATATTTCTCTTCAAGGTCGATTAGACAAATTGAGAATCAATCGATCTCGTATCTTGAAAGGAGCAAATGACAAGATTCAAATTGCCTACGATGTACTCTTGCAGGAGTATTCGGATGGAGATCGGTGGTTCATTTACTGCCAGGATCAGGCGCAATTGAATTCAGTCAAGGAGGCTATAGTGAGATTGAAGTTTCATGTACTGGAATATCACAGCAATATGATTGGTGATCGTGCGGCACAATTGGATTTTTTTGAAAGACAAGGTGGCGTCATGCTGGCAATAAAGTGTCTCGATGAAGGTATTGATATTCCGAGGGTAAACAAAGCTTTAATTCTTGCATCTTCATCAAATCCCCGAGAGTATGTCCAGAGGCGAGGAAGGGTCCTTCGCCGCCATGAAGGAAAATTTTCGGCCAAAATCATCGACACATTTGTGAATAGCGCTAAGGGTGAGATTCTTTCGATCAATGAACTCTACAGAGGACGGGAGTTTGCGAAAACTGCCAGGAACGAAAGTGTTAAATTCGAAATCGAAGATTTGATACGGAATTCCATGTCAGATCTTGATCCAGACTTAGAATAGTGATTGGATAATGACATGACCGAACCTCTTGACCGGAGTCGTGAGAACGCGCTATCTGCAATTCGGAAAGCAGCATCAGACCAAGATGTGGACGTCAAAGGCATAGATGCTTTTCTTGAGCGATTCATTGACATTGGATATCGGAATCAATTCAACGACACAGACAGAACCGTTGCAAGATCCGACTTGAAAGTCCTAATTGACCAAGTAACGCCTATATTTGAGAGCAGCAAAGATGAAGATTAAGAGTATTACTCTGGAGAATTTCGGACCGTATTACGGCATTCAGCACATTGACCTTTCGACTGACTCGGTTTCACCAGTTGTTCTAATTTACGGTGAAAACATGCGTGGAAAAACTTCATTATTGAGGGCAATACGGTGGGCTTTGTACGGCAAGGTGTTATCGCACGAAGGCGAAGAATTGGATAGCAGAGGTTTTGCCAATTATGACGCTCGTGATGAATCGCCGTCCGTCACGGTGAGTGTTGAAATAGTATTTGATGAAGATTCCAATGACGTTTCCTTAAAACGCTCGTTTGTGTTGTCTGGAAGTGATGAGCAGAATCGAATTGTGTCCCAGGAACAGGTTTCGCTTAAACCTGCAAATGGTCCAGCCATGCCAACGAAGGACATTCCGGAAGCGGTGGCGAAGATTTTGCACAGCGAAGTCTCAGATTTCTTTTTGTTTGACGGTGAAACACTCTCTGACTTTGAAACAAAACTAAGGTCAAAGGAGTCGAAGTCGATACTGGTTCGGAGCAGCATCGAAAGAATTCTTGGATTTCAGAGTCTGCAGCTACTCAAAAAAGATCTTGGCTACTTCCAATCAATTGTTGCCGCTGATTTACGTCGACTCGCCAAGCAAGGTCAGAAAAATAAAGACGTTTTAGATAAACTAAATCAATTGGATGAGGCAGTGAAGGCAAAAGAGGCCGACAAAATCAAACTGTCTGAAGTGCTAGTATCGGTAAAGATCGCTATTTCTGAAAGTGAAAAGAAATTGGCTGCGGTTGAGGAAATTCGTGATTCATTGATCGCCAGAAACATGCATGAAGTTCAACTTCGTTCATCGAAAGACAAGATCAAGTACATTCGAGAGCAAATTGCAGATCTGCTATCAATCAATTGGTGGGTACCACTCAGCCCATGGATTGAAGCGAAAGTAGTTGAGTTGGACGAGAATCTAGAGTTAATCAATTCTAAGAACCGTAGGAGAATTGAGTTGGAGCTAGTTATCTCGCAACTGAGAGCGCAGATAAAGGCTGATAAATGTGAGCGTTGCAGTCAAGAAATGTCCCAGTCTCGCCGTGCCGATATCGAGGCAGAATTGCACGAATTGGAAGTGGAATTTTCTGGTTTGACATCGGAAGATTTGGATCTTTACGAGATTCAGCAGGATAAAAAATCCCTAAAGTCTCTATCTCCAGTAGTAAACGCACGCCTTCGATTAGCTGACCTTGACAAAGACTTTGGAGCTGAGTCCTTAAATGCAGATCAAATTCAGATAAAGATCAATGCATTGAGCGAGGTCATACAAGGGAATCCGATCTCCATAACTGCTGAGGATAAAAGACTTCAGGAGAATCGATTAAACGCCGTCCAGATAGAACGGACCATTGAGGAGTACGAGCGTCAATTGGACCTCTGGAAGAATGAGCAGAGAAATCTTTTGAAGAGCCTTCAAGATAACTCAAGTTTGAATGATCCATTGCGAACTCATGGCCGAGTCTTGGATTATTTTGATTCTTTGCTCGATGGCTCATTGGATCAATTCAGAGAACTTATGCGTCAATCGGTTGAGAGTGAAGCGACTGACATCTTCCGACAACTTTCAACCGAGCCGGAGTATGACGGCGTAAAGATTACTTCAAAGTTTTTAATCGAATTAGTGGACCAGCAGGGGAGAATTATGGAGCGCCCTTCCGCGGGTGCCCAGCAAATTCTTGCTATGTCATTTATCGGAGCTTTGGTCAGGTGTGCAGTTCGTCGTGGACCTGTGATCATGGATACACCGTTTGGCAGATTAGATCTCGGGCACAGAAAAAGCATTCTGGGATGGGTTCCAACTCTCGGTACGCAGGTAATTCTTTTGGTACAAAGCGGCGAGTTTGATCGAGATCGAGATTTAGGCTATCTGAATAACCAAGTTGCATCTGAGTTTGTTTTGGAAAGAGTTTCTGCTACCAGGACCAGCATTGTGAAGAGAAAGGTGCACTAGTGGATGCTCAAGAGTTGATCAGTGACAAAGTTAATGTCCACACATCAAAATCGGGCGATGAGACTTCAAGTCTCTTGATTGACAAAGGTTGGTTTAGGGATTCGATCGATGTATTTCGATCGGCACTCGCTTATGCCTTGGCGAATGAGATGGAACCTAAAGTCGATACACCTACTGGAGGAAAGACTTGGAATGCCGGCTCTGTTGATAAGGACGGTGCAGTCTCTACGGTGCTAGCACTACACGGATATAAGGAACGTCCGATGGCCACTGCGGAAGGCCTTGTAGAAATGGCGCTAGAGGACATTGGAAAGCGTGTCAGAAAAGGCGAGTCACTAAGTCAGATTTTCTTAAATTAGTTTTGCAATGGCACTGCCTGATGACGTTAGGGAACTTCTTCGTAGAGATTTACCGAAGAAGCCTATAGGGGAGTTACTTCACGATTTACAGCGCGATTTGCCTCAAGCCTTGGAAGATTTTCTCTCAAGCGAAAATTCTGACAGGCAGAAATGGATAGATTCAAAATTAGTTATCGAGACCAGTGATACCGACGAAGACGGAAGCGAAGAGTTCGAATCTTACTCGGAGGAATCACAAGGGCTTCCCGAACTCCACTGGCTCGCAAAAATCCTCAAACACAAACCTGCTTCAAGCGAGGATCATGAAAATTGGGCAAAACAGATTGAAGCGGGTTTGTTTGCTCAGGAGCAAATCGAAAAAATCGCAAGTTTAGATGATAAGAAATACAAAAGAGATCTAGAGCAGTTGGTATCAATTGGTAAGTCTTGTAATGAGTTGTTCTTGCTTCATAATTTGAGGCTCGTTTGGAGTATTGCCAGAAAGTCCCCTCAGACTCTTTCTTCAGAGGAACATTTTCAGAACGGAATTTTTGGACTCATCCGTGCAATTGAAGGCTGGGACTGGCGCCAAGGATTTCAGTTTTCAACGTATGCGTCTTGGTGGATTCGTCAAAGTATTTACCGTGCAATGTCAGATACGGCCTACACCATTCGAATTCCTGTTCATATGCTTGAGAAAATTAGCATAGAGTCAAGGGCCAAGAATGATTCGGATTACGACAACTCATTCTCGAAGGACTATGAAGATGCTGATGAGGATGAAGAAGTTACCGCTTCAGGAAAAAACAGATTTACGGATTCACTGGTATTGGCCAAGAATGCAATCAATCGAAGTTTTAGTTATGAGATGATCGTCGAAAAATACGATTTTCTTTTGGAATATCAAGTAGATGCCTTTGAGGACACTACATTTGATTTTGCTCTACATTGCATATTTATTTATCAACTAAATTTAGTTCTAGGGACTCTCACAGAGCGTGAAGAGATTGTTATAAGGAATAGATATGGCTTGATGGACGGGGAGGCAAAAACATTGGATGAAATAGGAATTATCTTTGGACTAACCAGGGAGAGAATTCGGCAAATTGAATCAAAAACTATGGCGAAGCTCCGTCACCCTTCACGTACGGAAGCCTTGAAAGATTATTTAGGTGCCACTCTCTCCAGTGAATGACTTACGTCCAATTAGGAATTTTTCGATAGCGGAGGAATCCCTAATCATTATTTTTTCAGGTCTTGACTTTCCATTCGAATTTCGCATTCCTTTTTGAAAATGTCCCAGTACCCCACTAGCCAGGGCACTTTCAACTTCAGACTCTGAACTAAACCAAATTCCTTCAACCTTGGTTGGTGAAAACTGAGTTTTGCGTCTTCTTGAGGGTGCATTTCTTAGAACACGATCTTTTTCGTATGAACTCGTGCCACCCTTAAGGGAGTCGTGCCACCTTTTGAATGTCATTTGCTCATCATCGTACGAAACATCCCCAGATAGAATTACAAATCCAAGGCCACCCTTCTCATTGATGCATGCTTTGATTGCTTGGGCGTCGTTGAGAATTAAACTTTTGATGTTAACCGGGTGTGATTTCAAATCCCAGACAAATTCTCGCTCTAGGTCGAACGTAGTTGTTCCATAGGTAGGTCCAGTATTTGCTTGAATCTGATGTTTAAGCTGCGAGTGTACAAAGTGTTCAAACCAAAAGCCGATCCACTCCATTTGGCGCCAATTTGCGGACCCCTCCTCCTTCATTCTTAGGATTGCATCTTTTCCATCTAAAAACGGGGGGATACTTCCTTTTATGGCCTCAGCTATGAAATTAAACTCATCCCGCTGACGGCTACTCATGTCAAAATCCTAATTCAGGGAAATGCTTAGATCAACCCTAAGAATAGATTGGCAGAAGATAATGTCTATTGATCCTGCCATGCAGAAATCTCTGATTAATTCGTCTAAGTCAGACCAGGCTGATCTTGCACTCCCTTACGCTATCCATCGTAATTACACTCCTGAGTTTTCTTCGGTTTCAGGCTGATTTGTCAGTGGGATCAATTAAGATGGTTCCATAGCGGATTGGTGGAGTAATTGGAGATTAGATTTATTCACGGGTCGAGTGCCGAGGCACCGACTTTAGCTTCCGATCTGGTTGGCAAGGTGTCACTGGTTGTTACCTCACCGCCCTATCACAATGCAATCTCCTACGTGGACCATGCGGCCGACCCTTCAGCAAATTATCGAAATAGGTATTCTTTAGACTACGCAAATGATTACATGCTTCTTTTGAATGATATATGGTCGTCTTGTAACCGGATGCTCAATCCTGGCGGTTATATTGCAATAAATGTTGGATCAGTCCTCGATAATGGATATCACTACCCATTGGCCGAGGACATTATTTCAGAATTGAATGGAACAAATGAGTGGGATTATGTCCGCTCCATTTTTTGGCACAAGGTTACTGCAGGAGTAAAGCGCGCTGGATCAGTTATTCAGCACCCATACCCTGGGTACTGGCACCCGAACATAATGACCGAACACATAATTCTCTTTCGCAAGCCGGGAGTAGTGCGTTTACCAAACAGTGATGTCCCCAAAGAATGGATGGAGCCGGTATGGGATTTAGCGCCAGTTCCACCAAAGACAGTTAATCATCCAGCGCCGTATCCAGAGGATTTACCCCACCGGTTGATCAGGATGTTTACAAATCCAGGTGACTGGATTATGGATCCCTTCAACGGTGCCGGCGCTACGACTAAAGCGGCACATGATCTGCAGAGATCTGCCATCGGCTTCGATATTGAAAGAAAATACATAGAAATCGCGGAAAAGAGAATCGCTGAACCGTCAGCAGTTCGCCAATTGCAACTTCAAATACGCCCCGTACATGCAAAAGATTTCGTAGCAGGACCTTCCAAGGGCAAGACAAGGCACGGAGCCGGTCTAGGTGGCAAAAAGAAATGAATCACAGTTCAGTGTTGAATCTAGTTTTAAAATCAGAAAGCAAGTCAATCGAACAGTTGCAATCACAAATTCAGCGAAGTGCTGAGTTAGTGACCGAAGGTAGATACTTAATCACAGTTTTTAACATTGTTGATAGCTGGGAAAAACGTATTCCCATAGAAACCTTGGTTCTTGCTGCCACACTGGGATCAGTAGATGCCAGATCATCTGATTGGGAGTTCTTCGGTAATGGCGCGATCCGTTGCTTTAAATCTAGCAATCTTCGTTTATCAAAAACATTACAGTGGAATATTGTGAGAAGAATTGGGTATAAGCCGTATTCTCGGCGCCCAGAATTAAGCAAAACAGCACTTACTAGAAATACTATTCCTGTTTCGGACAAGGCATTCACGCGAGATGTTGCAAATAATGTGTGGCATCTAAAGGATGAAGACCTAACTGCTCGGTTGGTGGCGAGATTTTCTACTTTGCTATCTTGGAACGATGAGGATTTTATAGTTGTTAATGGCGCGAAAACTTCGAATGTTGAAAGTCGAACAAGACTGGATTTGAAAGGCGATCTGATCGGTGTACCAACAAAAATTCCATACTTGTGGAATTCTGGTGATGTTTTATTCTAGATCACAGTTCGATGTCAATTGTGTACTTCATTGAATTATAGTTTCCGAAAATGTGACTAAAGACTTTCTTCTCAACCATGAATGAATCCAGATCTTTATTTGGTATCCGGTCTGGATATTCTTGGATTTTCGTCCCCCTTAGGTAAAGACCTGCCGTCAGCCCCATCTGTGGGATGGAACCCATCTTTTCGCCGATTACTTTGAGAGCCTGATGTGTCGCGTCAATATACTTCTGATGGTTGCTCTTCAGATAAAACTTTAATCCCTGTTGTCCGGTCAAAAACTTTAGATCCTCAGGCAGATTTTGCGCATCCTTTGATTGACTTATCCCCTTATATCCAATTGCTTGCAATTCTTTAACGAATTCTTTGTGCACCGCTAGTGCCGAACCTTCATTTCGATAATTGAAGAGCACTTCAATCCACTTACTATCTTCGTACATCAATTCACGCCAAATGCTCGCATTCTGTCGGTAGATATCTATCGCGAACCAAGTTCCATCAGCGTGAGCCAATACTGCAGTTTGTTCCGGTGTAGGGACTGTGTATCTGTTGGTCAGGTCCCATAGGAAGTTTACAGTTCCAAAAGGGTACTTATCCTTTTTCTTTCCCGTTTTCCCGCTGAATGAATTCTCCCAAGATTGCTTCCACATCACGTTGGGGTTCCAGGACTTGGGTTCTCTCCTAGATAAGCTATCTGTGTCCTTCAGAAATATCAGGTGCTGCCCTATGCAGCGTATTCCTGGCTCGCTTATGTCGTGATCAAGCCACAACGCATTACGCGCATCTTCTTTCGAGTGTCCATCTAGAAGTAGTATTTCAATGGTCGTATATATCCCGATAATTTTGATGGGATAAATCGTATTCAAAAGAGCAGCACTCGCTAAGCCATCTACATCGGGACTGATGATCACATGCCTAGGAGTGCTTTCTGCCCATTCATCGATGACCTGAGAGAGACTTTTGTGCCACTCCGAGCTTCCCATGGAGGAATAGTAGAGCACGATGAGCCTATCCCCTCAGTAATTCAACAATTCACCGATAGCGAGCATTGGCGGGAACTTGAGCGACCGCAGACATTGCACGAGATTAAAAATGAACCATGGAGTTGGATGAGTTATATCGGACCTTGGTTTGTGGCTAAAAACTAAGCAAGAGGAACGTCCGCCTTCGGTTCAAAACATTTTTAGTTGGTCATTAAGATCTCTTGACTTCATAAATTCCTTGGAGATCCAAGCAAGAATTTCTTTTTCAGGCATTCGATTCATCAGAGAACTGTATATGGCTGCCGATCTGGCCTGACAATTGAACGATTTACCCAATTTTGGCTTGATTGTGATTTGATTGAAGGCCAAGTCGCTAAATGCATCAAATCGAATCAAATTAAGCCTGCTTGAGTTTTCTAAGAGTGCTCGTATGTATAAGTAATCATAAAAATTCGGCGCACTAGAAACGGGCCAGGTTTGACTCTCAAAACTGAATCCAATTAGTTCACCAGACGACTTAAGCCTTGGATCTCTTTTTGCATCTAAAGAAGATGCGGATAACAAATCAAAATATGGACCGCCATCGCTAAAGACTTTCGAAGATTGATAAACCGACTCAACAGGATACTTTCTTCCACCCTGGAGTAACTCTAGATTAAAGGCACTCAGTGATAATCCGAGTGGATCCAAGGAGCGAGTCGAGATTTCAAGAATCGAGTTGATTCCTGGAATTCCAAGTGCAGAAGTGTGAAGGTTAGAAACAGATTTTTGTCCCTGTGAAATCGCTAATCCTGCAACCCACGTAAAGTCAACCAAAATCTCATTGAATAATTTCGGTTCATGTAATTCAGTAGGCGTAAAAATAATCCGCTTAGCCATTATCTTCCCAGTCGATATTGTATTCGCGATATGGGCCGTTCCATCTAACGAAGTAGCCACATTTACAAGCGTAGTCACACTTTAGACGAGGAAAATCTGAGATAACTTTTGTGAATTTTTCTCTTTCTGATTCAGGAAAGCGCTCAGAGAGATGAACCCCGATTATTTTAGAACTCTCGATAGGTTCAAAGAAGAGAATCTCTGCCTGAGGATCAGTCGGTTCCTCAATTGGTAAACTGGCTCTTTTCCTGAGTTCTTCGTTAAGGTACATCCCTCGCAATCCATTAATTCCAACAAACCTAGATTTATTGGTTCCTAGAATTTCTTGAAAGTAGCCTTTCGCAGCGTTACTCGGTAAGGCCCCAAAATTTTGGGTGAGAAGGTTGTTTGCCGCAACTTCCAGCAAAATTAGCTTGTAGTCGTAATTAAAATTCTTTTCGGGCAATAGAAGTGAGTTAGGTTTCCCGATCGAAAATGAGAGGCTCTCTGGAAAGCCGTCTAATCGATCATTGTCAGAAGGTGTGTACCTTTGCAGATTACTATCTAGATATTGGCGAGTTTGGAAACCATCACAGAGAATTGACTCAAGATTATCTACATGTGTGAAATGAAAGAGCTTGGTTATTTTTCTTCGCTGAAGCCATTGAGAGATCTGACTGAAGTCTCTCTCCCTAGTATCTGCCGCTTCCTGAATGAAAGACTGCTTCTGTTCATCTGTCAGCAAGATTTATTTCCAATGAGAGTACGAAGCGCAGTTCCAAAAAGGTACTTTGAAAATTGTCCATGCATCCATTCTGAACCGCAACCGAGGCATTAGCCAGCTAGCAACACCCATTTGGATGGACCCCGCCTCAAGCGCGGCTTTATCTGTGTTGCAGCACGGAGCGAAAATTAGATTTCACAGAACTTTACGACATCAAACTGACCGCCCTCTATCCAACGGCAACGCCCAATCGATTCTGTGACCGAGTTTCTCAGAAGCCATAAGCGCCCAACGTGGATTGCGGAGCATTGCGCGAGCTATGAAAACTGCATCTGCTTCGCCGGTGGCGATGATGTGTTCGGCTTGTTCGGGTTGGGTGATGAGGCCGACTGCGGCTGTGGGTATGTTGGCTTCGGTGCGGATGGCTGAGGCGAAGGGGACTTGGAAGTTTGGTTTGGCATCGATCTTGGCGTTATGGATGGCACCGCCTGATGAGACATCGATGAGGTCTACTCCGAGGCTTTTAAGTTGAGTGCATAGTTCTATGGAGTCGATCAGGTTCCATCCGTTGTCGGCCCAGTCGGTTGCGGAGATTCTTACCATCAGCGGAGTTGTTGTTGGGATTGCGTTGCGGACTGCCTTTGTTGTTTCGAGTAAGAAGCGGATGCGGTTTTCAAAGCTGCCACCGTATTCATCGGTGCGGTGGTTCATTAGTGGTGAATAGAACTGGTGCATCAAGTATCCGTGGGCGGCGTGGATTTCGATGACATCAAATCCGACCTTTACTGCGCGGGCTGCTGCAGTGGCGAAGTGTTCGG
>Ga0164292_10003090_pt1 | contig 13588 bp, 29 predicted proteins | sample GEODES117metaG_FD_111486 | JGI IMG/M metagenome (GOLD analysis project Ga0164292, IMG submission 111486) | Eutrophic lake water microbial communities from Lake Mendota, Wisconsin, USA - GEODES117 metaG | ecosystem: Environmental > Aquatic > Freshwater > Lake | place: USA: Lake Mendota... | reverse complement strand
TTAATTCACAGATAAAGTTTTTTTACAATTTTTTTACCAATTTTTTTTCTTGTTTTTCGGACTAACAGAAATTTATTTATTTTAAATTTGATTTTGTTATTATTTTTGGATTAACTTTTAAAATAAAAATGAGTGGTGACAATCTTTATATTTATCAAAATGAAATTTATCCCAAGACAGAATCTGTGTTGAGAATGTTAGGGTTTAAAAATTTCACGACCGATGAAGAATTTAGTTCGATTGCACCTATTTTCTTTGCAACCATAAATGCATCTATATCAAAAAATGATTTATAAATGCACAATGAAACCATACATACTCAAATTTCAATGATGAAGAAATTCATCTCTGCCACAATTCTACCAAGATTTAGTTCAATAGAATCGTTTGACATTAATGAGGTGAGACTAAACAAATATGATAAAAAACTGCTTAACACCAAACAGAGATTCCAAATTACGTTTAATGTTGACGGAATTGAGGAACAAGACGAAGTTGAAATTGAAGAATTGATTTTGGGAATGAAAGACTATCTTGGGATTCCAATGACAACAAAAATTCATTTGGATTTTCAAAGTGTATAAATTTTTCTAAGAAGTACAAAGAATTAACCTCACCTACTCTATTGGAAAAAAACATGACTGGCCTATTGGATAATTTTAAAATTTCTATTATTTTTGAAATTCAAAACTTTTTTTATGAAAACATATGTTTATAAAGGAGAAAGAACTTACGTAGAATATTTCACTATTGAAGTGGACGCAGAATCACGTGAAGAGGCAGATGAGCTAATTGAAGGGGGTGATTATGAAGAGTCAGGTCACTATCAAGATTTTGTTGGGGATAGTGATGAAATTGAGTTCAGTCATGAGGTTGGTGATGATGAGGATACTGATGAGGAAGAAAGTGAGGATGGAGAGGATGATTAACTTGGAACTTATTTATTTTTTTGAATATCTTGCCATAGGTGTTGTATCTGCGGGAATATTTTTTATTGTCTATGACAGAAACAAAAAGTAATTTATGGAACCAAAGATTATAGAACTCTCTGAGACGGCTTACCCACTCCTATTAATGGAAAAACAAGATTGGCTCGATAAACCTGAATATAGAAAAGAATCTACCGAGCTAATGAGAGTAATTAACGAACTTACCAATAAAAAGGTTCACCTAAATGAAGAATAATTTCAATCATTGCTCCATATACCCGACCATATTCCACTCAGAATCTTTTTTGCAGCATACAACACAAGATTAAAATCTCGTCTTACAAATGAGGTTATTCACCTTTATTTTGATTGATATTTATTAGATATGAATTATTCCATATCTGAGTTAAGATTACACCAATTTATAAAAAACTATCTCGATAAATTTTTCAATCAGAAAATTTTTTTTAATACAGACTCTTTTCTTACATATTCAGAGGAAGAAGCAAACGAACAATGGTCTGACATTATGGAATACGATTTTGAAGATGGTAGGCTTTGGATTAATAAAGAGTATATAGAATACTTTTCAGACCTATTTGGACAAGACACAGAATTTGTTAAAGAATTTTTAGCTGATTGGTTTACGAATAAACACAACGTCGAAATTAAGTTTATTGAATCACCTATTTAATTAGTATAATGAGAGATTTAATTCGTAAAATATTGAAAGAGGAAACAGAGGGTGTTAAACAGATTAAGGATAATTACAAAAAGGTAGAAAAAAACCTCCCTAAGATTTTGAAATTAATCAAAGTAATTCTCAAAGGTCATTACGATGATATTAAGGTTGGAAAAAAAAATGTATTTTACGGAAGTGATAATTATATCTCAGAATCTTTTCTTATTAGCATCTACAATAGTGATGGGAATTTCCCTCTGACCATAAGAGCCTTATTCAACAGTATTAGAGATTTTGTAGGTATTGACCCATCAGAATACGGTGTTCCTCTTGACATACAATTTGTTAATACAAAAACTTTAAAAGAGTCAAATCGTGAAATTCTGAGAATGCGAAGAAGAGTAGATGAAATAGAAGAAGAGCTCACGGAATTGATGCGTAGGATATATGTGAGAAAATCTCCTTGTGAATATACGAAGGAGGCTTGGCAAAGGACGGTCTTTTCAAATTTTTTCGAGGATTTTGATTATTATGCTAAAATTCATGGAATGTCAACCAAGGACGCTAAGGAATTAAAGGATTTCCTTGTTGAAAAGTTTAATGGTTTTGTTGAAGATTTTTGGAAAACGAGATGTGATAAAAATTCAACTCAGGAGAATGAACAAGTATAGGAAAGTAACAATTTCAGAGGAAAGACTATTACAAGTCGTTCACAAATTCCTGAGTGATTTTCTACCCAAAAAAAACATCTGTGATATTGAGGTGGATTTTAATACAAAGTATGGAAGAATTGTTGTAAAACTTTATTTCAGTAATTGGACCACGGAAGATGAAGAGTATAACATCCAACAAGACGCCTTAGAAAAAATAGAAGACTATTTTGGTATTACACCCTGGACATATACCTACCGAGATAGTTGTTAAACTATATTTATTGAATATTTATTTTTTGTGAAGAAAATTATACAAATTACAGAAGAAGACATCAAAAAAATCGTAAAACTCGTTTTGGAACAGGAAGATGACGAGGAGTATGATGAGATGGAATATTATGATGCTTTTTTTACTGGCTTTAAAAAATACTTGCAAGAGAAGAAAAATATTGACGTATCCAAATACCCTCTTTCATATTTGATTTCAAAATATGGTAAATCTTTTTTAAAAGATTTGGAGATAGAGAACTACGATGATGACGAGGATGACGAGGATTTTGAAATATATAGATGGAGGGTACCCGCCTTTGGTAGAGAAATTATCAAAAAAGGTTATGTAAAAGTTCCATCAATGAAGTTGCAAGGAACTTTCAAAGAAACATTTCCAAAAGTGTTGGATAGTTTTATCCAAAGACTTAATCTACCTGAGTATGTGAAAGTGGAAATAGTTGAACCAAAACCATTCGTTCTTGAGATAAATTCCGAAGTTGATTTTCAAAAATCTTTGAAATCCTCCGAACACCAATACAGCTCTTATGCAGAAGCAGTAAAGAAAAGATTAGAAAAATTTTTGAGAGAGTATTTGGGACTTCAAATCAATTCTCGCTATTTGGGGGGTGTTGAAATTTCGGGTGCAAATCAAAATAAATTAATTAACGATGTTTGGTTCCAAAATGAACTCAAATCTATCAGAAAGCAAATAAGAGGATTGGAAGGGGCTAAACACATCCACTCAATTCGTGCAGACTTTAACGACAACTCGGTAAAATTACGTCTCACTTTTAAAGATACTTATGGTTTCGGGTTCGCAGGTAAAAGAAAATTAAGAGACGATGCACAAAACCTTCTGAGGGAACTAGGGTATGATAATAGAAAAGTTTCTATAGACTACTAATGTGGACTTGAATTTACTTTTTGGATTAAAATCATAAGTTTTTTTATATGGTCTTAAATTCTAACATACCAAGTTTCAAAGCTTTAGTAAAAAAGTCATATTTCACAAAAAACTCAGAACACAATAATGAGTTTATAAAAGTTTATGTTTTCGGTTTACAATCTTTATCAGGTTTGATTTTAACTTTCCACGTTATGACAGATGATGGAATGGTTAGAAGCAGAGTTCCAATCTCAGAAATTTATACAAAAGAACCCAAAAACGACATCCCTTATAATTTTAAACAACTTTGGGATTGTTTCTCAACAAATGTTTCAGTTATAGAATATGATTTTTTGGCATTTCATAGAGCACAAATAGCACTGAGAGATGGAACTAAAGTATGGGGGACCTATCTATTCACCGTGGATTGGTATAATAACCCATATAGTGATGAGCCATCAGATTATAAATGTGGACACATATTTGAGGGGGACGATGGATATTTGCTTTGTCAACCAAATAATAGGATATTTTGGAAAGATTCAAACTGGGTCACCAAAAAAATACCACAGGACTTAAAACAGTTTAAAGTAGATACAGAAATACATTCAGTTGAAAATCAATCCGACCGTTGGGTGACAGAGGACACCGATTCTTTTTATTACGACATCACTGAACAAAATTGATATTTATTGATATGAACTTAGCTCACTTGTCCAAATCATTAACCTCAGTTTTCAATACTGTTGGAAACAAATGGTTAGAAGACAATTTCGGAGAAGGCCCTTTCGATTTCAGAGTATACGTCAGAAAGGGTGGTCCTGATGAGACAGCCAACTATGTTGCTGAAGTTTATTCAGAACCTCCCATCCCAAAGGGACTGAATTGGAAAGACCCTAGTCAACATAATACCTATGGAATACATTATAGTGTGTTCGAAAATAAACTGAAAGAGTTGTCCAACTACGTTGATGTCTTTGGTGGATTAGGAAAAATACTAAAGATTAAACTTATGGACGTTATCTATGTCAAACCAAAAAAAACATGAAAAAACTATTAATTACACTCGTTTTGGGTTGCTTAGGATTTATATCAGAAGCACAACCCCCTCAAAGACCTCTTCCTAATCAATTTAGAGACTTTGTAGACCATCAACAAAGAATACAGATGGAAAGACCTAACATTGAAAGAAAGGACGGTAAAGTCATTATAACGATGTCTGAAGAACAATTCAAAAGAATGCAGATGATGAGACAGGCTCAAAGATTTAGACAGGCTCGTTTCACACAACAAAATTGTTGTCAGAATTGTCCAATGAACAAACCGAGACCCCATAGAGGTCCAAGACACAACAAACTTTAAATGAAATCCCCGACTTAGGTTGGGGATTTTTGTATTTATTATTAATACTTTGAAAAAGAAATAATAAAAGGTATTTAATAGTATGAAGAAGACTTACATTTTGTCAGAGTCACAATATCAAAGACTTGTTGAAAGGGACTTTGTAAATCAAGAATTTGTTGACAACATATTAGATAAAATCAGTGCTCAAGGTGAGGAGTCTCTCACGGACCTTGAAAGGTATATTTTGAAAAATCCTAATGAACCGATTGTAAAATACGGAGACCAAGATGACGATTGTATTGAAGACGTTATAAAATTACTTTTTTTGAATAGATTGGTTGATGGTGAAAACATGAAAGTTTATGATGATTTTATTGAAGTTTCAAAATTTGCCGACGCACCAAATTTAGATTATTTCAATGGTGAAAACTTTATAAGATTTTATTGTCTTTTTGATGATGGTCGTAGGGTTATGATGGACTTTGCTGACAATGGAGAGTCTCGCGAAGAAGTTAAAGCACACATAAAAAATGTTTGGGAAAACAAATTACCTGATACGGAATTTATCGTAGATGATGATTTCCCTGAATTTAATGAAGAAAATTAAGATGAAATACATTTTATCTGAGAAACAATTTAGACTATTGGAGCAAGAAGAGAAAGCATTTTCTCCTGTGGAAGTTGTTTTGTTCAAAAGAGTAAATCAGGAAAAAGAAAAAAAGAAAATCAAAAAGAAGGCGGAGATTGAAGATTATATTAGAAACATTACCCTCTATTTGGGACTTCCCCCAGAAAATACGAAGTATTACACAGAACTTTATTTATTGAACTTTCGAAAAGACGGAAAGTATGATGAAACTACGAAAGCACAACTCGTAGACCCAAGGAACTTACCTGGTAAAGTAGTTCTTAACACTTCAGCCGGTCAGTATTCTCAAGTTCAAATGCCATTTAGAGGTTCTAATCTTTCAGGGGAGTGGGAAAAGGATATGAGAGGAGTTAAATACTACGTTGTGAAATCATATGGTTGGTATCCAATTTATATTTTCAAAGAGGGAAAATGGTACGAGGTCACGAAAAGATATTCTTCATCTACAGGTAGACAAATGTCAAATACCTCACCAACGAGATATAGTGATGAATTGAAATCAGAAATCTTTTGGGCATCACCTGAAGAAATGAAGTTATTACAGAGGGGATTTACACACGAGGAATTTTTGAAATACAAGGCATCACAATTTGAAAAGAAGGCTAAACAAGATACAAGCATGAGAAAAAGGTCTCATACCATTTATGGAGCACCTGGCCAAAACTTTGATTGGTCAAGTTATACAATCAAGTTTAAGATAAAAGATTTGAGGAAGGAGGGAGAAAACGGAGTTGTTGACATTGATATATATGAGGTTTCTGACCCAAGAAGGGACAAAAAAATTAATTATTTGGCAAATGAAGGCGGGTTTTCGAAGGAATTTGTTGAGGCAAGAATACTTGGAAAGGTCGGAAGAGAACTCCGAGATTATATTGGAAAAAAACTACAATGGTATGGTGAGGATTACAGGTCAGGTGACCATCAACTTAAATTCAATTTTAATCATATAGACAATGGCAAAAAGTAAGAAAAAATTCAAACCGATGAGAAGCAAAAGGTCGGGTATAAAAACTCAGAAGAGAATAAATGAAAATAATAAAATTTTGAAAAAAATTTCATGAAATTTATCATCACCGAAAATAGAGTAAATGAGGTCATTACAAATTATCTCGATAAAAATTATGGAGATTTGAACTGGACATACGCTCTGAACGATGATGGAGATGAAACTGACTGTGCGATTGAATTTTACGAAGGAGACTATTCTGACGAGGAGGTTAAATTTAGAGTTTATAATAAATGTTGGTGGAAGTATAATTCTTCAGACAATGCCAGAGAAATGCACGAAAAATCACCCATTCTTATTTTCGAGAATTATAATGAATATAATGCTTTGGATGGATATTTCGGCAATACTTGGATTGAACCATTTAAAAAGTGGTTTGAGGACACTTATGAATTTGAATTAAAAACAGTAGAATATTAATATGAATAAACATTTAGGTTCCATTATTTTTGAGGAGGATAAAATTATCCTTAAGTACAACGAAGGTTATAAAGAGATATTCAATAAATCCAAAATAGATTATTCTGAAGGTGCCCAATGGATTGATTGGAAAGGAGAAAGATATTTTCTTAAAAGAGATTGATAATTATTCATTATGAGAGTTAAAATTACAGAGTCTCAAAAAAATAGATTATTGAATGAACTTTCTTCTAAATCTGCAGGAGTAAAAGAATTCTTGGATTTAGTGAAAGAGACACCGGGTCTATTGAAACATTTGGGATTCAGTAAACACAAATATTTGGAGGAATATGTTTTGGAGGCCACTTATAAAGAATTCCAAGAATTGAAAAAAGAGGCACAGTCATTCGAAAACAAGAAATAATTGATATTTATAAAAAAAAACAAATGAAAAAAGAAGTTTTAAGTGAAATAGACCAAATGAAATATTTGTTTGGTTATAAAGCCGGTAAGGTAATTAGTGAACAATCTAACGTTCCCTCGACAGGAGATACTAAACAAGAGACTCAATTTTTTACTCAAGATGGAGTTACTTACAAATTTCCAGGAATCAAAGATGAGATGGCTTTACAAAAATTCAGACGAGTTCCCTCTAATGCTGAAATAGTAGGTCAGATGAATATTCCACAAAGTTGGTTAGATATTTTTAATAGAGAAACAAGTGATAAACGAGGTACTGCTTTTTGGAACTTGAAAAATGGTGTATATAATTTTTTATCTTTAATTGCACAAGAGGGAATCACACCCGAAAGAATGTCGGAACCAAGTGTAAAAAATTGGTTCAAAGGTCAACCACAATGGAGATATATTGAAACCGTTACAACTCCTGACTCTAATTTTTATATGATGAGTGAGGACGAGTTTTTCAAAAAACTTGGAGATTTCATTAAAATAAGAGCAAACGAAATCAAATCATAAAAAAAAAGAGACCTTATGGTCTCTTTTTTATTTCTACGTTGTCATCAAACCAACCAGTTATTTTATTCCCCTCATAAATTCTTGAAACAAAAAGGTAGTTACTATCATTTTTGAAAACAACATAACTTCTAACTCCATCACTGTAATCAACTAAAACATCAATGAAATTATTTGAGTATGAATTTTTTGTCATTTTCTTTGTAATAGGTGTTTCATAATTGAATTGTCTTGTAAAAACCATATTATCAAAATCAAAAGTGAAAGTTAGATTACTTTGACCACTTGAGAGATAATTAACCTTATTCAGACGAATTGCATCTATAGTTGAGTAAGAAGAATCGTGATAGAAGTTTTGACCTCTATCTACATTAACAACATATTTTTGACCGTTAGACTTTAAACATGAAAGAATTAATAAAAGAAGAATAACTTTTTTCATTTTAATGGTTTTATAAAAACAAAAGTATAAATATTTTTTTACATATACAAATTTGTTTTCTATTGAAAATTTTTTTTGTACATTTGTGTAAATTAAAAAATATGTCAAAAGTAAAAATCTCAACAGCGAAGGGTGATATGATTGCCGAACTATACGACAATGAAACACCAATTACAGTAAATAACTTCTTAAAACTAATTGGAGAAAAATTTTATGATGGATTAAATTTCCATCGTGTAATTCCTGGTTTTGTTTGTCAAGGGGGGTGTCCTAATGGTATTGGAAATGGTGGACCCGGGTATACCATCCAATGTGAAGTTTCATCACCCAAACAATTCCATGATAAAGGAGTTCTTTCAATGGCACATGCTGGTAGAAACACTGGTGGGTCACAGTTTTTCATCTGTCATAATAGACAAAATACTCAACATCTTGATGGTAATCACACTTGTTTTGGTAAAGTGGTTGAAGGTCTTGATGTAATCGACCAAATCAGACAAGGAGACAAAATCAATTCAATCACTTTAATCTAATCAAAATGAAAAAAATTATTTTCAGTTTAACCTTTTCTTTTATCTCTCTATTCAGTTTCAGTCAAACTGTTTATCGTTGCTACATGGCAGAACTTTACCTTTGGAACACATCTACAGAGGAGTGGAAACTTGACACAAAACTATCAGATTTAAAGATTGATGTTACTGTTGAAGACGAGTTTATTTCTTTTCACGCAAAAACCCCAACTATGTACAAGGTCTATAATAACAGTAAAGAACCTATGACAACTAAGTCCTTAGAAGGTCTTAGATATAACGGTAGAGATTTAAGAACTGATGACGAAGTGAAGATTGATGTTTTCAAGTCAAAAAATTCAAATATTGGTGTCATTTCTATTGTAAACATGAAAAAAGGATTCAACTTCAGGTATTTCTTAGAACTAAGTGAATAAAACGAAACCCCCTCCCAAGTAGGGGGTTTTTGATTATGGATACAAACGAAAGACTAACTCATTTAATAAAACTCAGATTAAAAAGTGCTCTGAAAAATGCAGAAATATTACCGCATGCAGAGTCAATTTACATTTTCAACAGAAAAAATTCGGAATGGTATTTCATAATAAATTCCAATGGAGAATTGAGATTTAACAGTAAATTTTTTGATATAACTTTTCTTCTATTCTCAATGGACCAAAGTAAATACAGTAAGGTTCTTAAAGAAATTGTTGAAAAATCTTTTAATTATCCTATCAGAAATACTCAAAGAGTCGGAAGTGATTTGAAATGGGAATTGAATATAGTAACCTCCAATAATAGAAAAGATTGGGATTTGAAAAATAGATATGGTTTTCCTTATCATCTTGCAAAAAAATATTTGGATATAAAAAATACATCCGAGGGAGGGAAATGGTATTTCACCGAATTATTTTAGAGGGAAAAACTCTCTCCGCAACCACAAGTTCTTGAGGCGTTTGGGTTTACCCACTCAAATCCTTTACCATTCAATCCATCAGAGTAGTTAAGCTCAGTTCCAAAAAGATATAGTAAAGATTTTCTATCTATTACAATTCTGAGGTCATCAGAAAGTGTCACCACTTCGTCAGTCACATCTTTTTTATCATCAAAGTCCATAACATAAGATAGTCCACTACATCCCCCACCTTTTACACCAACTCGAAGAAAATGCGTTGTAGTTTCCAAACCTGAATCGTTCATCAGTTTTAGAATGTGTGTTTTAGCATTTTCTGTCACCGTTACCATAATTAAAAATTAAGACCTAGTCCGAAGTAGAAATTATTTATAATGGGATTATAATCGATTTTGAAACTAGCCGTTTTGAAATCGTGTAAAATACCGAATTTAATTGTCATGGAGTTATCCTCATACTTTGGAAAAGTAATGTAACCAATATCGTCTTTACCTCTATACCTTACAATTTCATTCTTACCTCCAACCATCATGTGAACACCTGTTCTTTTGAATCTTTTTCCAATACCCACGTAGTATGTTTTGAGTTTAACCAAATCATCAACTAAAGGAAAATCTACCAAATTTATGTTTCCGTAAGGGAAAAAAGTAGAGTTGTCCTTTTGGTAAGTGGAGTTGTATTCCATAATGAAGTATGACTTAGTACCCACAGCAAAAAAACCACCGATTTGGTTTGAACTTGACATTTGTAAACCAAAATTATAGACAGGTTTTTTACCGAAGATTGTGTCTTTTCTTCCATTGTCATAGTAAAACACCCGTGCAGGTTGTCTATACCCCCATGAATTCCAATAATCAAATGGAAACCATGAGTTCCAACCGAAACCTGGTGCACCCCACATACTCCACCTATTCCATTCCCATCTGTTCCAACCGAAAGGTCGGTTATCTATTATTACGGGCGTTCTAACCTCTCTTGGTTTGTTGAATTCCGTAGGGTTCTGATTACGCCAAGAACTTGTTGTGGTGTTTGTTGATGAGTTTTGGGATGGTGGTGTAGTACGCCAAGAACTGGTTTGAGAAAAGGCAAATATTTGTACTGAGAGTATAAAAATTGAGGAAAAAATAAACTTTTTCATAGTAAAGTAGTTTAAAACATTTTTATGGTTTCAAGAAGGGCGTTTGAAAAACCTGATAGGAATTTTTTCATTTTAGTTTAATTCTTCTAAACCGTTTTTTTTACGGTAATCGTTTATTGCTGCTTTGATTGCATCTTCTGCGAGCACTGAACAATGAATTTTTACAGGGGGTAGGTTTAATTCCTCAACAATAGTCATGTTATCAATTTTTACCGCTTCTGTTATTGATTTTCCTTTCAACCATTCAGTTGCTAAACTTGATGATGCAATTGCTGAGCCACAACCGAAAGTCTTGAATTTAGCGTCGGATATAATACCGGCTTCGTCGACCTCAATTTGAAGTCTCATAACATCACCACACTCGGGGGCACCAACTAATCCTGTCCCAACGTTTGATTTTGATTTATCCAAAGTTCCAATATTTCTCGGATTGGAATAATGGTCGATGACTTTTTCTGAATATGCCATATCTTCTATTTACACTATTTATAAATATTCACACACGATGTCATCAATAATAATAAAAGAAAGTCAATACGTCAAACTTTTGGAGACAGCCATGGACTTGGACATCTATGTTCAACCGATTGACCCTCCGATTCCTGGTAGAAATGATGATTTTGTCGATTCCTTGGAAGAAATAAAACAAAGAATTGATGAGATTATAATGATGTCAGATAATGGTCAAGAAATTGATAGAGAACAAAAGAGGGAGATTTATCGTCTTGTTGATTTATTCAATAAAACTTATGAAAAAATTAAATTTGTTGATAAATCTGACATTGTTCCTATGTTTTAAAAAAAATTTATGCAAAGAAATTTAAGTAATTCAGAGAAAGCTAAAATATACAACCAAATGCTTTTTCAATATCAAAGATTACAAGAGCAAGTAAGACTTATAAAGGCAGAAAACTTGGAATTGAATGCAAAACAACTTCAAGAGGTTCAAAAACTAGAGGCTCAAATGAAAAAAATCTTCAATGATACCCAAAGACTATATTAATCCATAGTTTGATGATATTTATATAGACAATAAAATCAGAAAAAATAAAAGATTATGTCAGTTACGGTAAACTTAAGAAATAACACAACTTTTTTCATTAGAGTTAATGGCATTGATGAAGTTATTGTTCCAAATTCTGAAATAGAAGATAAAACAATTCAGTGGATTTCCACAGAAAACAAAACTATTCAAATCTTCGACAACGAAGAAGCTAATAATACACCAATCTGTCAAGGTTCATTGAATTTCATCACAAATGATGGTATTTTTGCAGACAGAGGAGACATAAGTGGAACACAGCTTGTCAAAATGCAAGCAGATATTACGGGTGCAGGAAATGTTATACTTCAAGAAGAGAATGGAACAGGAGGAAAATTGTTGGAATGGTCAGAAATTGACCCTGAAACCACAGTAAATCTTTCTTTTTGGAACTTATAAACTAACCCCCCTTGAAAAAGGGGGTTTTTTATTTAATATATGTTTATGTTTAATTTATTTTTACAAATCAGAAGGTTTTTTTTGAAAAAACCTGAAAGAAAACTTACTTGGACGGTTGAAGATTATGAATTGGGAAAAAGTTGGTCTAAGTCGGTCCCTCACCCTTTTCTGAAAAACAAAACTTTGTGGGATTTATGTTATGACAGAAGGGATTCTGCCAACACAATCCATAACATTAACAAGTTTTTGTTTAACGAAATTTAAATCCTGTAAGTTTTTCGATTTTTTCTACGGGGACTTCATTATCCTCGAATCCGTTCGGGGTAGAAAGGTCGTTTTCAAACAAAAAACCTCTAAACTTCTTTTCATTTTTGATATAAATGACCTTCCAACACTGTTTTGGAACACTAACTCTACCTATTTTCTTAATTTCTCCAATATTTCCTGTCCAAACTCTTATTGAATCCTTCTTTTGGGCTTCGTACCTTATGAAAGTCTCTAAACTCTTCCAATCACCAGCGTTTAATCTGTGATATTGAGCTACCATGTTCGAAAAATAGAAACATTCGTCTTGAACCTGTTGGGTTTGACATAAATTGTCCGCAGCTGGCATCATATGACCTCTATCCATCCCACTATTTACATAATCCTTTGCAATATCGGTTTCTATAGGTAATTTAGGGTCAGGTTTGAAATTATCTTTCCTTTTGAGTGGAGTTAAACAACTTACCATCGCTTTTGTGGTCCACCATTCGACCAAAACGGGATATTTTTTTGATTTATCGAACACTGTTGTGAAGTTTGTGTGTTTCAATCTTACAGTGTCTTGACCGAAACCTATATTTACTAAGGAAATCAGGAATATTAATATTGAAGTTCTCATAATCATAAATATTGTGGGTATTTTGTTTGTGGAAAACTTGATTAAGTTTATCTAAATGAACGTCAATAGAGAATTAAAGATTGTATGGTGGGCACCAGAAAGGTGTGGTACAAAAATAACTGCAGAAATCTTCAGAAAATTTGATTTTGAATTTTACAACACCATCAATAAGAAATTTACACCACTTTCAGAAAAATACCATTCTCATGCAATTGATTTACCTGATGAATTCAAAGATTATAAAATAATTTGTAATGTAAGGAACCCTTATGACAAGATTTTGAGTTTTTATTTGAACTTTACCTCTGTCGGGAGACATTTTGTTTATTTAAAAAACAAAAAAGAAGAATTAAAAAATAAAATTGATACTTTCACTTTGGAACTTTTCGAATACGCTATCAATCAAAGGATTTTGGAAAATAAAATTGACAAAATTCCTGTTCGTGATTACGTCGCTAAACTAAGTTTT
>Ga0164292_10003089_pt1 | contig 13592 bp, 3 predicted proteins | sample GEODES117metaG_FD_111486 | JGI IMG/M metagenome (GOLD analysis project Ga0164292, IMG submission 111486) | Eutrophic lake water microbial communities from Lake Mendota, Wisconsin, USA - GEODES117 metaG | ecosystem: Environmental > Aquatic > Freshwater > Lake | place: USA: Lake Mendota, Wisconsin... | reverse complement strand
TTTCTTTTTATATTTGCACTCCAATTACGGGAGTTTAGCTCAGTTGGTTTAGAGCATCTGCCTTACAAGCAGAGGGTCGGGGGTTCGAATCCCTCAACTCCCACTCTGATGAAAGCACAGTCGCAAGATGGTGCTTTTTTCGTTTAAGGACGTTTTGAGTTCATTCGAATAAGGACAGAAAAGGAAAAAAGAACCCCCTGAACATAGTGAAGGAGTGCTTTTATCCATTGCACGTCGGGTCAACGGGATCTTTACTCCCTCAACTCCCACTCTGATGAAAGCACAGTCGCAAGATGGTGCTTTTTTCGCTTAAGGACGTTTTGAGTTCATTCGAATAAGGACAGAAAAGGAAAAAAGAACCCCCTGAACATAGTGAAGGAGTGCTTTTATCCATTGCACGTCGGGTCAACGGGATCTTTACTCCCTCAGCTCCCACCCTGATGAAAGCACAGTCGCAAGATGGTGCTTTTTTTATTTAGGGACACTAAGCTGGGATGAGTGGACTTGAATAAAAAGCACAAACTGCACGTAGTGAAGAAATGCTTTCATACACTGCACGTCGAGTAAACGAGTTCAGTAATCTCTCAACCCCCATTCTCATGCAAGGATAATTCGGCAACGGATTATTAAATTTTGTTAATAACTATTCCTCGAAAATTTTGCTTTCCCTGAATTGTTCTTATAAATTTAACAAAATTCTAACCTTAACCTATGAAAAATTTATACTTCAAATTTGGAGTGCTTTGTCTTTTTGTATCACTTGTAATTTCCCGAAATTCAATTGGTTACGCGCAATGTGTGGCACCTACTCCAACAGCAAACAATGCAACGATTACGTGCGGACAAACGGCCTCACTTTCTGCATCAGGCGGAACTAATTACACCTGGTACTCGAATGCCGCAGGTACAAATCAGGTGGCCACTGGAGCTACTTATACAACCCCTGCGCTATCGAATACCACAACATATTATTTGCAAAATATGACGGGATCTGCTGCCAATGTTTTTAACATTACCTCTTTATCCTCTGTTGGCGCCACGTTTTACGAGCACAACACCTTCACAGGAGATGATCGCGGTGGGATTGCTGTTACTCAACAATACTGTTATGTTACCGGAGATCAGAATACTGCAAGATATGATATGCCGAATTTAACAAATCCGGTTTCTTACACTCGAAGAGATGGAATCGTAAGTGATATGTTTGGTACTGGAACACTTTACACCTTGTGGAATAATTTAAGCAATACTGATCCCATAGGTACTTGTACTCCATTCACGTTGAATGCTATGCGGACGCTAAACAATGACTGCTCTTTAGGGAATACTATAATCCCTCTTTCTCAAACTATAGCTATGGGTTCTTTGGGTTCTTGTAACGACATGGCCATCTTCAATGGGGTTGGATTTGTTGTGGTTTATACTGGTAGTGGTGGTAGTCCTGCTAATACGTTCTATCGTATTGATTTGCCTTCAGGTACTGTAACCCAAATGGGAACATATACACTTACTGCTACATTTACGGAGAATTGGTCTAGATGGGGTGTTGCAGAATTTGACGGTGTAAATTACTCTGTTGTATATGTTCAAAACAGTACAACAATAAGCCGAATGAATATGGCTACGGGTACAGTAACCGTTGTTCAATCATTTGCAAGCCTAAGCGATATGGCAAACATCACATATTCTCCATGGAATAGCAGATGGTATTATCACCATGAAGGTGGAAGCCAGTGGGGAGGTTCTGATGAAAGCATTGGTTACTTGTCAGGGACACACAATAGCGTTGCAGCTAATGCTTGCTTCTCTCCACTTGTTCCCGTTACGGTAACTGTGAATTCAAACATTACACCCCCTACTGCAGCGCCTGCAACAATTAATTGTGGTCAAACTGCTAATCTAACAGCTTTAGGCGGAAGTGGTGGTTCGTATACTTGGTATTCGGATCCAGCAGGAACGCAAGTGCTAGGATCAGGTTCCACATTCACTACGCCTTCACTAGGTGTAACAACAACTTATTATGTTGCATCTACCAGCGGTCAAGGAGCAGGTTCTACTTTTACCTTTTCTAATGCAAGTGCTACTGGACCTAACGGTCCAACACAAGCTCAAATAACTGCTGCTTATGCTGGATCAAGCTTAGCCAATAATGTCACGATTAACACGCAAGGGATTCAGGAATGGGTTGTTCCGATGTCAGGTACTTATCAAATTCAAGCCAATGGAGCTCAAGGTGGTGGTAATGGTGGACTTGGTGCTCGTATGCAGGGAGAATTTAGTTTAACCCAAGGACAAAAATTATTTATAGTTGTTGGTCAACAAGGTAATGGACCGGTAGATGCTAATGCTTGTGGAGGTGGTGGAGGCTCCTTTGTTACCACAGGAGCAGGTTCATACACCACTTCAACTGCACTTATTGTAGCTGGTGGCGGTGGTGGTCAAAGTCCTCAAGTCGGTAATCCAGGATTAACTACGAATAATGGAGGGCAAGGTGAAAATTGTCAGCCTGGAGGAACTGGAGGTAATGGTGGAGCCGATGCATCAGGATGCGGAAGTGGTGCAGGTGGTGCAGGTGGGTTTTTAAGCGATGGCGCATCTGGTGGTTCATGGGGATCTCAACGAGGCTTTGGTTTCATTTCTGGAGCGGCCGTTGGTGGAAGTTCAAGTTCTGGTTCACGTGAAGGTGGATTCGGTGGTGGTGCAGGAACACACTCTAACAATACTGGTGGAGGTGCTGGTGGAGGATATTCAGGTGGTTCAGCCCCATATCATGGCTCTAATTTTGAAGGCGGCGGCGGCGGTTCATTTAACAGTGGAACAAATCAAGTGAATACACAAGGAATCAATGCTGGACAAGGAAGTGTAATTATTACATCGATGACCCCAATGTGTGCGTCCGCTACTGTACCTGTAACAGTTACGGTCAATTCAGTTGGTTTACCGACCACATCAAATGTTACAGTAACATGTGGACAAACCGCAACCTTAACTGCTTCTGGTAACGGTACAATTTATTGGTATTCCAATGCACAAGGAACAACGCAAGTTGGAACTGGAAATTCGTTTACTACGCCTCAACTCTCAACAAATACAACATATTATGCAAGTCTTGCATCGGGTGTTTGCGCTGGTCAAAATGTACCTGTAGTTGTAACGGTAAACCTTCCTGCTTCACCAACAGCCAGCGGTGCTACCATCACTTGCGGTCAAACTGCTACGTTAACAGCCTCAGGCGGTGGACTGAATAACTATGTATGGTATTCAAATGCAATCGGTACTAATCAGATAGGAACCGGTGCAACATATACTACACCATCCCTAAGTATGTCTACAACCTATTATGTAGCTTCTGGAATTGTTTCAAATTCTCAGCCAGTGAGTTTTGCTTATACTGGAAATACCCAGACTTATACAGTTCCTGCTGGGGTAACCTCAATTACTGTTGATGCGAATGGCGCCGGTGGTGGTGTTTATCTAGGTGGTGTAGGAACAGCAGGAGCAGGTGGTAAAATGATTGCTACGATTCCTGTAACTCCGGGACAAGTATTAACGGTTGTAGTTGGTGGTGCCGGAGGTAACAGTCAATATAACCGAAGCGGTAGTGGCGGTGGAGGTTTTTCAGGCGTTTTAGATGCCGCCAATAATCATTTGGTTTCAGCTGGTGGTGGTGGTGGTGCCGCAGGTAACGAAGGCTGTCCACAAGTTGGAAATGGTGGAAATGGTGGTGCGGCTGCTGGAACTGCAGGATCTTGCGGACTCGGTGGCGCAGCTGGAACGAATGCGGCAGCCCCTACTGGAGGAGCAGGAGGTACCGGTAGTATTCCAGGTATTGCAGGAAATGCTGCAGGTGGAGGAATAGGTGGTGCAACACCAAATGACTTCGGAACTGGTGGTGGTGGTGGTGGTTACGGTGTAACTGCGGCTGCATCTCAATATGGTTCATGTGGAGGTACTTCTGGTGCTGGTGGATTTGGTGGCGGTGGTTCAGGTGGTACCGGTGGTTGTGGCGGAACGCAAGAACGTCTTTCAGGCGGCGGCGGCGGTGGTGGTGGCTACACAGGTGGTGGTGGTGGAACATCTACCCCGGGTTGTGCAAGCTGTGGTGGCGGAGGCGGCGGCGGCGGTAGCAATTTCGCTATTGCAACGGCCTCAAATATTACAAGTACCTTAGGTGGCGGAGCGGCATCTCAAGCGAATGGTACAGTAGTAATCACCCCGATCAACGCAAGTTGTCAATCTGCCCTTGTTCCAGTACTTGTTACTGTTAACAGCAACATTACTCAACCAACAGCTCCGGGCACTTCAATCGCATGTGGACAAACAGCTACGTTAACTGCTACAGGTGGTTCTGGAACTGGATATACATGGTATACCGATTCTACTGGTTCTACAGCTTTGGCTACAGGAGCAAACTACACTACTCCTTCATTAGGAATCACTACAACCTATTATGTAGCATCTACTACGGGTGCTGCTCCTGGGTCTGTGTATACTTTTACTAATGCAGGTTCAACAGGTCCGAATGGTCCTACACAAGCTCAAGTGAATTCTGCGTATTCAGCAACTAACTTAGCAAACAACGTAACCATTAATACTCAAGGGATTCAAGAATGGGTAGTTCCTCAGGCAGGTACATACCAAATTCAAGTCAATGGAGCTCAAGGCGGTGGAAATGGCGGACTTGGTGCACGAATGCAAGGTGAATTTAATTTAACTGCAGGACAAAAATTATTTATCGCAGTTGGACAACAAGGTAATGGTCCTGTAGGAGCTGGAGCTTGTGGAGGTGGCGGTGGTTCATTTGTTACTACTGGTAATGCTACATATACTTCTTCAACCCCATTAATTATTGCTGGTGGCGGTGGCGGTCAAAGTCCACAAGTTGGGAACCCAGGATTAATAACAACAAACGGAGGTCAAGGCGAAGGATGCCAACCCGGAGGTACAGGTGGTAATGGAGGGGCTGATGCCTCAGGCTGTGGAAGCGGTGCTGGTGGTGCAGGTGGATTCTTAACGGATGGAGCTTCAGCAGGTTCTTGGGGTTACCAACGAGGTTTTGGGTTCTTATCCGGTGCTGCTGTTGGTGGACAATCAGGATCTGGTGCACGTGAAGGAGGATTTGGTGGTGGTGCCGGAACTCACGAGAATAATACTGGCGGTGGTGCTGGTGGTGGTTATTCAGGAGGTTCTGCAGCAAACCATGGTGCGAATTTTGAAGGCGGTGGCGGTGGTTCCTACAATAACGGAACGAACCAAGTAAATACGCAAGGAATCAATGTTGGTAACGGATCAGTAGTGATTACTCCTATGACGCCTTCTTGTGCATCTAGCCTAGTTCCTGTTACAGTTACTGTGAATCCTATTTCATTACCAACTGCAACTGGTGCAACTGTTGGATGTGGACAAACTGCTACGTTAACAGCTACCGGAAACGGAACCTTATATTGGTACTCAAATGCAGCAGGTACAACGCAGGTTGCTACAGGTGGTTCATTTACAACCCCTGCCCTATCTGCAACAACAACTTACTATGTTAGTACTGCCACGGGTGTTTGTGCCGCTCAAAATACACCAGTTACTGTAATAGTAAATGGATTGGCTGCACCTACTGTATCAGGAAATATTAATTTCTGTGGTAACAACAATGCAACAACAACACTTACGGCCTCAGGAAGCCCAAGTGGATATTCATGGTGGTCCAATGCGAATGGTACGGGATTCTTAGGGAACAGTGCTTCATTTACTACACCAGCATTGAATACCACAACTACATATTACGTGCAGTCATCAACACCACAAGGCGGTTCCCAAACATTTAACTACACGGGTGCTGTTCAATCATTTACCGCACCTGTTTCAGGAGCATATACCTTAGAGGTTTGGGGAGCGAAAGGAGGTGGTGGTGCAAACTGCTACGGTGTAGGCGGTAAAGGAGGTTATTCTAAAGGAAATATTGTCTTGAATGCAGGTCAAACCATTTATGTGGCTGTTGGTCAGCAAGGCTTCCAATCCTCAACTTTAACTTCATTTAATGGCGGTGGATCAGGAAATCCACAAGGAGGAGATAATGGCTACACTGGAGGTGGCGCAACACACATAGCTACTGCTAATGGAACGCTTTCTAGTCTTTCTGGAAACCAAAACTCGGTGCTTCTTGTTGCCGGCGGCGGAGGCGCAGCTGCTGGTGGTACTTGTGTTTGTCAATACCAAGGTGATGGTGGAGCTGGAGGAGGCACAACCGGTGTTTCCGGTGTATGTTCCGCTAATGATTGCGGTTACCGTCCTGCTGGAACTGGTGGTTCTCAAATCGCAGGAGGAACAGGTCAAACCGAAGCAATAGCAGCCTCTTTTGGACAAGGTGCATCTGCATCCTCGTTAACTAACGACTGTATCCAAGGCGGCGGCGGCGGTGGTGGCTGGTACGGTGGTGGCGCTGGTGGTCAAGCCGGTGGTGGTGGAGGCGGTGGTTCAGGTTACTTGAACCCTACCCTCACGACAACGCAAATACTTGACGGTAATTCAGTTATGCCTGATACCTTAGGAAATAACATGACAGGAAATAATGGAAATGGTGTTGCTAAAATTACATGGCAAGGAACTGGCTGTACTTCAGCGGTTGTACCAGTGGTTGTTAGCGTAGGACAAGCACCTACCGTTTCTGGAGGGAATAACCAATCAGTATGTGCTGGAAACAGTGTTACTTTAAGCGGTAGCGGAGCTGCTACATACACTTGGAATAATAACGTTCAAGATGGTGTGGCATTCACTCCTATTACAACACAAACCTATGCTGTGATTGGTACAGCTGCAAATGGCTGTAGTGATACTGCAACAGTTACCGTTACAGTAAATGCTGCACCGGATATTAATGCAGGACAAGACCAAAGCGTGTGTGCGGGTACATCTGTAACCCTAAACGGAGCAGGTGCAACGAATTATACATGGAACAATAACGTGCAAAATGGAGTTCCTTTTACTCCAACGGTTACTCAAACCTATACATTAACAGGCACAAATGCAGTAGGATGTTCTGCAACCGACCAAGTAACGGTGACAGTTAACCAAGCACCAACTGTTTCTTTAGGACCGGATACGGTAGTATGTGAGAATAACTTCCCATATCAGATTACCGCGACTGGAACACCTGGAGCAACTTATACGTGGGATAACGGATCAACGGGTAACCCAATATCTGTAGCTACCGCTGGTGCATATACGGTGACAGCAACAAGCAACAGCGGATGTACCTCAACAGATGTAATCGTTATTGAATCAGACCCTTGTGCAGGAATTATTGAGCAAGGAATGAGCATCGTGCTTTATCCAAATCCGTTCAATGAAAACGTTCAAATCACTTCCACTGAATCTATCGATGCACAACTTGAGGTGTATGGTTCAGATGGACGAATCGTTTATACGACGCGTATGAACGGACAACACGCTACACTTAGTCTAACCAACTTGGCGCGTGGAAACTACATGGTGAAAATCGTACATAACGGTACTACCCATGTAACTAAACTTGTTAAACAGTAAACCTAACCTACTACGTTAACAAGGAAAAAGGGGCTTCGGCCCCTTTTTTATTTAATCATAACTTAATATTTAATTTTTAAAAAGGGACATTAATCGCAATAAATCAATAATATTTAACTAACATCAAACTAACCATGTAAAAGGAACTTTGTGTCTAAATAAATAAATGATGAAAAAGTTAATTTTTACGTTGGTTCTAGTTATTGGAATGTACTCCAATCATGTTATGAGCCAAAATATACTGGCCGGATGGAACTACAACACCATAACAGGTTCACCAGTTGCACCCATTGCTGATATAGGATCAGGAACATCGAGTTTTCTTGGATCGTTAACTGTGGCTGCTGCTGCAACTGGAATGGATCCAATTATTAATAACGGCTGTGGTTCTCAAAATGGCGCTAATCCGGGTGCATGGGCTTTTACTGCATCCCCTGGACCTGCCAATGAAAGCTCGGGTGTTCAATATATGGCATCTACTCTAGGAAGTTCAAATATAGCATTTACGTGGGATCAACGGAGTTCAAATACGGCAACGAATACGATGCGTGTTAAATACACCACGGATGGAACCACTTGGAATGATTTCACAATGACTGCTTCAAATACAACTTTTTGTAATGGTAGTATAAACGCGAATGGATGTTTTGAAAATAGCGCGGTTGGCGATCAATACAGAAGGGTATCACTTGACTTTTCGGCGATACCTTCAGTTAATAACAACCCTAATTTTGGAGTACAAATTTTAGCCGCTCACTATCAGGCTACTGGACAATTTCGTCAAACAGGAAATACATCAGCGGTAGCTACGGGAGGAACATGGAGATTTGATAATGTTAAAATTGAAGGACGGTCGAATATATCAATTGTAGCGGCAAGTAATTTTGTTCAATACAATGAAAACATAGGCGTAATTAATGTACCAATTACTGTTTCAAATGCAAACAATAGTCCTGTAGATTTAACATTTTCGCTTTCTACGTATTCTGATGCAAGTCCAAACAATGATTACACATGGACGAATACATTAACAATACCAGCAAACACCAATGGTGTGAGTAACCTGCCTATTACCATAATAGATGATGCCTTATCGGAGAATGCTGAACGAATTATTGTCAAAATAGCTAGTGGATTAAACGCGCTAATTTCAACAACGAACAATTACCAAATAATCTTCATTAAAGACAATGATTATCAAGCACCAAATCCTACGAATGAGCTCAATTTAAATCTACTCACCTCCTTTTCTAATGGTGCAGCAGGATCAAACTCAGCTGAAATCGTAAGCTTTGATTCATCAGTAGATCGGTTGTATATTGCTAATAGTATTGGTGGAAAACTTGATATCGTAAATTTCAGTAATCCAGCAGCTCCATTATTGATTAATTCAATATCACTCCTACCCTACGGAAACATCAATTCTGTGATAGCGCATGACAGTATTATCGCTTTAGCTATTGAATCTGTTCCTGCTCAAACAAATGGTAAAGTTGTGTTTATGGATTATAACGGCAATTTTATCAGTCAGGTAACTGTTGGTGCGATGCCGGATATGATCACTTTTAATAAAGACTATTCAAAAATACTAACCGCTAATGAAGGAGAGCCAGACGCAAGCTATGCGAATGACCCAGAGGGTTCAGTTTCAATCATTGATTTAACTCCAGGTTATGCCAATTTAACGAACGCGAATGTTACAAACATTGGATTTCTAGCATATAATGGACAGTCTGCTTCATTGATTGCACAAGGAATACGGGTTTTTGCGACCAGTGCGAGCGTGGCGCAAGATTTTGAACCAGAATACATTGCTATTTCTGATGATAACACAAAGGCCTATGTGACCTTACAGGAGAATAACGCGATGCTTACTATTGATCTTGCAACCAATTCAATTACTTCGCTAGTCGCGTTAGGGTTTGGTGCATATGATGCAATTAGCGGTAATGCTTTGGATGCTTCAGATCAAAGCGGTGCTGTACTAATCACAGGGAACATTCCAGTAAAAGCTGCTTACATGCCAGATGCAATAGATTTTTACTCTACTGGAGGAACTGGTTACCTTGTAATGGCAAACGAAGGAGATTCTCGTGAATTCGGTTCCGTTATTGACGCGAATCGAATTTCCTCTAGTACCTTTAATGCATTAGACGCAACTGCATTTCCAGACCAAGCGATACTTAGAAATAACAAATTCCTTGGAAGATTGTCAGCACTTAAATATAGCGGGGACACCGACGGTGATGGGGATTATGATGAATTACACATTATGGGTGGTAGGTCATTCTCTATTAGAAATGCTGCAACGGGTGCAATTGTTTTTGATTCGAAATCATTGATGGAGCAAATTACTGCTAATCACCCTTCGTTTGGCGCTATTTTTAATGCATCAAATGCTACTGGAGCTCCAGCATTAAAAAACAGAAGTGACGACAAGGGACCAGAACCTGAAGGGATTAAGATTGCTCAGATTAATGGGAAAATGTATGCCTTTGTTGCATTAGAGCGAATCGGTGGAGCAATGATGTTTAATGTGACCAACCCAAATAACCCAATTTATGTTGGTTACGCAAACAACCGATCAACTACGCTTTCCGGACCTGATCTTGGTGCGGAAGGAATTATTTATATTTCAGCTGCTGAATCTCCAAATGGAAATGCCATTTTAATTCTTGCAAACGAAGTTAGTTCAACGTTAAGTATCTATCAAATCAATAGTTGTGCGGAATTATCAGGTGCACCTATCTCCACTCAAAATAATACAATTTGCGCTGGACAAAACACATCGATTACCGCGACACCTACAGCAAATGTAAGTTATGAATGGTTGCAAAATAATCTTCCCATTCAAAATGCCAATCAGGTGAATTTTACGGCCACAACAGCTGGAACCTATTCACTCAAAGTAACAAATAGCACATTGAATTGTGTAGACACTAGCAATTCAATTCAAATTACGGTTAATGCGCTGCCTATTGTTTCTGGTGGCCAAAGTCAATCAGTATGTACAGGAGCCAGTGCAACACTAAACGGTTCTGGTGCTTCTACTTATACATGGAACAATAATGTAACTAACGGTGTAGCCTTTACCCCTGCAGCTACTCAAACGTATACCGTTACAGGTACCGATGCTAATGGATGTCAAAATACAGCGCAAGTTACCGTTACTGTAAATGTATTACCGGTAGTTTCAGCCGGACAAGCACAAACCTTGTGTGCGGGAGCAAGTGCCACACTCAATGGTTCTGGCGCCTCAACCTATACATGGAACAATAATGTTACTAACGGTGTTGCTTTCACCCCTGTAGCTACTCAAACGTATACTGTTACTGGTACCGATGTTAATGGATGCCAAGGTACTTCTCAGGTTACTGTTACTGTAAATGCCTTGCCAGTTGTTTCAGCTGGACAAGCACAAACCTTGTGTGCGGGAGCTAGTGCCACACTCAACGGTTCTGGCGCTTCATCCTATACATGGAACAATAACGTTACAAATGGCGTTGCATTCACTCCTCAGGCTACACAAACGTATACCGTTACAGGTACTGATGCTAACGGATGCCAAAACACAGCACAGGTAATCGTTACTGTAAACACCCTACCAGTAGTCTCTGCAGGACAAGCACAATCATTGTGTGCAGGTTCCAGTGTAACATTAAATGGGTCCGGAGCCTCAACATATACATGGAACAACAACGTGACAAACGGTGTTTCTTTCACCCCCAACACAACACAAACATATACAGTTACTGGTGTAGATGTTAATGGCTGCCAAAATACTGCTCAAGTTTCGATAACAGTTAATCCACTGCCTACAGTTAATGCTGGATCTACACAGAATGTATGTACTGGTGTTCAAGTTACCTTAACTGCAAGTGGGGCGTCTACATATGTTTGGGATAACAACATAAGCAACGGTCAGGCCTTCACTCCAAATGCGTCAGGAATCTACACCGTAATCGGAACTGACCTTAACGGATGTAATGATACAGCACAAGTTTCAGTAAACATATACCCTGCACCTTCAGTGGATCTTGGAAACGACACGATTGTTTGTGAATATAACTTCCCTTATCAAATCACGGCAACAGGAACACCTGGTGCAACTTATTCTTGGGATAATGGATCAACAGGTAACCCGATTACTGTTTCAGTTGCAGGGACTTACACGGTAACCATAACTGATAACAATGGATGTACCTCAACAGATGTCATCGTTATTGAATCAGACCCTTGTGCAGGAATTATTGAGCAAGGAATGAGCATCGTGCTTTATCCAAATCCGTTCAATGAAAACGTTCAAATTACTTCCACTGAATCAATCGATGCACAACTTGAGGTGTATGGTTCAGATGGACGAATCGTTTATACGACGCGTATGAACGGACAACACGCAACACTTAGTCTAGCTAACGTGGCGCGTGGAAACTACATGGTGAAAATCGTACATAACGGTACAACCCATGTAACTAAACTTGTTAAACAGTAAACCTAATCTACTACTGTAAAAAAGAAAAAGGGGCCTCGGCCCCTTTTTTATTCTCAATAAATTTAATTTAATGCTTGATAATAACTTCATTGTTATCCACTCGGAACCTTGGCCCCCAAACACCCGGCTCAGTCCCTTTACCTACTGATATAATCATATTGATTTCTGCGCCAAGTGGCAATCCTAATTTTCTTCGTACGCGCCATTTATCGAAACCCTCCATTGGACAGGTATGAAATCCTTCTGAAGCTATTGAAAGCATAAAAGTTTGTGCTGCTAATGCACAGGATTTGTGAACCATAATGCGTTGATCTGTTCGTCCACCAAAGCGCATAAATGGCTTAAATAATCCACCAAAAAAACAAACAGACCGGCGAATAAAGGTATGAATCCCGAAAATATCCCGACCATATAACAAGGGCATTACCTTGCCGTAGTAATTCAGTCCGTTCTTTTCGATTTTATTAGGTTCACGATCGCCGAGGTGTTTAAGAATTTGTTCTTTATTCCATCGAGCTCTTCGTTTATATAAATCTCTTCGAGTAACAAATACCACCAGCTCCTTAGCTGAACTGGCAGCATTCTGCCCTAAGCAAAGGGGAACGAATTCCTGAATAAGTTTCTTATCGTGAATCCAATGGAATTCCCATAATTGCATGTTACTGCTATTAGGCGAAAGCACCGTACGTTCGAGACTTCTTATCATAACCTCCTCCGGCACTTCGATTTCGGGGTCAAACTTTCTATTAGATCTTCGGAATTCTACAATAGACTGAAATGCTACGCTTTGCATGGGAAATATTTTTTTTGACAAAAATAGGCCTAATCTCGCATTTCCTTTGTTTTCCCTACCTTTGTTTTAATGAATGACACAAGAAAACGCGTAGAAGTTTGTTTTACACCCGGCGAGTACACCTACTTTAAAGGTGAATTTGAAATCGTAGTAGTGATTGATGTATTGCGCGCAACGTCAGCAATATGCGCTGCTTTTGAACATGGCGTTGCCTCGATTATACCTGTCCCAACCATTGAAGAAGCATTAGACTACAAGCAACAAGGGTATTTGGCCGGAGCTGAACGAAAAGGTCAAATTGTAGAAGGTTTTGATTTTGGAAACTCCCCGTTTTCATATATGAAAGCTGAATTCAAGGGAAAGGATATCGTGCTTACAACAACCAATGGTACAAAATCTTTAGACGTGGCTAAAGATGCAGATATCGTGGTGGTTGGATCCTTTTTAAATTTAGATACACTTTGTCAATGGCTTGAAGAAAAAGACCTGAACATCTTATGCCTTTGTTCCGGCTGGCAAGATAAATTCAATTTAGAAGATACAATTTGTGCAGGAGCAATTTGTGATTACTTGGTATCTACGGGGAAGTTTACGTCCATTGAAGATTCTTCTATTGCCGCCAAATACCTCTATTTATCTGCAAAGGACAATTACATGGGATATTTAAAATCAAGTTCACATAGAAGACGATTAAAAAACTTAAATTTGAATGAAGACATAAAGTATTGTCTGACCCCGAATCAAACTGATGTTATTCCAATCTTGAAAAAT
>Ga0164292_10003088_pt1 | contig 13596 bp, 11 predicted proteins | sample GEODES117metaG_FD_111486 | JGI IMG/M metagenome (GOLD analysis project Ga0164292, IMG submission 111486) | Eutrophic lake water microbial communities from Lake Mendota, Wisconsin, USA - GEODES117 metaG | ecosystem: Environmental > Aquatic > Freshwater > Lake | place: USA: Lake Mendota... | reverse complement strand
TTTAACAATATTTGTACTTCTCCAAGATTCATCAGTTAAACTTGAGTTTTTCAGCAGACCCTATTTAGAGTTGACAACTTTCTAAAAGTTGTCAACTCTAGATAACTCAATGATACTTTGGGATAACAAATCTAGTAATATTTAGGATTGACAACTTTCTAAAAGTTGTCAACTCTTGCTAACTCAATAATACTTTGGGATAACAAATCTAGTAATATCTAGAGTTGACAACTTTCTAAAAGTTGTCAACTCTTGCTAACTCAATGATACTTTTGGATAACTCATCTAATAACATTTAGAGTTGTCACCTTTCGTGTCGATAATATAAATTTGACAACCTTTAAAAAGTTGACACCTTTGGCGTCATCCGAGTGCCTTTTAACCGGCCAATCCCTCCAGTATCTGCTTAATAACCGCCTGTACAGACCAAACACGGTTTCCTGCCTGTTGGATAACGGCGGAGTAATCAGAATCCAAAACCTCGTCAGATACCTTTAATCCACGTCTCACAGGTAAACAATGCATAAACTTGGCATTATTAGTCAAAGCCATTTTTTCTGCCGTAATTTTCCAAGAAGGATCTTGATCTTGCGTGAGTACCTGCCCGTATTGCTCATACGACGACCAGTTTTTGGCATAAACAAAGTCTGCACCTGCAAAGGCTTCCTCTTGAGAGTGAACTACTTTAGCATTTTTTCTGATTTCAGGAGCCAAATCATACCCTTCCGGATTGGCAATCACAAATTCGTAGTCGGTCATCAGTACCCATTCCGCAAATGAATTGCCCACCGCCTGAGGAAGTGCTTTAAAATGTGGTGCCCATGTGAGCACCACTTTAGGTTTTTCTATGGTTTTTAATTCCTCTATCGTAATCAAATCCGCCAAAGACTGGCATGGGTGACGTGTGGCCGACTCCAAGTTGACAATGGGCACTCCAGCGTATTTCCTGAAACTCTCCAAAACTGTTTCTTTGTAGTCCTCATCACGGTCTTTCAACTCCGCAAATGCTCTTACGGCTATAATGTCACAATATTGCCCTAAAACCGCCGCCGCTTCTTTGATATGCTCAGCTTTTCCTTGATCCATTATGACACCATCCTCAAACTCTAATTGCCACGAATCCGAGCCCACATTCATTACAATCACGTTCATACCTAGGTTAAGAGCCGCTTTTTGAGTAGAAATACGCGTGCGTAGGCTCGAATTGAAAAATAACAAACCAATGGTTTTATTCAATCCCAAATGTTTATTGGCAAAAGGATTAGCTTTTTGTTCTAGACCTATTTTTACGAGTTCGGCTACGTCTGAGACGTCGTTAAGGTTTATAAAATGCTTCATTTCTTGATATACGCTTGATAAAAATTGAACAAATGTAGCTTTAAAGCAATTTTAAAGCTTCATCGAGAAAGAAAAAATTGAAAAAACTCTTAATTTGCCCCAAAAAACTATAAATCATGTCCGTCGTTTTCAAAAATGTAGAAATTTCTAAAAACAACTTCACCATTCTTTCTGACTTCAATTTTCAACTTGAAAAAAATGAAAATGTAGTGGTTTTAGGCGAAAGCGGCTCAGGAAAAAGTACATTTTTAGATGCTATAGCTGGTTTTGTTTTTCCAACCAAAGGCAAAATAGAAAAAGACAAATCAAAGAAAATAGTAAGTGTAAATCGGGACTATAGTTTTCACAGATTGGTTGGGCCCGTTTATCAATATTATCAACAAAGATTCAACTCACAAGATGCAGAATTGGGGCCGACGGTATATGAAGTTCTGCAAAATCAGGTAGTACCAGTTGGAACTGTAAACGAAAATTCCGTTGAAGCTAAGCCGCCCCTCTATACGGAGGAATGGCTCTCAGCAATTGTACAGAAGCTAAAATTAGAACACCTACTTCACCAAAAAATCACTTCACTGTCGAATGGAGAAACCCGCAGAACATTAATAGCCAACGCCCTTTTGAAGAAACCCGACATTCTGCTTTTAGACAACCCATTTACAGGCTTAGATATTAGAAGCCGGGCGGAATTGAGGTTGTTGCTATCCGACTTTACAGAAACTCAGATTATACTCGTTGCCAATGCTCACGACATTCCTGAAAAGTTTGAAAAAGTATTGTTTATAGAAAATGGCAAAGTTTCGTTTTCTGGAAAACTAGCTGATTTTGTCCCGAAGCCAAAAAAAACATACTGCATCGACACCGAAATTCTGAAGAAAATAGAACTTTTATCTATTCCTCAATTTGACAATTTCGAAACCGCTATCAAAATCAATGACGGCCATGTGAAATATGGCAGTAAGCTGGTACTGCAAGATATTAACTGGGAAGTTAAAAAAGGAGAAAAATGGGCACTGATGGGGCCGAATGGCTCAGGCAAAAGTTCACTTTTGTCGCTCATAACTGGTGACAATCCACAATGCTACCAAAACCAACTGTATCTTTTTGATCAAAAACGAGGTAGCGGAGAAAGTATTTGGGACTTAAAGAAAAAAATGGGCTTTGTTTCGCCCGAACTGCATCTTTATTTCAACAAAAACAGCACAGTTTGGAAAGTGGTGGCGTCTGGATTTTTTGATTCGGCTGGGCTATTTCAAAAACTCACCGAACAACAGTTGGAGCTAACCCAACTATACTTGAAATTGGTCAATCTCGCTGAGGTAAAAGACCGAAAACTCAATCAATTGTCTTTTGGCCAACAAAGGCTGGTTTTTTTGGCTAGGGCTTTGGTGAAAAACCCCGCATTACTCATTCTCGACGAACCTTGTCAGGGCTTAGATTACAACCAAATGGTCTTTTTCAGGACAGTTCTGAACGAAATTGCGGTTCACCAAAACAAAACATTGGTTTTTGTGACGCATTATAAAAACGAAATTCCTGTTTGTGTTAATAATCGTCTAAACTTATCAGAAGGCAAAGAATTGAAATCAGACACAGAATAGACTTTCAAAGCAAAATCCTATTATTTATAACACAATAAAATGGGCTAATCAGGTTATAAAAATGCTGACTTTGCTTAATTCAAGGCCATGCCTAAAGAGGTACATTGGTTTATGTTTGGCGTTTTTTTATTTATCAAATATCTATATTTTAAGTATCATTTGGGAGAATAACCGAATGAACGCACCTGACATACTATTAGGAAAAGCCCTTAATGAAAGTACACATTTGTTATTGCTTGTCAAAAAATACTAAAACTTAAAACTAAACTTATCTTTGTTTGGCACGCATTTCCCGTCTTTTTCGGTACAAGTTTGACATACTATCTTTCCTTCAATCACAGCACCCGCTTTTATTATCTTAACTTTCTGGATAAATTTCGCCTCTTTTATAAAGTAATTTACTTTGCCCGCCCAAATTTCATCATACTTCTCTTTTGGATTTACCGACACCAACTTACCCACTTTTTGAAAGCTTCCGTTGTTAATAAATTCTACTTCTGTTGGCATCGGGCCATCTACTTTGAGTTCTGAGCTGTACATGTACCAGCCTTTGTCTATTTTTCCAGTAAATACCAGATCGACCGTCTGCCCAACGCTTGCCTTGACAGGGTTACTTGTAAAACTCCATTTTACTGGTTTGACAATTTCTAAGGAGATAAAACCAAAGAAACTCAAGCTTACGATAATTTGAAATACTCTTCTCATGATTTTTATATTTTTTTACAAAGCAAAACCCTCTGCTTGATTTGGAATAATAACATCTCTAAAGCCCTCTGCTATTAATTTTTCTTTAAACGAAACCTGGGTTTTGTATTCCCCATGAACCAAAAACAAGCTTTTAACTTTTGAAGGATCTTGGCACTTCAACAAACCAATTATCTCGGAATAATCGGCATGAGCAGAGAACGAATCCATGATGGCTATTTCGGCTTTAACTATTTTTTCTAGCCCAAAAATCTTTACTGTTGGCTGACCCGTTTTGAGCATCGCACCCAAAGAATTGGGCGAACAATACCCCACCATCAGGATAGTATTGTTGGGGTTTTCAACATTATTGGCTATATGATGTTTTATTCTTCCTGCTTCAGCCATTCCTGAAGCTGAGATTATAATACAAGGTTGCTTCGATTCATTCAAGGCTTTTGACTCCTCCACTTCAGTGATATAATGGAGATTGTCAAAACCAAATGCATCGCCGTCTCTTTCGATGTATTTGAGAATATCTGGGTTAAAATCTTCTCTGTGTTTTTTCATCACCATGGTGGCGTTTACGGCCAATGGACTATCAACATACACTGGTATTCGTGGAAGTTTTCCTTCAAATTCAAGTTGGTCTAATGCAAAAACCAGTTCTTGGGTTCTATCCACCGCAAAAGCCGGGATAATCAATTTGCCTCGTTTTACAACGCATGTTTTATGCACCAAATCTAGCAAATGGGCCTTCATATCTAATTCAGGCTCATGCAATCTGTCGCCATAAGTAGATTCACAAATTAAGTAATCTACTTGCGGGAAACTATCAGGACTTCTGAGAATTTTATCGTTTGGCCGGCCAATATCACCCGTAAAATAGATTTTCTTGGTTTCATTTCCTTCCTCAAGATGAATCAAAATACCCGCACTTCCCAAAATATGACCTGCATTAAAATATTCTATTCTAACGCCCTCTTCCAAATAAAACGGTTGATTCAGTTTTATGATTTCAAACAAAGCCAAGGCCTTATTAACGTCATGTTCCTCATAAAGAAGCTCTAGTTCTTCCTCATCCCTGTTCCGTCTTCTTTTATTTATTCTTTCCAGGTCTCGTTCTTGAATTCGGGCAGAATCCATGAGCATAATTTCACAAAGACTTTTGGTAGCTGATGTACAAAATATTTGTCCTTTAAAACCTTTTTTTACCAACCTTGGTACCAAGCCCGTGTGATCAATGTGTGCATGCGAAAGGAGCAAATAATCAATTTCAGCCGGATTAAACCCAAAGTTTAGATTTAATTCGCTGGTATTAATTCCTTGAAACATTCCACAATCCATTAGGATTTTGGTGCCTTTGGAAGAAGTTAAAAGGTGTTTGCTACCAGTAACTTGCTGGGCTGCTCCGAAAAATTGTAGTTTCATATGTTTATAATTTACCGCTAAGGTGGAAAGACGCTAAGAAATAATCATTTCTCTGTTTGTCTAAAGTCTTAGTCATGAATGTTTCATTGCTTATAGCCTTAAACTGTTTGCGTTTTGTTAATAGCTTTTTTTGTGCAAAATAAGCATTTGTTGTTGGATTTGATATTTAAGTATGAAAATCTGTTACGGACTCAAATAAAAAAGCAGAAATTCGAGGTTGAATTTCTGCTCTATTATTCCACGTGTTTAGGCCTTTCAGGTTCGACCTGCGGTCTGATCATATTTTATCAATGCAAGAAATGTCTTACACCAGTCATCACCATGGCGATATTGTTTTCATTACAATAGTCTATTGACAATTGGTCTTTTATAGAGCCGCCCGGCTGAACAACCGCTGTTACTCCGACATTTCCGGCTATTTCTACACAGTCAGGAAAAGGGAAAAATGCTTCGGAAGCCATCACTGAGCCGTTCAAGTCGAATCCAAATTCTTTGGCTTTGTCAATAGCTTGCTTCAAGGCATCCACTCTGGACGTCTGACCGACACCACTTGCCAATAATTGCCTATCTTTTGCCAAAACCACATTATTGGATTTTAGGTGTTTACATATTTTCAATGCAAACTCTAAAGCCTTGTTTTGATCTTCGGTAGGAACTTTATTGGTTACGACTTTAAAGTCAGCTGTTTTTTCGGTAGAAAGGTCTTTGTCTTGCTCCAAAACTCCATTCAAAAGCGTTCTGAATTGTTTCTTTGAGGTATTTACTTCCTTTCTTATCAATAATCGGCGGTCTTTTTTCTTTTTCAAAATCTCTAAGGCATCTGCATCAAATGAAGGTGCAATCAGAATTTCGAAGAAAAGTTTGTGCAATTCTTCAGCAGTTGCCAAATCAACATTTCCGTTGGTAATAATAACCCCGCCGAAAGCCGAAACTGGATCGCATGAAAGAGCGTTTAAGTATGCCTGATGTGAAGTGGCGGCAGTAGCTACTCCACAAGCGTTATTGTGTTTTACAATTACAAAAGTCAAGTCTTCAAACTCGTCAATCAAACGAACACATGCTTCCACATCCATAAGGTTGTTATACGAAAGTTCTTTACCGTGCAATTGTGTGAACATGTCATCTAGATTTCCGTAGAAACTAGCGGATTGATGCGGGTTTTCACCATAACGCAATGGTGTTTGTTTTGAAGCTCTGAAGTTGCCTCCGTCTTCTATTCCTGCAAAATATGCATGAATAGCCGAGTCGTAATGTGAACTTGTACCGAAGGCAAGTTTAGCATAATGTTTTCTATCTTCAAGGTCTGTACCGCAGTTTTTAGCCGAAAGGATCTCAAAAACATCATCGTATTGTGTTCTTGAAGAAACTATCAATACATCTTGGAAGTTTTTGGCTGCTCCACGAATCAAGGCTATGCCACCAATGTCTATTTTCTCAATAATATCATCTTCAGAAGCTCCAGAAGCTACTGTTTCTTCGAATGGATAAAGGTCTACAATCACTAAATCAATAGCTGGAATTTCAAGTTCGGCCGCAGTTTTCACATCGTCTTCATTGTCACGACGGTGCAAAATTCCACCAAAAACTTTTGGATGAAGTGTTTTAACTCTTCCTCCAAAAATCGAAGGATAAGAAGTTAGGTCTTCAACAGCTATTACTGGTATTCCCATTTCCTCAATGAAACTTTGGGTGCCACCTGTAGAATAGATTTTTACGTCGTTGTTGTGTAAAAGCTTAACGATTTTGTCTAAACCATCTTTATAAAAAACCGAAATGAGTGCTGACTCAATTTTCTTTGACATATTGATTTTTTGAAATTTCCTGCAAAAGTACGGTTTTTTAAGTTAAGCGGCTAATGTAGAGCAATTTTTCAAAACGTAGACAAATACTATTGAGCGATTTTTCAAATTGCACCACGTAATAAAATGACCTTTAAATTAGCATCGCGGCATTTTTTTAATAATTTTACATGATTTCTTTTTCTAGAAAAGACCCAATTTTTTAGAAAATCAACAAACAAGTAACCTATAAACTATGTTAAAATCACTTTTCCGTAGAAAAAATATTGACCAAGCCATAAAGGATGTTAATTCTGTAGAACATGGAAGCGGCCTTGCAAAAGTATTAGGCGTCAGAGACTTAACTATGTTCGGAATAGCGGCTATTATTGGTGCTGGTATTTTCAGTACCATCGGTCGAGCAAGTTTCAATGGCGGCCCTGCGGTTTCGTTGTTATTCGTTTTTACGGCTATCGCTTGTGTTTTTACGGCATTAAGTTACGCTCAGTTTGCCTCCACCGTGCCCGTGAGTGGAAGTGCTTACACCTACGCTTATGTGTCCTTTGGCGAACTCTTCGCATGGATTATTGGCTGGGCCTTGGTGCTTGAATATGCAGTTTCTAACATGGTGGTGGCCATCTCTTGGTCGGAATATTTTGTGAGTATGTTGGAGAATATCTTTCGCGTCCATTTTCCACGTTGGCTGGCCATAGATGCCGGCACAGCCAAGTTAGCTTATCAAGATGTTCAAAATGCTACTGCAAACGGAACTTTGGGCGAAATTGCTTCTAACATGAAAGCTTTGGCTCAAGCCTACGTTGATGCCCCAACTATTGCAGGGATAAAAATCATATTCAATTTACCTGCTGGAGCCATTACTGGCCTTATTACGGCATTGATTTACACCGGCATAAAAGAGTCACGCAATGCCTCCAATATTTTGGTAATAATTAAGTTGGCCGTTATATTGTTAGTGATAGTCGGCGGCGTTTTTTATATAGACACTGCCAACTGGAAGCCCTTCGCCCCCAACGGCATGAAAGGCGTAATGATGAGTGTAGCTTCGGTATTTTTTGCTTTTATTGGCTTTGACTCCATCTCTACCACTGCCGAAGAATGTAAAGATCCGCAAAGAGATTTGCCTAAGGCGATGTTGATTACTTTGGCCATTTGTACGGTGCTATACGTGATTATCACGTTGGTGCTTACCGGCATGGTAAATTATAAGGAGTTGGGAGTAAATGATCCCTTGGCTTATGTTTTTGAAAAAGTAAATTTTGACTGGATGGCAGGAATAATATCCGTAAGTGCTGTAGTAGCCATAACAAGTGCTTTATTGGCCTATCAAGTAGGACAACCACGTATTTGGATGGTGATGAGCAGAGATGGTTTGTTGCCAAAGAAATTTTCAAAAATTCATAAAAAATATAAGACTCCTAGTTTCGCCACCATCGTTACTGGCCTTTTTGTGGGAATCCCGTCGCTTTTTATGAATATGCAGTTTCTCATAGATCTCACCAGCGTAGGAACGTTCTTTGCGTTTATCCTAGTTTGCTGCGGCATACTTTACATGGACCACACCGGACTTAGCAAAGCTTCGAAATTCAAGGTACCGTATGTTAACGGGAAATTTATCATTGGAATAACCTTCTTAGCTGCTTTATTTTGGACAAAATACAATACAGACGGCGTCTTCGCTCACATAAGTGAGAAACCACTTATTATTGTTTTTTGGTTGGCTTGGTTGGTTTTGTCGATTATGGCCATTCAATACAAATTTTCTCTTCTACCAGTGATGGGCATCCTGACCAATCTTTACTTGATGACGGAACTGGGCTGGACAAACTGGCGAATGTTCCTGATTTGGGTGGTGATTGGTATCGCCATTTATTTTCTTTATGGTTACAAAAACAGTAAACTGAACAAAGCATAATTTTCATGAAAAAAGTCAGATTTCTATTTCCTATTTTATTTGTGTTGATTGCTGTTGAAAGCTTTTCTCAAGATTTTGACACTTTGAATATTGTGAAAAAAGGTGCGAAGCTTACCAAGGTTTCAAACCAATTTAAATTTACCGAAGGCCCGGCCGCAGATAGAAAAGGAAATGTGTTTTTCACCGATCAGCCCAATAACAAAATCTGGAAATACGATACCAAAGGGAATTTAAGCCTGTTTCTTGATAATGCGGGTCGCTCAAACGGTCTTTATTTTGACAAAAAAGGAAATATTTTGTCGTGTGCAGACGAGAAAAACCAATTATGGTCTATTGACAAAAAGGGGAATCACACCGTTTTGCTAGATAATTTTGAAGGAAAACTTCTAAACGGCCCAAATGACCTTTGGCAAGATAGCAAAGGAGGTATTTATTTCACTGATCCATTTTACCCCAGACCGTATTGGGCCAGAAAGAACCAAGAAATTGATAAAAAAAGGTTGTATTATTTGCCGAAAGGCTCTAAAACTGCCATCATTATGGATGAAGATTTTAAACAACCCAATGGAATAGTAGGCAGCGGCGATGGCAAATTTCTATATGTTGCAGACATAGGGGCAAGTAAAACCTATAGATATGAAATCAGCGGTGAGGGAAAACTTAACAACAGAACACTATTTGCCAATGTGGGCTCAGACGGCATGACCACTGATGCTGACGGAAATATTTACTTGACAGGAAAAGGCGTGACTATATTTGACAAAACCGGTAAGCAGTTTGCAAAAATACCTGTTCCGTCGGGGTGGACTGCCAACGTTTGTTTTGGAGGCAAAAACCGCAAATTGTTGTTTATTACTGCTTCTGATTCTATTTACACTTTGGATATGAATGTGAAAGGAGTGAATTGAATCTACTCCTTTCTAATATTTTTCACCTGCCAAAATCATCCTGAACTCTTACGATATCGTCCTCATTTGAAGGATTTTCTTTGTCCGTGTGCTGCCAGATTTCGGCCACTACTCCCCAGCCGTCTGCTCCTAAAAGTCTGTGTCTTTCTCCGCATTTAAGGTTTATAACTTGTCCTATTTGCAGAGGTTGCGGTATAGTTTCTTTGTCGGTATCTGATATTACTACACCAGCCACACCACCTATCAGTTTCCATATTTCGGCTCTGCGATGGTGATATTGCCACGAAAGTCGTTTTTGAGGAGCTACTACCAATATTTTCGGGCTTAATTTTTCGAAACCCGCAAAATCTTCGAGACTCAAATGCGAAAAAAATCGCTTTATAAACTCTGGAGCTTGTGATTCATCAATTACAAAAAAACCTCCCCAGGGTCTATTTTGATCTTTCGAAACTACCGAAAAATCTTCTTTTGAAATAAATTCGGCAATTGTTTCAAAAACCAATTCCTTGGAGTTATTCTTGTCTAATTTCATTTTTATGAGTTAAATTTTTTCTACTATTTGTTACTCTAATCCTTTAATCATTCTAACATAATTTTATTCATATTAGTGATTTCAAAGCAATATTAAACAGTGATTCATTCTTTTTTCCACGTATTCACTAATTATTTACGAATCTTTTCAATTGCTCCTTGGAGTTTCATCCATGAATTGGTGGCAAAAAAGAGAAGCGACCTTTGGGTCTGACCATTACATACTTTTCAGATTACTGAATTTAATACCCAAATCGCTCCAATTTGTTCTTTTGTTGACGCCAATCTGGCTCGACTTTAATATATTGTTCCAAAAATACTTTTTTGCCAAAAAACTGTTCCATTTCTTTTCTTGCCTCTGTACCTACTATTTTTATGCGTTCGCCTTTGTGACCCAACAAAATCGCTCTTTGGGTGGCTCTTTCTACATAAATTTCACTGGAAACCTTTATGATATCATCGGATTCTTTAAAGGCCGTTATTAGCACCTCGCAACTGTAAGGTACTTCTTTTTTGTAGTTCAAGAATATTTTTTCTCTGATAATTTCAGCTGCAAAAAACCTTTCGGGCTTATCTGTTAACTCCTCCTTCGGGAAATAAGGCGGATGAACCGGCATCAAATTGATGATATTTTCCAAAAGACCATCTATTCCTACTTTTTGGAGTGCCGAAATCGAAAGAATCAAACTTGGGTTTAAAACCGCCTTCCAATGATCTATCTTTTCTTGTACAATTTCTGGTGTTGATAAATCTATCTTGTTAATTATCAGAATTATCGGACTTTGACATTTTTGTAATTTCTGAATTACATCCTCCTCGTCGTATTTCTCATAAATATCTGTTACAAAGAGTATCACGTCACCGTCTTCAATAGACCCATGCACAAACTCCATCATGGCGTTGTGTAGCTCATAGAGGGGCTTTATGATACCGGGAGTGTCACTATAAACCAATTGAAAGTCAAAATCCGAGGTTTCGCCATTCACAATTCCCATAATGCGGTGGCGAGTAGTTTGAGCTTTAGACGTAATAATAGATAATTTCTCTCCCACCAATTGGTTCATGAGGGTCGACTTACCTACATTGGGTTTTCCAACAATACTTATAAAACCAGCTTTATGTTCTTTCATATTTGACTCCTTCTGTGGCCAGAAAGATATTACTTTACCGTCAATTTATTGTCAATCATTCGGTTTTGATATTGCTGCAAAAAACCTTTGAAATCTTGCTCCATCTTTTTAGCAATATGCCTTTCTTGATTTAGCAAATTGATTTTCAATCCCGAATCATTTGCAAAATTAAATAATCCTTTGGGTTTATCACCCTCAAATTGCATTACAAATTTATTAGAGTGCCATTGGTACTCCCCGAAATGATTTACGGCAAAGTTATTTTCGGATTGGCTGAAGACATTTTTGCCAAAAGCCAAAAACGGTTTTGGATAGTTTAAAAGGCTTAAAATAGAGGGCATCACATCAATTTGTTGTATGTTTTTGAGAGATTTTTCTTTCAAAATTTCTTTGGGAGAATAGAAAAATATTGGAACTCTGAACCGACCTATACTATTAGAAAACTCGGGCAAGGTGGCATGTGAAGAAGTATGGTCACCTGAAAAACAAATATTGTATTTTTAAACCATGGCTTATTTTTAGCTTTTTCCAAAAACTTCTTGATGGCCAAATCTGTATAACTCAAAGTCTCATAAATCGGATGTGGGCCTTTTTTAAACTTACCTTTATATTTTGAAGGTATCTTAAATGGGTCGTGAGACGAAAGCGTAAAGACTGTGGAGAAAAAGGGTTGAGGGAATTTATCAACCTGTTTTTCCATATAATTGAGAAATTCTTCGTCCCAAATACCCCAAATCCCATCGAAATCTGAATCGTTAGCATATTCATCTTTGCCGAAATAATGATCTATTCCTATCAAATTTGAGAAAGACTGAAAACCCATGGAGCCATTGGGTGCACCATGAAAAAAGGAAGTATGGTAGCCTTTTTCTTTGAGCAGAGCGGGTAGACTATTGAGCCTATTTGTAGAAAAAGGTGACAAAACAAAAGGCTGCGTAAAACTAGGAACCCCACACCAAATAGCCGGAAGAGCTTCGATAGATTTTTTGCCATTTGCAAAACTGTAATCAGAATAGAACGATTTTAATCTTAAACTATCCAAAAATGGTGTGAAACCGCCCGTATTCTGATCCTTATTGTATACTCCCGAAGCCTCCTCGCTATAACTTTCTATCACAAACACCACAACATTCATGGGTTTGAATGGTTTCGAGGTATCTGGCACATGAATTGGGTTATATATCTTATCCAAATATTTTTCAGAGTCAAAATACGCCAATCGTTGTGTTTTTTGTTTTCCGAGGGTTTTGAAAATTGTAAACGGTGTATTGAAAACCAATGCTACTTGATTGGCCTCTTTCACATACTCACCCGCATGATTGAGCCCAAGCGGACGGGTAGCATGATGCAAGTCGCCCCCACGTAGCCCGGCCACAATCACAAAAACAGATAAAAATGCAAAGTCGAACTGTGTATGTTTATCATCAAAATTTCTTTTGGGCTGTAAAAACTTGATTATAAAATAAAGACCTACCCAAAACATCAACCAAACCGCCCAAACTTGCCAATATCTTATCAAAAAACTTGAAAACAAGTCACCAAGATTATTCATGTCATTTAGCTCTGTTAAACTCGTAAAGGTGGACCGCCTCAGATTAAACTGATAATAGGTGGCGTCAATGCAATTGGCCAAAAGACCTATGGCGTTAGTAATAAAGAAAATAAGGTTTGATATTTTATGAAAAAGAACTGACTTGTGGTGATTTCCGGGTATGATATTGAGCAGAATGTAAAGTAGATTAATATACAAAACACTTACTATATCGAATCTGATTCCACCTTTAAATATCTGAAATGCCTCTAGAAAACTAATTCCAGAAAAAAAGGACGCATTGCTCAGATAAAAGTGTACCCGAGAAATACTGAATAAAATCAGTATAGCTAGGACTCTAATAATCAATGCGAAAGGCGTGAAATCGAGAATCTTTTGAGGTGTTTTGGACATTCGAAAAGGGACTAACCTATATTATTTTTACAAATATACTTGATAATAGAAAAAATTATCTTACCTTTGCAGTCCAATATCGCGGGATGGAGCAGTTGGCAGCTCGTCGGGCTCATAACCCGAAGGTCACAGGTTCGAGTCCTGTTCCCGCTACAAAGGAGGTCTTTTGACCTCCTTTTTTTATTTATTCTCTTTAGGGACATAAACTGAAGGGCACTGGGGCGAGGCGGACGGCTAGTCTCCTGTTCCCGCTACAAAGGAGGTCTTTTGACCTCCTTTTTTTATTTATTCTCTTTAGGGACATAAACTGAAGGGCACTG
>Ga0164292_10003087_pt1 | contig 13598 bp, 10 predicted proteins | sample GEODES117metaG_FD_111486 | JGI IMG/M metagenome (GOLD analysis project Ga0164292, IMG submission 111486) | Eutrophic lake water microbial communities from Lake Mendota, Wisconsin, USA - GEODES117 metaG | ecosystem: Environmental > Aquatic > Freshwater > Lake | place: USA: Lake Mendota... | reverse complement strand
GGGGACTCCGTGAAGAGGTCGGTGAGCCCCTCATGTTGGATGCCGGAGGCAGTCTCGGCAACTCGGTCGAAATGGCAGAGGCGATTGGTGCCGAACGATCGCACGACCCTTGGTCGTTCCAACCGGTATCTCCATTAGATCAGTTCACAAGCCGATCAAAAACAGCACTTATCGAGAATATAGCCACCATATTGATTGTTTATCGATGAAGAACGACACACGATCGACGCAAATAGAACAACATCGTCTGTACACGCATCGAGGATGGGGTTATCAGACGTACAGATCTAGTTTGGTACGCGGGTTGCTAACTCCAACCCCTTCATGATCTTCATGCGCCGACTCCACCCATTTCCTGGCGAGGCCGCCTTTGCGGCTGGTGGATTTGGTGCGTCCGTTCCGCGCCTGAACCTGCTGCTGAGCTACGGCGGCTGGCGCGATGATGCATTGGAGCGTCAGTTGCCGCCCCTCCTTCGGCCGATGGGAGTCCACTGCATCGAGGCCCGCAGCGGCTCCGAGGCGCAGAACCTCATTCGCCGCGAGCGCATCCATGTGGCGGTGGTCGATGTCAGCGTGCCGATGGGCGATGACGCGCTTGGCGCGGACGAGGCGGGCAGCCGCATCCTTCAGTTGCTCCGCCGCATGGACAACCCGCCACCCACGATCGTGGTGCGTCCGCCACAGGCCAGTCGCCGCGATTCCACGCGTGGACTGCACGCCATGCTGGCCGAGGGCGCGTTCGCCGTTCTCGACCGACCGTTTCCCGTCGAGTCCCTGCTGGACACGCTGCGGCGCATCCTGCAGAGGCATTACGCAGGCACCTGGCCGACCGGCCCGGCGACCTGACTTCCACTTCCGTTTCTTCTCATTTCTCAGATCAAGGAGACAGCCATGAAGGTTCGACCGCTCGGAGACAAGATCCTGGTGAAGCGTGACGAGGCCGCGACCAAGACGGACAGCGGCATCTACCTGCCCGAGAGCGCCAAGGACAAGCCCAAGCAGGGCAAGGTGATCGCGCTCGGCAACGGCCCGCTGAACAAGGAGACCGGCGAGCGCCTGTCCTTCAGCGTGAAGAAGGGCGACACCGTGCTGTTCAGCAGCTACGCCGGCACCGAAGTGAAGATCAGCGACGAGACCTACCTGATCATGACCGAGGAAGACATCCTTGGCGTGATCGAGTGATCGCCGCGCACACCGCATTCCAACTCCAACACAAGGAACAGACACATGGCTGCAAAGCAGATTTCGTTCGACAATGATGCGCGCGAGCGCATCCTGCGCGGCGTGCAGAAGCTCGCCCGCGCCGTGAAGGTGACCCTCGGCCCCGCGGGCCGCGTGGTCGTGCTCGAGAAGAGCTTCGGCGCCCCGACCGTCACCAAGGACGGCGTCACGGTGGCCAAGGAGATCGAGCTCGAGGACGCCTACGAGAACATGGGCGCCCAGATGGTGAAGGAAGTCGCCACCAAGGCGAGCAAGGACGCAGGCGACGGCACCACCACCGCCACCGTCTACGCCGAGGCGATCTTCCAGGAAGGCCTGAAGAACATCACCGCCGGCGCCAACGCCAACGCGGTGAAGCGCGGCATCGACGCGGCGGTGAAGACCGTCATCGACGAGCTCAAGAAGATGAGCAAGCCCGTCAAGGACAGCAAGGAGATCGCGCAGGTCGGCAGCTGCTCCGCCAACCAGGACACGCACATCGGCAAGATCATCGCCGACGCGATGGACAAGGTCGGCAAGGATGGCGTGATCACGGTCGAGGAAGGCAAGAGCCTCGAGACCGAGGTGGAGCTGCTCGAGGGCATGCAGTTCGACAAGGGCTGGCTGAGCCCGCACTTCGTGACCAACCAGGCCGCGATGGAGACCGTGCTCGAGGACGCCTATGTGCTCGTGCACGAGAAGAAGATCAGCTCGGCCAAGGATCTGCTGCCGATCCTGGGCAAGATCGCCGAGAGCGGCAAGGCGCTGCTGATCATCGCCGAGGACATCGACGGCGAGGCGCTGGCCACCCTGGTGGTGAACAAGCTCCGTGGCGTGCTGAAGGTCTGCGCCGTGAAGGCGCCGGGCTTCGGTGACCGCCGCAAGGAGATGCTCGGCGACATCGCCACCCTGGTGGGCGGCGAGGCCGTGTTCGAGGAACTCGGCGTGACGCTCGAGAACCTGACCCTGACCCAGCTTGGTCGCGCCAAGAAGATCACCGTGGCGAAGGAAGCCACCACGATCGTCGAGGGTGCGGGCAAGACCAAGGACATCCAGGGCCGCATCGAGCAGATCAAGGGCCAGATGGAGAACACCAGCAGCGACTACGACCGCGAGAAGCTGCAGGAGCGCCTGGCGAAGCTCGCCGGCGGCGTCGCCCAGATCAACGTGGGCGCGGCGACCGAGGTCGAGATGAAGGAGAAGAAGGCGCGCGTCGAGGACGCGCTGCACGCGTGCCGCGCGGCCGTCGAGGAGGGCATCCTTCCCGGTGGCGGCGTCAGCGTGATCCGCGCCCGCAAGGCGCTCGATCGCCTGGGCAAGAGCCTGTCCAACGACGACGAGAAGGTCGGCGTGGACATCATCAAGCGTGCGCTGTCGGCTCCGATCAAGCAGATCGCGGCCAACGGCGGCCTGGATGGCTCGATCGTGGCCCAGAAGGTCGAGGAGTCGGGTGACACCAACTTCGGCTTCAACGCCCTGACCGGCGAGTACGAGGACCTGGTGAAGGCCGGCGTGATCGTGCCGACCAAGGTGGAGCGCGTGGCCCTGCAGAACGCGGCGAGCATCGCCGGGCTGCTGCTGACCACCGACTGCGCCATCACCGAGATCAAGGAGAAGAAGGCCAAGCCCGCCATGCCCGCCGGTGCCGGCGGTGGCATGGAGGACATGGACTTCTGATCCATCGATCCGATCCGCGAAACGACAGGGGCTCGGCCTGGACGCTCAGGCCGGGCCCCTTCTCATTTCCGGCGCCTGAACGGCCAGCGCACCCGACGGCGCCGCTCGCCCGACTTCGTTGTCGCGCGCATTCACGCAAAACGAACGCGGCCCGCGCGAGGTGCGCGGGCCGCGGGGTTTCAGACGTGCTGCAGGATCACTTTGCCGTGATGAAGTCGCGGCCCAGGATGCCGTCGACGGTGAACACGTGGTAGCTGGTGTTCACTTCCTCGTCGTAGTTGAACTGCTCGGCGCCGGAGGTTCCGGTTGGGCCGGTGAAGTAGCCACCCCAGCCAGCCCACGGGCCGGTCAGGTTGGCAAGCGTCCGCTGCGCGAACAGACCCGGCTCCTGAAGGCCTGCATTCGCATTGCCGGTCGCGACGGTGGCGTGTTCGGTCATGCTGCTGGAGGGACCCGTGGTTGCCGTGTGCCCGTCATAGAACACGGTGCACGGCGCCGAGTTGATGCACTGGTTGAACATGTAGGGCGTTCCGCCAGCCAGACGGCTTCGGGGAGGAGCCTTCTGCGAGAAGCCTGGGTTGAACTCCGGTCCCTCGCGGTTCTGGAGCCACCAACGCTCCATCAGCATCGTCTTCAGCTCGGGGTAGGCCGCCTGCGAGAAACTGGGCGTCCGGAAGAGTCCGGGCGTCGGAGTCCCACCGAATCGGAAGCAGCCCTTCTTCGAGGAGAACACGTCCGGCGAGGACAGGCCTGCCGGGCTGAAGCAGTAGGTGCTCCACACCACGCCGTCGAAGGTGCCGGCCACCGTCGGCACGCTGCACAGGAGGGTGAAGTCATCACCGATTTCGAACGCTCGGAGGGAGCGGTCCAGTGAGACCTTGTCTCGCGGCGAGTAGAAGACCTTGTCGTAGAACTTGCCGCTGACGTACTGGTTGAAGTTGCGGCAGTTGGTCTGGATCCACAAGCCGCCACCGAACTGCGGACCCGGGTCGTCGACCCAGTCATCGAAGGTGAAGGGCGCGTTCCAGCCCCACTGCGCGGGTCCACCGACGTTTTGAGCATCGCAGATCCAGTTCGCCCAGATGCCCTTCCTGCGATCGTTCAAGCAGGGCGCCACGTCCTGCTGGTCGTAGCCACCCCAGCCCCAGACGAGCGAGGGCGGGCAGGTTCCGGTCGCCTTCCGGTAGTCGGCGCAGGAGCCTTGTCCGATGCGGGTGGTGTACTTCGCGAAGTCGTCCTGCAGACCTGCCAACTGACGCTCGTTCCACGCGGCGCTGTACATGCCGGCGCCGGCGGCAAGGTTGCGCATGTTGGCCATGCTCTGCGAGGTCAAGGCCGAGTCGCGGGCGCGGCCGATGGCCGGCAGCAGCAGCGCCACGAGCAGGCCGATGATCGCGACGACCACGAGCAGCTCGATGATGGTGAAGCCACGTGCCATGGGGAAGGCCGCTGGCTGACGGTGAGAGGTTCGATCAGGCATGTTCAGGTCTCGATGGGGTCGATTCGTGGGGATGAGAGTTCTTCGTCACTGTGCGCCAAGCATGTCGCGGCCCGTGATGCCGTCGACGGTCAGGATGTGCATGGAGCAGCCCGCCGCAGCCTGGTTGTCGTAGCAGCCGTACTGGTACGGTGATGCGCCGAGGTCGCCGACGCCAGCCTCGGCGAAGATGCCCTGGAAGTTCTTCACGGCGGTGGTGTTCTTGGCCTTGATGCGCTTGTTGGCCTCGACCGCCTCGAGCACGCCGATCGGGCCGACGTGTCCATCGAAGAAGAGCGAGTTCGGCAGGGACATGGACGCCTCGTTGAACCACCAGGGCTGCTTCATGCCATTGGTGGAGTCTCCACCGTTCGTGATCTGGAACGACTCGCGGCCGTTGAACTTGAACAGCTGATCCGGGTTGACCACGCCACGGAGGTTCCACTTGCCGCTGGTCATCTCGATCATCGCGCTTGGCTTGTTCTGCAGCCAGCTGTGCTCGATGACGCGCGTCTTCAGATCGGAGAAGCGCGCCTGGTTCGCGGTGGGCGTGCGCCACAGGCCGGCGACGCTGCCGGTTTTCGGAGCCACCAGTGGGCTCTGGAAGCCGACCTTCGAGGACAGGACGTCCGGAGACCACATGGCGGCGGGGCTCCAGCAGTAGCTGCTCAGGATCACCGACTTGGCCGTCCCGAAGAAGTCACCGTCGTTCGGGTACTGCGCCTTCAGCGCCGCGATCTGGTCAAGGACAAGCAGGTCCTTCGGCGCGTAGAAGATGTCGTCGTAGAAGCGACCGCCGACGTACTTGCTGAAACTGCTGGCGTTCAGCAGTCGGAACGATCCGAAGTTGCCGTTGGCGTTCGAGAAGCTGCACGGGAAGTACGCCTTCAGGTTGTTGATGTCGGCGCCAGCCTGCGCGGGCGGGCAGAGCGGCGGTGCCGCCAGGGGCACGAAGAACCCCTGATCGCCACTGGACGTCTTGCCGAGCCGCAACTGGCCGGTGCAGCGGGAGCTCGCCCAACGGTTCCATTGGCCGGGATCGTTGATCGGGTTGACCTTGCCGAAGTCTTCTGGAAGCGGGCTCCACTGGCGATCCTGGAAATCGACCGAGTACACGGCTGCGGCCGACCCGATGTTTCGCAGGTTCGATTGACTCTGGGTGGACTGTGCGGACTCGCGCGCACGCCCGATCGCCGGCAGCAGGATCGCCACCAGAAGGCCGATCACGGCGACGACGACGAGCAACTCGATGATGGTGAAGCCCTTGCGATGCATGGGGGGTGTCTCCTGCGTAACTGGAAGTCGGGATGGGGCGCCGGGGCGCCGAGTGGGCGTCTTGGGGTCTGGTCGGGGAAGGCTAGGAAGTGTTCGTGGGGCCATCCTGCGATGTTTCGTGGACCCCCTACGTGATTCTGAAAAAGACTACCGGGAGTGTCGGGGTGCGGCAATCGCAGAAGATCGATCCGAGGCCCACCTTTTCGCATCCGGTTGGGAGTCCCGGCCCGAAGACGGACCCGTGACGAAGCTCTACACAAGATCCGGAGACGATGGCACAACAGGTCTGTTTTCCGGTTCCAGAGTGAGCAAAAACCATCCTCGAATCGAGGCTTACGGCACGGTTGACGAGTTCAACGCCGTGCTTGGGCTCTGCATCGCCGTGACCTGCGCAGGCGACAAGACTGAAGTTATCGGAACAATTCTGAGGCAGATCCAAAGTCGCATGTTCGATATCGGAGCGGACCTGGCCACGCCCGAGGGAGCAAACAACGAGGCCCGTATTGTTCGAATTGGCGATTCGCACGTCACTGAGATCGAAGGATGGATCGATCAGATCGATAGCCAGAATGATCCGCTTCGAAACTTCGTGATGCCAGGGGGATCGGAGCTGGCGGCCAGACTGCACCTGGCAAGAACGGTTTGCCGGCGGGCGGAGCGCCTGATCGTCGGCTTGGCTCACACAGAGCCCGTCGGCGAGCCACTGCTGCAGTACATTAATCGTGTCAGCGATCTTCTCTTCGCGATGGCTCGACTCTCAAATCGATTGTCTGGGGTCCAAGATACTCCGTGGTTGCCCCACGGAAGATCATGAGATCGCGCAAGAAGAGCGAAGTCTTATAACTGTTAAGAGCTCTTGCCACGGCGAGGCCTGCTCAGGGCGCGTCCCGTTTCAACCATCCCAGTCTCGGTGATTCTGGCCCAGGCGTTTCGCGCGGTGGTTGGGGATATCTCGATCGAGATCGAAGGCCTTCCATAGGCGCGTGCCACGGTCGATGTGGTCCCGCTTCCACAGAACGGATCAAGCACCAGACTCCCAGGATCGCTCGAGGCCAGGATGACTCGCTCCAGATAGGCCTCGGGGAGTTGGTTGCGATGGCTGGCGCGGCGCTCCAGGCTCTTGCCGTGGATGCGGCCCCAGTACGGCCCGTACCAGACGTCGAGTGGAACTCGGAGCGTGCCTCGTCCGGCCTTCGATCGCGTTCGCTTGTCCTCGTACACGGCGGAGCGATCCGAAGGCTCCAGGATTGGATCCGGATTCCAGATGCGACGGATCGGATCGCGGACGAGGCAGAGCGCGTGCGTCTTGCTCTCGATGAAGCCCGTGCGGCGATGCGCGCCGAACCTGAAATGCCAGATGCACCAGTTCATCAGGTGCAGGCCGCGTCGCTTGCCATGCAGCACCGCCTCGGCGGCGATCTCGTCGGGGACGTTGATCCACATGCTGCCACGTCGCGAGAGGGTGGCGATGCATGCATCCATCCAGTCGAAGGTGAAGCGCTCGTAGGCCTCGCGCGTGAGATCGTCGCTCCAGCGGTCGTATCGCACGCCGCGGTTGAAGGGTGGATCCGCGAACACCAGATCCACGGAGCCGCGCTCGGGAAGCCGCGGCAGGATGTCACGGCAGTCGCCCACGATGACGCTGGTGGGGGGATCGACGGTCGCGAACGCCTGCGATTCCCGGGCGGATTGCGGTTCGTGTCGCTTCGCGCGGTCGCCGAGCAGTCGAATGTCCGCGGTCACGAGCGCACGCGCATGGGCCCGCATCGTGCGCGCCCCCGCGATGGGCACACGATCACGCAGACTGGTCCGTGCCGAGGCTTTCGCGCGGCGGGGCATCAGGCGCCGACCGTGCCGAAGATGCGGTCGCCCGCGTCACCCAGACCGGGACGGATGTAGGCGTTCTCGTCGAGTTGGCGATCGAGCGCCGCCGCGAACACGGGCACTTCGGGATGTCGGTCCAGCAGGCGCTGCACGCCCTCGGGTGCCGCGACCAGGCACACCATCTGCAGGTCACGGCAGCCGAGGCGCTTCAGGTGATCGATCGCGTGCACGGCGCTGCCGCCGGTGGCCAGCATGGGATCCACCACCAGCACGGGTCCGTCGGCGACATCCGTCGGAAAGCGCGTGTAGTAGTTGATCGGCGCACGGCTCTGCTCGTCGCGCTGGATGCCGATGTGGCCCACGCGCGCCTCGGGGAAGAGCCGCAGGATGCCGTCGGTCATGCCAAGGCCCGCGCGGAGGATCGGCGCAAGCGTGACGGGTCGCGAGAGGGCACGGCCTTCGCAGGACTCGAGCGGGGTCTGCACGGAGAGCGCGCGGGTGGGAAAGTTGCGCGAGACCTCGAACACCATCAGGCCGGCGATCTCGTTCAGGAGCGCGCGAAAATCCTCGCTGTTGGTCCGCGCGTCACGGAGCAGCGTGAGCTTGTGCTGGATCAGCGCGTGCTCGAACACGCGGAGATTGGGGAATCGCGGATCGGTGATCGGCACGGGCGCAGTGTACGGACGCGCCCGCGGGGCTCAGGGCGACGTGAGCTGATCCATCGAGGACTGCGCGTCCTTCACCTTCTTCTTCCAGTCCTCGATCTGTCCCTGCAGGCGCTTCTTGTTGGCGACCATCTGGTTGAGCTGGTCCTGAAGACCGGTCTGGTCCACGCCTCCGGCGGGTGCCATCGGCGGCTGCGATGGAAGTCCGGGGATGACGTCGGACTCGCGTTCACCCTGCTGCGCGCGCGTGCAGCTGAGGCGGAACGTGCCGACCTTCTGCCCGGCCTCCGCGTAGGTGGTGGTCCACACCATCGCGTCGGGCCTCGAGAGGTCCACCACGGTGGTGACCTTGCGCTTGCCGCCCTGCGCCGTCGGGATGGTGCCCACCGACTGCATGGTGAAGGTGCGCGAGCCCTGATCCCACGAACCCTGCTGCCAGATCATCGCGCTGTCGTGATCGGTCATCACGGTGCGCTGGAACGTGCCGCCCGCATCGTTGAAGCCCAGGCAGTCGATCTCCTGCAGCACGGCCGAGCCGTTCGAGAGAAGCGTGTCACCGATCGCGAAGGCTCCGTTCATGGCCCACTGCCAGACACACCGGCCGCGCAGCGTGAACTCCGGCGTGCCGTCCGCACCGATCGACTGTCCCTGCATGTCCCAGACGCCGATCACCGCACCCAGCAGTTCACGAGCCTGTTCGGCCTTGAGCAGCTGGGGCGAGGCGCCTTGCGGGGCATCCTGCTCGCGCGAGCCGTCGGCGACCGGCGCGATCAGGTACGCGGCGGCGATCGAGGCGGAGGCGAGCAGGGCGGGAGCGATGGTTCGTGCGACGCGCATGTCGCGAGCGTAACCGACACCCGCGTCACTTCAGATGCCGCATGACCGACCGGGTGCGTGCACGGCCGAGCAGGATCGCGGCGAGCGCGGTCCAGCCGGTCTGGTGACTCGCGCCAAGGCCGTGCCCGTCGTCACCGTGGAAGTACTCGTAGAAGAGCGGGTTTCCGGCGAAGAGCGGATCCTTGTCCAGTCGCGGCGCGTGGCGGTTCGCCGGGCGCACGCCATCGGGGCCCGGCAGCAGCACGCCGGAGAGGCGATCGCTGAGGAACTCCGCCACCTGAAGCAGGTTCATGTATTGCCCGCTGCCGGTCGGACACTCCACGGTGAAGTCGTCGCCGTAGTAGCCATGGAAGCGGCAGAGCGCCTCGATGAGCAGGAAGTTCATCGGGAACCACACGGGACCGCGCCAGTTCGAGTTGCCGCCGAAGCTGCCGGTGTCGCTCTCGCCCGGGGTGTACTTCAGTTCCCACGTCTGGTCGCCCAGCGTGAGCCGGTACGGGTTGTCGCGGTGCTCGAGGCTCACGCTGCGGATGCCATGCGGCGAGAGGAACTGCTTCGGGTCGAGCGCCCGCTGCAGCAGCGCCTTCATGCGATGGCCGCGCAGCAGGCTGAGCAGCCGGCGCTGGCCCACGCCTTCCACGTTCCAGCGCGAGATGAGCTTCGCCATGTCGGGGCGCCGGTCGAGGAACCACTGTAGGCGGCGGTCGAGTTGCGGCTGGCACTTCAGGTCGTGCTCGTCGATCACCGTGCACGCGAAGAGCGGCACCAGGCCGACGAAGCTCTTCACCTTGAGGGGCACAGTGCGGCCGTCGGGCAGCACCAGCTGGTCGTAGAAGAACTGGTCCTCCTCGTCCCAGAGATCGATGCCGCGGCCACCGAGGTTCGTGGTCGCCTTGGCGATCTGCAGGAAGTGCTCGAAGCACTTCTCCACCAGGCTGGCGTAGGGCCGGCCCGCGTCGGCGAGCTCCAGGCACATGCGCATGAGGTCCAGGCAGTACTTGGCGACCCATGCGGTGCCGTCCGACTGCTTGATCACGCCGCCCGTGGGCAGCGGGCGACTGCGGTCGAAGATGCCGATGTTGTCGAGCCCCAGGAATCCGCCCTCGAAGATGTTGCGGCCGTCGGCGTCCTTGCGGTTGACCCACCACGTGAAGTCGAGCAGCAGCTTGTGCACGATCTCGGCAAGGAAGTCGTGGTCCTCGCGGCCAAATCGCAGGCGCTCGATCTGGAAGATGCGGTACGCGGCCCAGGCGAGCGTGGGCGGATTCACGTCGTTCAGTGCCCACTCGTACGCGGGCACCTGACCCTCGGGGTGCTGCATCCATGGCTGCACGATCTGCCAGATCTGTCGCTTCGCGCGGTCGATGTCGACCGCGGCGGTGGCCACGGCCTGGAAGGCCAGGTCCCAGTGCGCGAACCAGGGGTACTCCCACTTGTCCGGCATGCTGAGGATGGCCTCGGCGTCCATGTGGTGCCAGCGGCTGTTGCGGCCCTCGAGCCGCTCGGGTGGTGGCGCGGGCTGCGTGGGGTCGCCGGCGAGCCAGCGGTGCACGTCGTACTGGTACCACTGGTAGTTCCACAGCAGACCGGCGAGCGCGCGGCGCTGCACGAGCGCCTGCTCGTCGGTCGCCTCGGGGCGACGCGCGAGCGCGTAAAAGGCGTCGGCCTCGCGCACGCGCGTCGTGATGAGTTCGTCAAAACCGGAGAAGGGATCGGACGTGGTGCCGGCGGGTCGCATGCGCGCGCGCATGGTCACGGTGCCGCCCGCGGGCACCGTGAAGGCCTTCATGAACGCCGCCTTGGTGCCCTCCTCGAGTGGTGGCAGCGAGGCGAAGCGGCCATGCACGACCGCCTCGTGGAAGGTGTCCTTCGGATGCAGGCCCTTCGGGTTCGGCGTGCCAAAGCAGCGCTGCTGGTTGGTGTCGTTGTCGCAGAAGAGCGTCTTGTCGAAGCCCTCGCAGGCGATGTCGAACTCGCCGAGCTGCGCGTGGCTCGCGCGCATGGCGTTGCGCGAGATCATGCGCAGCGTGGGGCGTGGCGCGTCGACCTCCCACGACCAGGTGTTGCGGAACCACGATTGCAGCAGCAGCGTGATCGGTGCGGCCTCGGGCCCGTTGTTGCGCACGGTGACGCGCCAGAGGATGTCCGTGGGATCGGCCTTCGCCCACTCCACCGTGACGTCGAAATGGCGGTCGTCCGACATCGCCTCGGTGTCGAGCAGCTCGTACTCGGACTCCTGACGGCTGCGCTGCGCGTTCACGCGAACGAGCTCGTCGTAGGGAAAGGCGCGCTGCGGGTACTTGTAGAGGAAGCGCAGGTACGCGCCAGACGGCACGGCGTCCTGGTGCCAGTAGAGCTCCTTCACGTCCTCGCCGTGGTTGCCCTCGGCATTGTCGAGACCGAACAGGCGCTCCTTCAGGATCGGGTCCTTCCCGTTCCACAGCGCGAGGCCGAGACAGAGGCGCTGCTTGTCGTCGCAGAAGCCGGCGAGCCCGTCCTCGCCCCAGCGGTACGCGCGGCTGCGCGCCATGTCGTGCGTGAGGTACTTCCACGCGTTGCCATCGGCGGAGTAGTCCTCGCGCACGGTGCCCCACTGGCGGTCGCTCAGCCACGGACCCCATCGACGCCAGCGCCGGTCGATCTGGTCCTCCTCGAGCCGCTTGTGCTCGGGGTCGTCGTGCGGGATGTCGGGGGTGTCACCCACGCGTCAGCCCTCCTCGTCGCGCAGGCGCTGAATCTCCTCGCGCAACTGGTGCATGATGCGCATCTTCGCATGCCGGATGCTGGCCTCGCTCATGCCGAGCGCCTTCGACACGCTCTCCGCGGGCTCCCCGCGCACCCCGTAGCGCTCGAAGGCCTCGAGCGTCTTTGGCTGCACCGTCGCCTTCACCTTCTCCATCGCGCGGCGCAGCAGGTGCTGCGTCCACTCGTGATCCCACGTGGCGTGGAGCGCATCGTCGTTCTCGGAGGGCTCGAAGTGCTCCGGCAGTCCGACCTTCGGCCGCTTGCGGCGATGGCGATCGCGGATCGAGTTCAGCGTGACCGTCTTCAGGTAGCCGCGGAAGCGGCCGCGCGCCGGGTCGTACTCGAAGTGCTGCGACTGGCGGAAGAAGCCGAGCATGACGTCCTGCAGCACGTCATCCACTTCCTGCGGGGCCACGCCTGCGTTGCGCGCAAAGCCGGCGATCACCGGGCCGTAGATGCGCGCGAAGTCGTTCCAGCCGACCTGACGATCGAGCGTGCCGTTGGCGCGCAGGCGCAGGAGCACGCTCGCGCGGGTCTTGTAGGGATCCTTGGGAGCCGCGGGTTCATCGGGCGGCGCGGGTGGCACCGCGTGGGTCTCGGGATCGCCCTCAAGCACGCGCGCGACGAAGGTCCACGGGCCGATCGTGACGAGATCGCGGTCGTGCAGCGGCATCGGCTCGTTCGGTTCAAGGCGCGCCCCGTTCAGGAGCGTGCCATGCGTGCTGCCGAGATCGATGATGCTGGCGTGGGAGCCGTCGAAGTCGACCTGCGCGTGGTGGCGGGAGACACCGGTGTCATCAAGCGTGTGGTCGGAGTCCGAACCGCGGCCGATGGTGCGGGTGCCGGCCGACTTCAGGACGAGATCCGCGCAGGCGGGACCGGAGGCGCGTTGAAGACGCAGGGGTGCGGAGGCCGGATGGGACATGCCCAAGGTTGTATCAGGCGCGCGGAGCGGGAGTGCCGGGTGCCGGCGGCGAGGAGGCAGGGATCGGTCCAAGGTCGCGTCGGGCCCGCTCAATCTCCGACTCGACGCCGCCGGGATCGCTGGGCGCTTGATCGATCTCCTCCTGTGCCTCCTCGAGGGCCACGGCGGCTTCGAGGGGTTTCCCCATGGCCTTCTGGACCCGGGAGAGCGTCACGAGCGCGCGAGCGACGTCGTCATGATCCTCGGGCAGCTGTTGCCGCGCCTCGGTCACGGCATCCACGGCTTCCGCGAGGGCCTCAGGCATCTGATGCAGCTCGAGCAGTCCCGCCGCGAGCTCGATGCGCAGGCTTGGGTCCTGCCCTGCGGACCGGGATCGATCGAGCAGGGCCCCGGCGCGCAAGAATTCGCGCATGGCGGCATCGCGAGCGCCGCGCTCGATGTAGCGCTGCGCTAGAGCCTCCCGCACCTGCGCTTCCTGGGCCGGATCGTTGGCGAGCAGGATCGTCGCCCGATTGCTGACCTGATCGAGCAGGTGGATCGCGGAGGTGTTCGTCACGCCCTCGGCGACCGCGATGTCGTGAAGCAGACCATCGATCAGCTCGTGCGCATCGCGGGCGCGCTGGGCGTACACCTCCGCCTCGTCGCGAGCGCGGAAGGCCAGGTTGCGCTCATGCATCGCCCATCCGAATCCGATCGCGGCGATCAGCAGGATGACGGAGGAGACCGCGATGGCTCTCGCACCATGACGAGCGGCAACGAGTCCGTGGTAGGCGAGCGATGGGCCTCGTGCCTGCACTGCCTCGCCGCGCAGGTGTCGGTCGACGTCCTGCGCAAGGTCGAGCGCGCTGGCGTAGCGCGAGCGCGGATCGTCGGCGATGCAGCGCGCCACGATGGCGTCGAGGTCGCCCTCGAGGCGGTGGCTCAGCGAGGCCGGTGTCTCGCGGCGCTCCTCGGCGGCACGGCGCTGATGTGG
>Ga0164292_10003085_pt1 | contig 13601 bp, 9 predicted proteins | sample GEODES117metaG_FD_111486 | JGI IMG/M metagenome (GOLD analysis project Ga0164292, IMG submission 111486) | Eutrophic lake water microbial communities from Lake Mendota, Wisconsin, USA - GEODES117 metaG | ecosystem: Environmental > Aquatic > Freshwater > Lake | place: USA: Lake Mendota, Wisconsin... | reverse complement strand
CGAAAAGGGAACATTGGCTTGGTAGTAGCTACCCAGATTGCTCGGTTTGTAAAGCCCGAAAGTACTTTGCCTGGTTGGAACTCACCTGAGCAAGCTTGGGCTCAAACCCAAGGGCAGTTGGCTTGGTATGAAGCCATGGAAGCCAAAGGCGAAATGCGAATGATTAAGTCCTCGGTAGAATTAGAAAATCATCTTTCTATTTGGGAAAATGACAAAAAAACCATCGGATTTGTCTTGAGTTTGGAAGGAGCAGATTCTATCATTGACTTAAGTTATTTGGAGAAAGCCTACAATAAGGGACTCAGAGCCATAGGGCCAGCCCATTACAAAGAAGGCAGATACGCCAACGGAACTGACTCTAGGGGGAAAATGGGACAGGCTGGCATTGACCTTTTGAAAGAGATTGAGCGATTGGGAATGATTCTGGACATGACGCACCTTTGTGACGATGCGTTTTGGCAAGCTCTAGAAAACTACAACGGTGCTTTGTGGGCCAGCCACAACAATTGCCGAAAGTTCGTAAATCACAACCGCCAATATTCAGACGAACAGATAACAGCAATCATTGAAAGAAATGGAGTTATAGGTGTAGCCTTAGATGCCTGGATGATGGTACCTAACTGGACAAGAGGAGTTTCTGATCCTAAAACCAGCAATTGTAATCTGGAAATAGCGGTAAACAATATTGATCATATTTGTCAACTGGCAGGCAACACAAACCACGTAGGTATTGGCTCAGACCTCGACGGTGCTTATGGCAGAGAACAGTGTCCTTATGATTTGGAAACGATAGCTGATTTGCAGAAAATAGGAGATATTTTGACAACTTGGGGCTACAAGGAAAATGATATTTCGAAAATAATGCATCAAAATTTCATTGATTTCCTGATGAAGAATCTCCCGTAGAGTGATTATTTTCCTAAATCGTTCTGTAACAAAAGTAAAAAGATGTTCTGTTAACGGTTTAGGAAAATAGATTTACTCAAGCTCAAATCTATTTTAAACCAGTTGATTTTTCAAGACCTCAAAAGCCTTCAGCAAGCTTTGGTTATTGTATAAAACGCCATAGACGAAATCTAAAATCGGCATTTTAGCACCCAAACTTTTATTTATTTCATGTATGCTTTTGGTTGCATAATAGCCTTCTGCTATCATTTTAAGTTCAATTTGGGCAGTTTTTACCGAATAACCCCTACCTATCATATTACCGAAAGTTCGGTTTCTGCTAAATTGTGAATAGGCTGTTACCAACAAATCCCCCAAATAGGCCGAGGAGTTTATTTCTCTTTCACTCGGAGATATTTTATTCACAAATCGCTCGATTTCGAGCATGGCGTTGGAAACCATTACGGCTTGGAAGTTGTCGCCTGCACCCAGCCCATGGGTGATACCACATGCCATGGCTACTATGTTTTTCATAACGGCCGCATATTCAATTCCATCGATGTCGGTTATGTGGGCAGTTTTAACAAATCTACACGAGAGCAGCTCAGCAAAAGCTTTTGCGGTTTCTATGCCTTCTGAGGCTATGGTTAAGTAAGATTGTTTTTCCAAAGCTATTTCCTCGGCATGGCAAGGCCCGGCTATGGCTGCCATTTGATCTTTGGCAACGTTAAACTTCTCGGAGAACCAGTCTGTAACCAACATATTGCATGAAGGCACCATGCCTTTTACGCCGGAAACTATTTTTTTACCCATAAAAAGCTCGGGATTAACATCGGAGATTGCACTTTCAATAAAAGCAGCCGGAATGGCCAAAATCACCCAATCGGTATTTTTTAGGGCTTCTTTGAGGTTATGGTAGGGTTTTATTTTAGATGGATGCAACTCTACGCTACTCAAATACTGAGGGTTGTGGTGGTGTTTTTTTATGTGATTTATGGCTTCTAAATCACGCAACCACCATTTTATCTTTATGTTCTTTTCTGAAAGAATTTTTATCAAGGCCGTGGCCCAGCTTCCTCCTCCAATTATGGTTACGTTCATTTGTTCTGAAATGTTTACGAAGCAAAATTAGGCTATTTTGAACAAAAATTTTACAAAAAAAGAGTGGTAAAACCTTACCACTCTCTCTTTAGTTATATTTTTTGCTTAATTATTTTTTAATCTCGGTCTTCTTTTTGGCCACTTTATCGCCATCTTTGAGTTTTTTAGAAACTTCCAAAAACGGCCCTGAAATAATTTCCTCACCGGCGTTTAAGCCAGAAGTTATTTCTATCAAACCAGCACTTGTGTCAGTTATTCCGGTTTTTACTTCACGTTTTTTGGCCACACCTTTATCGTTGACAAACACTATCTCTTTTGGTTTTTCCTTTTTAGAATCGGCTTCCTCGGTTACGGCCCCAAGTCCCATTCCATCTTCGTCGTTTGCTTTTTTAGCATCTTTGTCTTTGCCTTCTATACGTGTGGTTACAGCCGAAATAGGCACCGAAATAACCGAAGGCTTAGTGGCTGTAACAATATCAACTGTGGCTGTCATACCAGGTTTGAAAGGGTATTTTTTGCCTTTACGAAAGTCTATCAATTCTCTGTAAGACGAAGCCAAAATCTTGATTCTTACCTCAAATTCTGTCACCGATTCAGTGGAATTACTGGCAGCTCCTGTTAGTGTTCCTCCTGCTCCGTTTGCCGTATTAGCTACTTGTGTTACTAATCCTTTGAATTTTTTGCCTGAAGCAGAGTAGGCGTCAACGTCTACAATAACAGTATCGCCCAAACCTACGCGTATGATGTCGTTTTCATTTACATTTACTCTTACTTCCATGTTGTTGAGGTCTGCTATTCTCAAAAGCTCAGTACCTGCCATTTGAGAAGTTCCCACCACTCTTTCTCCAAGTTCTACGGCCAGTTTTGAAACGATTCCGTTCATGGGAGCGTAAATGTTGGTTTTCCTTAGGTTTTCCGAAGCGTCTTTTAAAGCTGCCTCTGCACTGTTAATTCCAAATCTTGCCGCTTCATAGTTTGATTTTGAGGCATCTACGTCTTGTTTGGCTATTTTAAGGTTCGTTTCTGCGGTCTCGAAATCCGACTGAGAAATTACCTTGTCTGCCAATAGTTTCTTTTGACGGTTATACTCCATCTGAGTTCTTAAAAGCTGTGACTCGGCTCTTGCTATACTTGCTTTGGTTTGCTCAGCAGTAGCCCTTGATTGATTTACACCTGCTCTGAACCTGTCCACAACAGATATATAGTTTTCTGGTTGGATTTTCAAAAGCAATTGTCCTTTTTTCACAGAATCGCCCTCTTTTACATACAAAGCTATGATTTCTCCAGGAACATCGGGCGAAATTTTAACTTCAACTTCGGGTTGTATTTTTCCGGATGCTGAGACAGTTTCCACTAGGGTTACAGAGCTCACTTTCCCTAGTTCAACTTCGGTAGGTTTTTCGGCCATGATCCATCCTTGTTTTTTGGCTACCAAGAAAGCAAGCAATAACACTACCAACACACCGAGTAATATCCACCATATTTTATTCGATTTCTTTTTCATTTTACTTAAAATTCAAGGGGTTTATTCTGATAAAAGTCTAATATTTTTATTCTAAAGATATAGTCATATTTGGCGACAACCAAATTGGATTTTGCTCTGTCAAGATTGGTTTTGGCCAAATTATAGTCCACAAAGTTGCTTGCACCGACGTTGTATCTTGATTCGGCCGCTTTGAAGGACCTCTCAAGTGCGTTTGTTTGAGCCAATGTTGCAGAATATCTTTTTTGAGCGTTGAGCATAGTGATGTATGCTTGATCAATATTTTGTTTGATTTGTAGTTTGACACTCTGATTCTGCAAATCCACTTGCATTTTCTGTATTTTGGCGGCTTGTGTTTGGTATTTTTGGTTATAACCATTAAAAATAGGAATCCTTGCCGATATACCCACGTTTAGGTTTTGGTTGCTTCCCAATTGTCTGAAATACGGAATTCCGTCGGAAGTAAACGAAGTTTGAGGAAAGTTTATCACGAATGGTATCGTTTGTCCATCAAACTGTGCTGATACCGGAATGGGATTAGAGGTCGTACCTGTCTCCGTCAATCTTTTTGCTGCACTTGAAAAGGCTGTTCCCCAACTTGTGTTAGCAGATAGACTTGGAAGTCCAAGGCTTTTGGCAATGGCTATATTTTTGTCGGCAGCTTTTAGTCTTATTTCGCCCGCTTTTACTTCAGGCAAATAGCCAACAGCTGTTTGATAAACCGAATTGGCATTTTCGCCATAGTTTATGATGTTTGGGTCGGGAACAACTATTCTTGAGACCTGAACGTTCATTTCGACAGGTGCGTTCATGGCTTGCTTGAGCGTTAGGATAGCCGACTCTAGGCTGTTTTGGGCATTTATCAAGCTGAGTTCGTCGTTGGCGATTTGAGCATCTAGGTCAAACAAGTTGGTTTCTGGCAATGATCCTGCGTCAACTAATTTTTGAGTACGCTCATATTGTAGTTTAGTTACGTCTAATTGTTTTTGAGCAACGTCGATAAGGTCTTCGGCAGATAATACATTTAGGTAAGCTACTGTTACTTGCAACGACACGTTGTTTTTCTGAGTGGCTACGTCCATCTGAGCGGCCTCAAGACTTAGTTGGCTTCTTTCTACGGTGTTTTTGTTTCTGCTACCGTCAAAAATAGGCATGCTTAATCCCACACCCATGTTGTTGGTACCGATGGTGTTGGTTACTATACCGTTTGTGAACGGATCTACGTTTCTACCTGCATTACCGTTTAGGTTAAACTGGCCGTTGGCGGTTGGCAACTTGGCTACTTTTGACTGATTCAATTGAACAATTCCACTTTCTACGGCCATTTGAGACTGTTTGAGTGATACATTGTTGTTTATGGCGTAGTCTATACATGCCCGTAATGAAAATCTTTGTGCTAATTCAGAGCCCGTGACTTTCGTTTGGGCGTAGCATTGACTTCCGTAAATGAGAAAAACTGAAAGGAGTATTTTTTTGAATTTCATACATTAATTCAATAATTGAGTACAATTTTAATAAGGATAGGGTACTCGTCGCTATATAATTTATTTGAACGGCAAAAATGGGCAAAATATGGGCAAGAGGATGGTTTAAAACTATTTGCTGATTTGGTTGGGTGTGATTCCAAATTTCTTCTTGAAACTTTTAATAAAATGTGACACACTCTCGTAGCCAACGGTTTCGGCAACTTCTTCCACATTGCCGATTTTGTTTTTTATCAAAAATGAGGCGTGTTCGAGTTTCTTGTCTTTTATCCACTGTCCAGGAGCTTCGCCAAATATGTTTTGAAACTCACGCTTGAATCCTGACAAACTTCTACCTGAAAGTTTCGCCAGTTCATCAAGATTGAGGGGTTTCAGATAAAATGTATTTAGTATGAATTCCAAGTCCGCTTTTTGACCCGAATATATTGAAAAAAGGAGATTTTTTAGTTGATTATTTGGGTCAAATTCCAATAAGTGTAGTAATAATTCTTGCACTTTGAGTTTTAGAAATTGATTCAAATATTTGGTTTTGCTTTTGAAATAAGGCAGAATGGACTCTATATATTTGCCAAAAGCCTCGTTCGATTTCAAGGTTAAGAGCCAGGAGCTATTTGGGTCTATGGCTGAGGTGTTTTCGAAAAGTTCGAGGTTTTGACTGACGAATTCTTTCAATATTTTTTCGTCAAAAAAGAACACCAAACTTTTGTAGGCTTCGTTGATAGACTCCGACATGAGGTAATAACCTCTTTTTACAAAAAGTACGTCGCCTTTCTGAACACGAACTTCGGAACTTGAGCTACTGAAAATCTTGTCACCTTCGAGTACATAAATCACCGCATTTTCCTCAAAAAATACGTCGTTTTTAGATGGATACACGTCGCTCCGGTAAGCCACAAAAGTATTGTCTTGAATCTTGAGAGACTCAAACTGATGGGCTTGTATTTCGGATGGAATTCGGAGCATTTTTTATTTTAAGAGATGTTTCCTTTCCTCTTCAAGAACACGGATTAAAATGATGTGACACGGATAATTTTATAAGAATTGGTATCTCTATTTATCAGGATCAATTAATAATTTTTATTAAAAAACTCAATTCCCCAATTTTCCCTCGCTAGTTTTCTTAATTCCGGGCTGAAGAATCTCATAGTTTTCTTCATCTTTGGCTTTTTTTACGATAGCTTTTACGTCCTCGAGCAGTTTTTTGGCATCATATACGATACCGTCCTTTACGGTATATTTCACTCCGCCCACTCTTATCACCTCGTTTTTATCGTTCACTTTTATGGCTCCAGTTCCATATAGTGTCTTTAGGTTAGCCAAGGGGTTTTCTTCCATTATGGCAAAATCTGCCAGTTTACCAACTTCCACAGAGCCAATTTCTTTGTCCATTCCCAAGGCCTCGGCTCCTTTTATGGTTGCGGCTCTGATAACTTCTAATGGATGAAACCCTGCCTCACGCAAGAGCTCCAACTCTCTGATGTAGGCAAATCCGTAGAGCTGATAGATGAATCCAGAGTCAGAGCCGGTGGTTACACGGCCACCTTTGTTTTTGTATTCGTTCACAAACCTCATCCAAATTCTGTAGTTTTCTTTCCATTGGATTTCTTGTTCTGTGCCCCAGTTGAGCCAGTAACTTCCGTGGGAGATACGGCTTGGTCCATAAAAACGCCAAAGTGATGGCAGGGTGTATTCGTCGTGCCATTCGGCTCTTCTGGCCAGCATGAGTTCACGATTGGCTTCATAAATGTTAAAAGTGGGGTCAAGTGTAAAGTCTAATTTGAGTAGCTCGTCCATCACTTTATACCATTTTTCTGAACCCGGCTCAGCGGCTTGTTTCCAAAGCTTACCGGCTTCTTCAAATCTGTGCTGTTCGTTGTTGTAGTTATAATCTGCAGGGTAGTTCTGCAAAGTTCTCTCATCAAATAAGGCCTCTGGCAAACCGTACCAATGCTCCATGGTTGTTAAACCCGCTTTGGCAGTGGCTAGAACATTCATTCGTGCTACTTCTAATTGGGCATGGTGACATGCAGAACGCAAACCCAAAAGCTTGTTTTCGCCTAGAGCAGCTCTAAAAACATCAGGCTCGGCTCCAAAGAATTTTATACCGTCCGCACCTTTTTTGGCGTTGTTGCGTACCCATTCTTTGGCTTGCTCTGGTGTGGAAATAGGCGTGTCTGAACCCATTCCGAAGGCAGTATAGGCCAATATTCTTGGTGCTACTATCTCATTTTTAAGGCTTTTTTGTTTGTGTTTGAGTGTCCATTCGAGTCCATTTCCGGCAGAGGGATCACGTATAGTGGTAATACCATGACCCATCCAAAGTTTAAAAACATATTCGGAAGGCGTTCCCTGTGAACTGCCCCCTATGTGGCCATGCATATCCACAAAGCCCGGTGTTAGATACATGCCCGTGCAATCCAGTTCTTTGTCGCCAGCCCCAGCTTTTGGGCGGCGTTTTGGGTCTATGGGCACACCTGGGTAGCCTACTTGCTTTATTTCTTTGATACGGTTTTTTTCTACTACTATATCTACTGGTCCAAGGGGAGGGGCACCAGTGCTATTTACTAAAGTCACTCCTCTTATTATGAGTTTATTATAGGGGCCGTCGCCTTCAGTTCTGTTCGGGGCGTCTTTTATTTGACTAAAAACAAAAAAGGGAGCAAGCAGCAGAATAAGTAATGATTTTTTCATTGCAGATGAGGCTAGGTAATTTGATGACTCAATTTAGGAAAAAATCTTTTAGAGTTGTGGTTTTTGGAACAAAAAAAAGACCCTCAAATTAATTTCGAGAGTCTGATTTTGAATATTTTCAAGAAATCTTACAATTCCTTAATTCGTATTTTTTTGAAAGAAACCTCGTTTCCATGATCTTGAAGGCCTATTTTTCCTTTTGGATATTTTCCAAAACCACCCCAAGTTTTAAATTTGCTATCTGCTACCATAGCATCCCACTCTGGGCCTGTAGTTGGGTAGGTTACTGCCAATATGCCGTTTTGCCAAACTGTTACTTGGTTGTTTAATTTCTTGATTTTTACTTTGTTCCACTCACCAGCAGGTTTCCCTTTTGAGGCCGAAGGTATCATGTCGTATAGAGAACCCGACTTGCGATTGCCATTTTTTCCTTGCTTTGCGTCAGGATGACCTTCGTCGTCTAATACTTGTATCTCTGGGCTTGTTAAGTAGGGCGTGCTGTATTTGGAATCTTCAAAAACCCCATAAAATATTCCGCTGTTACCGTTTTTGGCTATTTTCCATTCTAGCTCTAACTCAAAGTTCTCGTATGACTGATCCGACACCAAATCATTCACTCTATAGTCGCTTTTGGCGGTATGGTCAAATACAAACGCACCGTCAACAATTTTCCATTTGGCGTTTACGGGTTCACCGGCGTGATTATAGATGTGCCAGTTTTTAAAGGTTTTGCCATCACTGAGTTTGACCCACTTGCCTTTTTTTTGAGCAAAAGCAAAAGTTGAAACCACCAAAAGGGCCATCAGAACAAAAATACTCTTTTTCATTTATCGTTTTTTTTATAAGTTGAACAAGCACAAATATATGTGATATTTCATAAACCCTATTAAATAATTTTGTTAAATTGGTGTTAGCTTGAATGTAGTCCAAAACATCCTCTAATACAATTCTAATTTGGTGTAACACTGTTTTTACTATATATTGTATCACTTTTCAGCTTTTAAAATGGGTATAGTTTCGAGAAGAGATTTTTTTGGTAGTTTGTTGTCAACTTCCAGATTGGACATAAAGGCCAACTTGGATGAGTACACACAGCCGCTTTCAAGACCTCAAGTACAACATTTGTTGAGAAGAGCCACCTTTAGTCTATCCAATTCTATTATTGACAAATATGTTGGAAAAACGGCCTCGTTTGTGGTGGATGAGTTGTTTGCAAATGCCGATGCATCCATTAACCCAAGCCCTCCTTTTTTTCATAATGACCATATTAACAACCCTGCGAATTTATCTGGCAAACAAAGGGAGGAAGCCGATGCAAAAAAAAATCTTCTTTTTGGTGAATACAACCATGCTTTAGGAGAATGGTGGGTTACTTTAATGAAAAAGGACACGGTCAGTGTTTTAGAAAAAATGGTTTTGTTTTGGCATGACCATTTTGCTACTCAATTTCAAAGCTGCGACAACGTTCCGGCTGTATCTATGTATAGGCAAAATGACCTATTTCGTAAAAATTATGCTGGAAACCTTAGAAATTTATTAGAGCAGGTTACTATTGATGGGGCAATGCTTAAGTATCTCAACGGTAATCTCAACATAAGTGCCTCTCCGAACGAAAATTACGCTAGAGAACTTATGGAGCTTTTTTCTTTGGGAGTAGGTAACTACACAGAGCAAGACGTGAGAGAAGCCTCTAAAATCCTTACTGGCTGGAAGGTCAATTATTTTTTAGATGACGGTATTCCCTATAAGCCATTTCTTAATCCTATCGATTTTGACAAGACCACGAAGTTTTTTATGGGAGAGGTTTTTGCAGTAAACTATGAGGTAAATGAACAAAATGTCTTCAAGAACTCTATCCAAAAACTTATAGCTGTGATTCTCTCCAAGAAGGGGGACGTTGCGGCAAAATTTATTAGCTACAAGCTATATCAATATTTCGTTTATGCCAATCCCCAAAAGGCTGACGCAAGTGTGATAGACCAAATGGCTAAATTGGTCACTGCTAACGATTTTGAACTTAAACCAGCTTTAAAAAGACTTTTAAAAAGCCAACATTTTTTTGATGATTTGAATGTTGGTGTTCAAATAAAATCGCCTGCTGAGACCGTAATAGGTATGCTGAAGCATTTGAAATTTTCAGACAGGTTGGCTCGAAATATTATGGAAGTTACTGGTTTAGAGCTTTTTAATCCACCGAACGTGTCTGGTTGGAAAGGTTACAGGTCGTGGATTAGTACCAAGACATTGCCAACAACTATTTATTATACCAAGGAGATAATTAACAACAACACCAATACCGAATTGGCCGACTGGGCCTTGAGTATTGAAGGTAGTGGCGATGTTAAAGTTCTTACAGAGCGGTATATTGAGTTGTTTTTGGCTAGGCCTGTTTCGGAGGATAGATTTAGAAAGTTCAAAAATATGTTTTTGGGTGGAGCACCAGACTATGAATGGTACGAAATCATCAAAAACAAAGATCAGGCTGGTCAGAGAGTGAGGAGTTTTCTGTTTGAAATAATAAAAGCACCTGAATATTTCTTATTTTAGAATATGACAAAAAGGAGAGATTTTATAAAGCAATCTACCATGGGGGTAGGGGTAGTTACCAATCTATCTTTAGGCAAAATGCAAGTGAGTGCGTTTGAGCCTGCTTTAGCAAATGTCCAAAACGATAATATTCTGGTGGTTATCCAGCAGTTTGGTGGCAACGACGGCATGAACACCATCACGCCTTACGAGTGGGAATCTTACTATACCCTGTACAGACCCAAGCTTCATATTCCTAAAAATGTGGTAGAACCCATCAGCAAAGACTTGGGTATGGCCATGCACCCAAACCTTAAGCGTGGACCCAAAAACGGTATGTTAGGTTTGTTTAACGAAGGTAAATTGGCCGTTATGCATGGTTTGGGTTATCACAATCCCAACTATTCGCATTTTAGATCTACAGATATTTGGTTGAGCGGTGTAGTGCCCAACAACGACATCGATCCGCTGAAATCAGGGTGGTTGGGTAGGTATTTTGACCGTGTTAGTCCTTCGGAGCGAACCGAGAGCCCATTTTGTTTACAAATTGGGAATAACCCTTCGCTGATGTTTTTGGGTGAAACTGGCGAAAAATCTATAGTCTTGGAAGATGTCGAACAGCTTTATAGTCAGGCTAAGGCGGTTGAATCCAATAAAATCAATATTGGAGGTTCGGCATATTTTATGAGTGAGTTTGACTACGTCAATAATGTTGGACAGGAGGTTAACGAATATTCTAAAGTAATCAAGAAAGCCTTTGATAACGGTAAGAATATTGAAAAATATGAAAATCAATCATTGGCAAATCAACTCAAATTGGTGGCAAGGTTGATAAATGGCGGGCTGAAATCAAAGGTATATTTTGTGGAGCATCATGGCTATGATACGCACTCCAATCAGGGCGTTTTGGACGGCATACATTCTAGACTTCTGGCCGAATTGAGTGAGGCGATCAGTGCGTTTCAGTCGGACATAGAGCAGCTGGGTCATGCTTCTAAAGTGGTCGGAATCACCACCTCGGAGTTTGGTAGAAGACCTTATGAAAACGGTAGCTTAGGAACAGACCACGGTACTGCAAATGTTGGCTTTGCTTTTGGAGAAGGCGTAAAAGGCGAAATCTTTGGATTTCATTTTGCTTTTTTGCCTTTCCGAGATTTCCAGAACTTATGGTTTCGTACCGACTTTCGGAGTATTTATTTTGAAATAATGGTGAGTTGGTTTGGCCAAACACCCGAATATGCACAATATATATTGGGCTCAAAGTTTGCTTACATAGAAGAAAAGGGGTTTTTGAAAAATACCAAGCAAGACATTACCCTACCACCACCTCCCGATGTACCGCAGGTAAACATGGATATGAACAATCCAGACAATCCACTGAGTCCTTTAAATATAACCGAGCAGGACAAGTTTACGCTTTATCCAAACCCTGTACAAGGCAATTCTGCATTTTTAAATATGCGACTCTACTTTCAAGGACCGGTGCGAATTGTGCAGACGTACGTAAACGGCCAAGAAATGGGCGTAATTCACGAAAAGACTTACCAAGCTGGTCTTCACAATGTTTATCTTGAGCTAAAAGGTGGCCCCGGGCTTTATCTACTTCGCATTAAAGTAGGAAAGCGGAATCACTTTGTGAAGTGTTTGAAGATGTAGGTTTCGGATTATTTACTGTTATCTTAATTCTTTGCCGTAAAATAATTTTTCTTACCCGAAATGGCTGCTTATTTCTAAATTTGGGAAAAAAGAGAATCCATTTATGTATCGATTACTTTTTCTAATTTTGTTTTCTGCAAGAAGCTTCGGACAGGTTTGGTCCGACACATTACCGAGTTTTACAATAAAATATAATCCTGTTCCGCTTTTTTTCGAAGTAGACAAGTACCTTCAGGTGTCATCTGAGAATTTTATTGACTCCAAAAGAAGTGCCTAGTTTACATTTGGTTTTGGAAATAGCTCGATTTTTAAGAAAGAGAATTACAATGTGGTGTATATGTCTCGTATTGAATACCGCAAATTTTTCAAGCCTTTCGCTACTACTAAGAATGGGCGAAGTTATTGGTCAACAGAGTTGATGTTTAAACATGCGGATGAACCATTCTATCCTGAGCAGCCTCCTGCTGAATACACCCTGCCACTATACCAGTCCAAATTTTTTGTAAATGTACTGGCCTCTCACTTAAAAATTGGCCGAGAATACGTGGACATGCGGTATTTTCCGACATTTGATATTTTCTTAGGCCTTGGTGTAAGAGCCTATAACAATTATTTAGGCTATACCCCACCTGGATACTCTAGAGGTTTTAGTGGATTTATGTTTGATAGAGGACCAGGTACAGGAGTTATTCCTTCGGCAGTTATCGGAGTAGGTATAGGTATCGGAAAGTGGAGGAGAAAATGATTCTTATGTAAGTCGCTATCAACTCGGAAAACTCACCTTTCCCATACTTACGCTAGGTACACCTTTTCTTGTGCCGAAATCAGTTTCGCCACCACAGAGGGCTTCGTTGGCGAGTGTTGCAAAGAGTACCGCTTCTTTGGCGTCGCCATCGATGCCAATGTCATCCGTTTTTAGGAATTTTGTATTGGGCATTTTTGTTTGCAAATATTTTACAATCAAGGGATTGTGCATGCCGCCCCCGCTCATAAATACTTCTGCTGGCAAGTCGTTTTTAGATATCAAAAAGATACAGTCTGTAATGGTTTCGGCTGTAAGTTGACAAAGCGTAGCCATAATATTCTCTTTAGAAAGCTCTTTTGTGTTGGATTTTTCTAAGGCGGCTTCTAAATAGGTCAGATGGAATACTTCTGGCCCCGTGGTTTTGGGCAATGGTCCTTTGAAAAAATCATTTTTTTTCAATTCTAAGAGCAAAGGTTCAGAAACTTGCCCTTGAGAAGCTATTTCGGCGTCTTTATCGTACGGAATTCCGAAATGCTTTTGCACAAAAGCGTCCATTATTGTATTCCCAGGGCCAGTGTCGGTGGCAAAGACCTTCTCGGGATTCAAATCTCCACTCAAAAACGTAAAGTTGGAGATTCCGCCCATGTTGATCAATATTCTGTTTTTGCCTTTTTCGGAAAAAATAAGGTAGTCGCCATAAACTGCTAATGGGGCACCTTCGCCTCCTGCGGCACAGTGTTTTTGTCTGAAATCCGAAAGCGTTAGAATGCTTGTTCTTGCGGCCAAGTGGTCGCCGTCACCTATTTGGAGCGTAGCATTGGGGAATTTCTCTATTTTGTGCTGAATTTTGGGAGCATGAAAAACGGTTTGGCCATGGCTGGCTATACAATCAATCTCAGAATTTGGAATTCCCCATTTCTCCAAAAGTTGATTTACGATTTGGCCATGCAGATTCCCAATCCAAGGATTAAGTACGCACAACTGCTGAAATTCTATTTCTTTTTTCGCAAATATCTTTCTGATTTCTACT
>Ga0164292_10003079_pt1 | contig 13625 bp, 11 predicted proteins | sample GEODES117metaG_FD_111486 | JGI IMG/M metagenome (GOLD analysis project Ga0164292, IMG submission 111486) | Eutrophic lake water microbial communities from Lake Mendota, Wisconsin, USA - GEODES117 metaG | ecosystem: Environmental > Aquatic > Freshwater > Lake | place: USA: Lake Mendota... | reverse complement strand
TTTTGCTCATGTTTTTTACCTCCTCTTTATCGAGGAGTTTTAAATCGATAAATTCATCAAAATGAACAGCTATGTTGTCTATATTGGCGGTTTTGAATGCTTGCACAATAGGATCAGTATCTGCTTGAGCCAATAGGACGGTGCTAAGTATTGTAAAAATTGCTATTGATACAATTTTTTTCATGGTTTTGTTTTTATTGATTTTAACCAGATCGACCCAACCAATTATCTTTTCACTTGGTAACATCTTTTGGTATAATTCATTTTGGCAGTAAATTTTTTGTTTGATATGTTGCGAAAAACATGCCAAATTTGAATAATTACTAGTTAATGATAAAAGTACACTAAAACCTTAATTTTTTTAACATTCATACAATTGGCATGCGTAAAAAAGTAATATTAATTATAATGGATGGCTGGGGCCTTGGTAAAGTAAAGGCTGCAGATGCTATACAAAATGCCAATGTTCCATTTGTAAGTTCTTTATACAATAAATACCCCAATTCTACATTGGTTACCTGTGGAGAAGATGTTGGTTTGCCCGAAGGCCAAATGGGCAATAGCGAAGTGGGTCATTTGAATCTTGGTGCAGGAAGAATTGTTTACCAAGAGTTGCAAAGAATCAATGTAGCCATTAAAACTGGGGAGTTTGCGCAAAACGAACAATTGTTAAAAGCCATACATTTTGCCAAAACAAATCATAAAAAATTGCATTTATTGGGGTTGGTTAGCGATGGGGGTGTGCATTCTCATACCAGCCATCTAAATGCCATTTTCTCTGTTTGCCAAAAAGAAGGATTATCGGAAGTGTATTTACATGCTTTTACAGATGGTAGGGATACCGATCCTAAAAGTGGTTTGGGTTTTGTTGATGCAGTAGAGCAGCATATGAAAAAAACTGTTGGCAAAATTGCAACAGTGAGTGGCAGGTATTATGCGATGGATAGAGATAAAAGATGGGAAAGGGTTCAATTGGCTTATGATTGTATGGTAAATGGGAATGGGAAAAAATCTTCAACGGCATTAACAGCAATACAAGCATCCTATGATGAAGGAAAAACAGATGAATTTATTCTACCTACAGTAATTGTAAAAGAGGATGGTTCTCCAATAGCCAGTATCGAAAATGGGGATGTGGCCATTTGTTTTAATTTCAGAACAGATCGTTGTAGAGAAATATCAGAAGTACTTACTCAAACTGATTTCCCAGAATTTCAAATGAAACGACTGAGCTTGAATTATACCACCATGACTTTGTACGACCAGAAATTCAAAAACGTTTCAGTGATTTTTGAAAATGATAATTTAAATAATACTTTAGGTGAAGTTTTGGCCAAGAATGGTAAAAAACAAATTCGTATTGCGGAAACCGAAAAATACCCTCATGTTTCTTTCTTTTTTAGTGGAGGAAGAGAAGAACCATTTGAAGGGGAGAGTAGAATCATGGTTCCTTCTCCAAAAGTAGCTACTTACGATTTACAACCCGAGATGAGTGCAAGAGAAATCACTGCCAAATTATTGCCAGAAATTATTTCGGAAACAGCCGAATTTATCTGTTTAAATTTTGCCAATGCAGATATGGTAGGGCATACTGGGGTATTTTCAGCAGCAATCAAAGCAGCAGAAACAGTAGACGATTGTGTAAGACAATTGGTAACTGAAGCCCTCCGTCATAACTATACCATTTTCTTAACTGCCGATCATGGTAATGCAGACTTTATGATCAATCAAGATGGGTCTCCCAATACTGCTCACACATTGAATTTGGTTCCTTTTTTTATTATAGATAATCAATGGAATGGAAAAATAAAAAATGGTAAATTAGGAGATATTGCACCAACTATTTTGCACATGATGGGTATAGCAATTCCCCCAGAAATGAAAGGTAATATTTTAGTCACTGATTAATTAAACAATATGAAATTACTAAAAAAACTAGGCTTGGTATTGCTTGTTGCATTCTTGCTTTTGCAAGCTTTTAGACCCACAAAAAATAATTCAAATAATAAAGTACAAGACATTGCAACGCTTTATCCTGTCTCAGACAGTGTGCAACAGATTTTTAATAAAACCTGTAATGATTGCCATTCAAACAACACCAATTATCCTTGGTATGCCAATATTCAGCCCGTAGCTTGGTGGTTGAATGATCATGTAACAGATGGTAAAAAGCACTTTAATTTAAATGAATTTGCATCCTATAGCATTGCCAAACAGTACAAGAAATTAGAAGAATGCATGGAGGAAGTTAAAGAGGGTGAAATGCCTTTGGAGTCTTATACAATAATCCATAAAAACGCAATTCTTTCAACTAGAGAAAAGGAACTGTTATACGATTGGGCTAATGCAGTAAGAGATTCAATTAAAGCAAAATATCCAGCAGATAGCTTGGTAATAAAGAAAAAGAAGTAAATATTGGAGCGCACAAAAAAATACATCATTTTTTTTCTTTTTGGTATCCTAATGATACCATCAGTGCTTTTATTAGTTGTTCAAGCTAAAAGAACATTCATTCGATACGAAACGGCAACTTTATTAGAACAAACTCAACTTCAGCAGATTACACTAAAGGAATCGGATTTGATTTGGGAGGAACTTGGAAGAGAGTTGTGGGTAAATGGAAAACTTTTTGATGTTAAATTAAAACTTACATCAAGTAATGGGTATGTGAGTTTTAAAGGACTTTTTGATGAAAAGGAAACCGAGCTGAATCAGCAAGTGGATGCAATGCTCAATAGTAAACAATCGACCCTGCTACTTTTGGCAAAAATCATTTCATTGCAGTCTCCAACCGTAATACATTGTCAAATAATCGATTGTCGGTTGATTGGCGAAGTCGATATTTGTTTTTTTGATTATCAGCAATTAATTAATACACGCTCGATAGAGAAAAATATTCCTCCTCCAAAATTATATGTTTAGTTATTTTTTTTCTTTAACAATGGAGTTGTGTACTTCCATTAAAACTAAACATACTAATATGACTAAACAGTTAATACTTGTTTTAATTGGGTTGATGTGTATTGACTACAGCATCGCTCAAATTAATACAGCATCAGATACTGTATCAAATCCAATATCATTAAATGAAGTTATTGTTAATGCCAATAAATTTCCTGAGAAATACAAAAGAATTGCTCAAACTGTTGAAGTTTTAAGAACCAAAGAACAATTGAATTTTCAAGTTAATACAGCGGATGCATTAATTAATTCTGGAAAACTATTTGTACAAAAAAGCCAGCAAGGTGGTGGAAGCCCTGTTATCAGAGGTTTTGAAGCAAGTAGAATTCTTTTGATGGTTGATGGAGTTAGGTTAAACAATGCCATTTATCGTGCAGGGCATTTGCAAAATGTTATTACCATCGATAATATGGTATTGGACAGAGTTGAAATTTTATACGGGCCTTCGTCTACTTTATACGGAAGTGATGCATTGGGAGGTGTAGTAAATATGTATACAAAGAATCCAGTTTTATCAAATACCGGAAAAACCAGTTATACGGGTTCTGCTACATTAAGATATACCAGTGCTATTGATGAAAACAGGGGAAACTTTAGTTTGAATGTTGGAGGTAAACAATGGGCTTCTTTAACATCTGTAACATACGGGTCATTTGGTGATATGGTTCAAGGCAATAATAGGAGAGGCGCTTATCCTGATTTTGGTAAGCAGCATTTTATTGTGCAAAGAATTGGCAATACAGATATTGCTACTATTAATCCCAATCCCAATAAACAAACTCCATCTGATTATCAACAAATTGATGTTACCCAGAAATTCCTTTTTACCCCTTCAGCTAAAATTCAGCATGTGCTGAATTTGCAATTTTCAAATACGAATGATATTCCAAGATATGATCGATTATCGGAAAAGTCTGCAACCAATCTGCCAATTTTTGCAGAATGGTATTATGGCCCACAAGTTAGAAATATGGCAGCGTATCATTTTACTGCAAAAGAACAAATCGGTTTTTTTAAGGATATCAAGTTAACGGCAAGTTATCAGGATGTAGCAGAAAGCCGGATTCAAAGAAGATTTCAAAGCGCTAATAAAGATTATCGCTGGGAGCGGGTAAATGTTTTTGGAATTAATTTTGACGCAAAACATTATAGCGGGAAAAACGAATTACATATTGGATTAGAGAGTTATACCAATTTTGTACGTTCTACTGCTGAAAGAGTCAATATTGTATCTGGTGCTAAATCCCGAATTACTACTCGATATGCTGATGGACCCACAACTATGTCTTCACATGCATTATACGCACAACACACTTATAAAATAAATGATCAATGGACTTTTAATGATGGTCTTAGATTTAGTCTTGTAAAACTAGATGCACGTTTTGTAGATACGGCATTAACAAGATTTCCATTCACAAAAGCTACGCAAAACAATAAGGCAATTACTGGAAACCTAGGATTGGTTTATGCAAGTCCAAAAAATCTAAGAATGGCTTTTCTTTTAAGTAGCGGATTTAGATCTCCGAATGTTGATGATCTCTCTAAGGTTTTTGATTCTAGAACAGGTATTGTTGTTGTTCCCAATATTGATGTTAAGCCTGAGTTTACTTATAATGCAGAATTTAACTTAAATAAGTATGGTAAAAAGTTCTCCTATGGAGCAGCTGTGTTTTATACTTTATTTAATAACGCTTTAGTGCTTGATCAATTTAAATTTAATGGCCAAGACAGCATTTTATTCAGTGGTGTAAAAAGTGGGGTTTTTGCTATGCAAAATAAAGCAAGCGCATACCTGTATGGATTTAGTGTTAATGCTACTTATACCCTTATTAAAGGAACAACAATCGACGGGGTTGTTACTTATTCAAAAGGAACGTATACCGATCAAAATAGTAAAACTGTTCCGTTGGATCATATTCCACCGGTTTACGGACGTTTTGCATTTAAACATGTTGCTACTTTATGGAATGCTGAATTTTTCGCTTTGTTTAATGGCTGGAAAAGAATTGCTGATTATAACCCCAATGGGGAAGACAATCAGCAATACGCAACAGCAGACGGAATGCCTGCTTGGACTACATTGAATCTTCGGGTTGGCGCTAATTTCGGAAAGCATATAGCTGCACAATTATTGTTAGAAAACATTACCGATTTAAACTATCGTTATTTTGCAAGTGGCATTTCCGCTCCTGGAAGAAATATTTCAATCACATTAAGGGCATCATTCTAAGCATTTTAGTCTTTTTATTGATTTGCGACCACGGAATCCATTCCTGTGGTCGCTTTTGTTTAAATTGCATGATGGAGATTAAAAAAGCGGAATACCTGATTTCAAACGCCGATTACGAAATGTGCCCCAAAGGGGATAGACCAGAGTACGCGTTTATTGGAAGAAGCAATGTTGGTAAATCTTCTTTGATCAACATGATATGTTTGAAAAGCAAATTGGCCAAAACTTCTTCGGCACCCGGAAAAACCCAATTAATCAATCATTTTGAAATTGAGGCTTCTATTAAAAATAGCCGCGATGCTAAAAAATGGTATTTGGTAGATCTGCCAGGATATGGTTTTGCAAAAGTGGCTCAATCTAGCAGAAGAAGATGGGAGCAGATGATCGAAAATTACTTGCGTAAACGATCTAACCTAACACATGTTTTTGTTTTGATTGATAGCCGACATAAGCCTCAAAAAATTGATTTAGAGTTTATAGGTCAATTGGACTTTTGGGAAGTGCCTTTTTCTTTGGTTTTTACCAAAACAGACAAAGAAAAACCAACTGTTGTGGCAAATAATATCAAAGCCTTTTTAGATACGCTAAGAGCTACATGGCAGTTTTTGCCACAACATTTTGTTACAAGTGCAGAAAAAAAGCAAGGAAGAGAAGAAATACTGGCATTTATAGAAATGAAGAATGAATCAGTTGCCTAACACTTGGTTCATTGCTTTTGCTTTCAAAAGACATTCTTCATATTCTTCTTCTGGTTTAGATTTTGCAGTAATACCACTTCCAACATAATAACATAAATGATTATTGGCCGAATTGTATAACAAGCTTCTGATGACCACATTAAAATCAAAATCCTGTGCTGGGTTAATGTAACCAACGGCGCCAGAAAAAATTCCTCTATTTCCAGACTCGTATTGTTTAATTAAATCCATCACTCTTTTTTTGGGAGCTCCTGTCATACTTCCCATTGGAAAACTTGCCTGAATGATGGATGAAAAAGAACTATGCTCTTTAAGTGTCCCTTTAATTGTAGAAATCATTTGATGCACTTGAGGAAAACTATAAATTCCAAACAACTCTTCTACTTCAACAGTTCCTTCTTTACAAATTCTACTTAAATCGTTTCTAACAAGATCCACTACCATCACATTCTCACTTCTTTCTTTTTCACTTTTTAAAAGTTGCTCTTTTAGTTGCTCATCTATTGCTCTATTTTCTAGATTTCTTTTGCTGGTTCCTTTTATGGGCTGCGAAATAAGTTGATGACCTTTTTTTTGTAGGTATCTTTCTGGGCTTGCACAAAGTAAATGCGCATTGTTTTGTTTATAAAAACAAGAAAATGGATTGGGGGAAATATCGGTTAACTTGATATAAGTCTGTATAGGATCTATAGTTACTTCGTTCGAATAAAAAGCCTGACAAAAATTTATTTCATAACAATCACCTCTTTGAATATGATGTAAAAGCTGCTGTATGGTGCTAATATAATCTGCTTTTTGAATAGCAGCGTTGATTTTTATTGCATTGCTTTTTTCTTTTTCAGGGAGATTTATTGTAATTATTTCATTAAATATTTTTTCTGCTGAATGATGAACTGTTTCAATGAATAACTTGTCTTGCTCTAAACGAAGTACTGTTTCAGGCTGAAAAAATGCGATGGTGTCAAATCCAATCAAAGAGGTATCCTGTTGATTGTATTCGTTGTTTTCAGCAAATTCATAATTGATATGACCAAATAGCCAATCTTGCTGTTGAGCATAAAAGGCATCAATTGATTCCAATGTATTTTTTCCTGTGAAGCGCTGAATAGAGCCAGCTGCTGCTAAGCACTCTGCTTTATGATGCGTTGAAGAATAAAAGTGATTGTCTAAAAAAGAACAAATGCCGAACTGGTTTACCCAATGCAGCATTTGTTCTTTAATGATGGTATTGCCTGTTATATCAAAACAAGTGATCGTTCTTTTCAATTGTTGAAAGTAAGTTTAGTAATCGTCGTCGTCATCATCAAAGCCGTCCTTTTCATTGAATAAATCAAATTCTTTGAAATCGTCATCAATTTTAAAGTCTTCGTCTTCTTCCTTTTTCTTTCCGCCTTCTGCTTTTTTACCTTTGCTTTTTGGAAGATCAAATTCATCGAAGTCAGGGTCCCAACTATCTTCATCTTCCCCAGATTTTTCCCAATCGTCATCTACTTCGATATCTTCATCTTCTTCATCATCTTCAACTGATTTTTTAGCATTTGATTTTCCTTTTTTTACTGGAGTTGTTTCGATATCATCGTCTTCGTCAATATCGTCTTCTTCAACCGCCTTTTTGCTTTTAGGTATTGATTTTACTTCGGCATTTTTAGCCGGTGCTTTGGGTGTAGAGGATTTTTTATCCTTATCAGACTTCGCTGCCATATTGCTAATAAGATTTATTGCGTAAATTTTAGACGCAAAAAATTAATAACCAAAATTTTTTTTCAATATCAAATTAAGTGCCAATATTCTATAAACTAACTATTTGGTCTCTTCCCGGACCATTCGATACAAATTTAACTGGAACTCCAATATAATGATTGATAAAATCAATATAATTATTCATGTCTGATGGTAGTTCGTTGGCAGATTTTATTTTTGTTGTATCAGTGTTCCAACCTTTAAATGCTTCTAATACAGGATCTATTTTAACCCTAGAAATTTGGAATGGTAATTCTTTGGTTTCTTTGCCATTGATTCCATACGCAGTACACATTTGTAATTCTTTAAAAGAATCTAAAACATCGGCTTTGGTCATAATAACTTGTGTAACTCCATTAATCATGCAAGTATATTTTAAAGCAACCAAATCAATCCAGCCACATCGTCTAGGACGGCCGGTAGTAGCTCCAAATTCACTTCCCAATTTTCTCAATTCTTCTCCAGTTTCATTTTCTAGTTCTGTTGGGAAAGGGCCGCTACCTACCCTGGTACAATATGCTTTTGTTACTCCCAATACTTCATTAATAAGTTTGGGCGATACACCTAAACCTGTACAAACTCCTGCAGAGATGGTGTTGGAAGATGTAACAAATGGGAATGTGCCAAAATCAATATCAAGCATACTACCTTGAGCTCCTTCTGCCAATACTTTTTTGCCATCTTTAATGGCGTTATTGATATAATATTCGCAATTGATCACATTCAATGTTTTCAAGAACTCCAGGGCTTCAAAAAATTCTTCCTCCCAAGCCGAAATATCTTCTATAAAATGAAAATTATCGAGGAGTTTTTGGTGTTTTAATCGAAGCTTTATATACTGGCTAGTAAAATTCTTGTCCAATAAATCTCCAACCCTCAATGCATTTCTTCCAGTTTTGTCCATATAAGCAGGTCCAATTCCTTTTAAGGTAGACCCTATCTTACTATCTCCTTTTGATAATTCTGATGCCTTGTCTAAGGCACGATGTGTAGGAACGATGATATTGGTTCTTTCAGAAATAAACAAGTTTTTCTTAACATCAATTCCATAAGCTGCAACAGCGTCACATTCTCTTTTTAGTGTTACCGGATCTAATACAACGCCACCTCCAATTATATTTACTTTATTTTGGTGAAAAATACCAGAAGGAATCTGATGTAGCACCATTTTTTTGCCTTCTACATAAAGCGTATGACCTGCGTTTGGTCCGCCTTGAAATCTTGCAACAATATCATAATTGGGTGCAAAAAAGTCTACTATTTTACCCTTTCCTTCGTCACCCCATTGTAATCCTAAAATAACGTCTACCATATAGTTTGTTCTAAGGGGCAAAAATAGGGGTTGGCATTACTAATGCCTAATTAATTTATCCCAAAAATTATTCAACTTAATCATTCAAATCTTCGCTGTTGCTAAATACCTACAATTTTCTTCATTCGGCTACAATAAAAGAACTCGCCCCGATACATCGGGGCTCAAACAGCTTTCATTGTTTACGCCTCATTCGAAAATAGCTTTACGGTATTTAGCAAAGGCTTGATGCTGAATGAATAAGTCTCATATGTTGAGATAAATTACTTTGTAATTAGCTCTCTGTTTCAAAGCGATCCACGGTTTGAATGCCATTGAGCGATTTAAGCCTTTCTACGAGTAATTCAAGCTCTTCTTTGTCGTGTACAAAGACTTTTATGGTGCCTTCAAAAAGCCCCTCTCTAGAATCGATGCTTAGGCCTGCAATATTAATTTTAAGGTCTCCGCTGATAACATTGGTTATTTTATTAATAACGCCAACATCGTCTAGGCCAATAATTTTTAAACCTGTTAAGAAAGAGATTTCCTGGTTCTTGGCCCATTTGGTTTTAACAACCCGATGACCATAGTTGGCCAGTAATTGAGTTGCATTTGGGCAGGTAGTTCTGTGAATAATTAATCCTTTTCCAGTGCTTACAAAACCAAAAACATCATCTCCAGGAATGGGATGGCAGCATTTGGCTAGGCTATACATGATTTTATCGCTACTCTCCCCAAATATGATCAGTTCGGAATCTTTTTTTGAATGGGTTTTAGGGGCTAATTCTGTTGGTGTTTCTACAGACAGGGGTTTTGGTTTAGGGATTTCTAGTTTATCTCCTAAAACATGAAATTCTTTTAGTTCTCTTAAATCGATGAATTTAGTGGCAATTTTATAATGTAGGTCTAAGGGAGAAGTTAATTTATAATATTGGGCTAGCTCCTCTATGTTGTGTTGGCTATAAGCTGCCCCCATCGATTCTAATTTTCTTTGCAAAATATACTTTCCATCTTCTGCTATGGCTCTTTTTTCTTCTCTAAGAGAGTCTTTGATCTTATTTTTTGCTTTTGCAGTTACAACCAAATTCAGCCAATCTTCAGAAGGTTTCTGTTTATTGCTGGTAATGATTTCTATCTGATCGCCACTTCTTAATTTATGCCCAATGGGAACGAGTTTGTGGTGCACTTTTGCCCCAATACATTTGGTACCTATCGCAGAGTGTATGGCAAAAGCAAAATCAAGTGCAGTGCTACCGGTGGGGAGCATTTTTACCTCTCCTTTGGGTGTGTACACATAAATTTCTTCTGCTAAAAAAGATGTTTTAAAATCCTGTAAAAAATCTACTCCATCCGTATCAGGGGAGCTCAAAACTTCTCTTATTTGACCAAACCATTTATCAAAACGGTCTTCATTGCTGTTTTCTTCCTTGTATTTATAATGTGCAGCTAAACCTTTTTCTGCAATCTCATTCATTCTTTTGGTTCTAATTTGAACCTCTACCCATTTGCCCTGTGGGCCCATAACAGTTGTATGCAAAGCTTCGTAACCATTGCTTTTGGGGTTGCTTAACCAGTCTCTTAAACGCTCGGGAGAAGGGTTGTATTCGTCGGTAATCATGGAATATACTTTCCAACAATCTTCTTTCTCTTTCTCTTGTGGAGAATTTAAGATTACCCTGATGGCAAAAAGATCGTATACCTGTTCGAATGAAACCGCTTTCTTTTTGATTTTACTCCAAATAGAGTGAATGCTTTTTGGACGACCATAAATTTCGAAATCAAAATTACCGGCAATCAATTTTTCTTTAATTGGCCGAATAAATTCGTTCACGTATCGAGTTCTTTCTCTTTTTGTTTCAGATAGTTTTTTGGCAATTTCTTTATATGCATCTACTTCCATGTATTTCATGGAAAGATCTTCCAATTCTGTTTTAATATTATACAGCCCCATTCTATGCGCAAGTGGCGCATACACCCAAACTGTTTCAGAAGCAATCTTTAATTGCTTCTCTCGTTTCATATGATCGAGGGTGCGCATATTGTGCAAACGATCTGCCAGCTTGATTAAGATCACCCTTGGATCATCTGTTAGCGTAAGTAAAATCTTTTTAAAATTTTCTGCTTGCTGGCTGGTATTGGTATCAATTACATTGGAAATTTTGGTAAGTCCATCAACAATTTTGGCAATTTCTATTCCAAATTCTAGCTCTACATCTTCTAAAGAAATATCAGTGTCTTCTACCGTATCGTGCAATAAAGCGCAGATGGTACTTCTTACACCCAAGCCAATTTCTTCTACACAAATCATCGCCACTGCAAGCGGATGAAAAATGTAAGGCTCTCCACTTTTTCTGCGCATGGTTTTATGCGCATTGGCGGCCATTTCAAATGCATGCCTTAACAATTCTTTGTCCCCTTTTTTTAATTTAGGACGCAAACTTTTTAACAATGCACGGTAGTGCCGGATGATTTCTTTTTTTTCCTGATCTTCGTCTAAAGAATACTTTACTGCTAGGGGATTAATATTTTCTATTTGTACTTGATCCATACAAAACGAATATACGAAAATAAGCGGGTAGAAAACGAGTAAGTCTCTTAAAACTGCTTGTAATTTGACTCTAGAAATAGATGAAAAGCTTCTTTGTAAGATTCACTAAGTGGAATGTCTATCTCTCCAATCTTTACGGATGATTTTTCTATGCTATCTAAATGAGTTAAAGATATTATATACGATTTGTGGATGCGTATAAAATCATAGGGCATTAACTGTTCTTCAAAGCTTTTTAAATTTTGTAATACTAAGTATTTTAACTTTCCTACATGAATGGTTACATAGTTGCCAGACCCTTCAATAAATGAAATATCCATTATGCGAATCTTTTGTGTTTTGTAATCAGTTCGTACAAAAATCACATCTTGCATATCTGGGTTTAATTTAACAATTGGATGCTTATCTCCACCAAGTAGAAGTGCCCGTACTTTATGAATGGATCGATTAAATCGATCCGGTGAAAATGGTTTTAATAGGTAATCTGCAACATCTAGTTCATAACCTTGCAAGGCAAAATCGGGATAGGCAGTAGTGAATACGATTTTTATTCTTTTGTTTATTTTTTTTGCGAGATCTAATCCATTCAAACGGTTCATTTGAATGTCTAAAAACACACAGTTTATTTGCTCATTGTATTCAATAAATTCCAATCCTTTTAAAGGGTCCGAAAAAACATGGTGTAACTTAAATTCGCTGATGCTTGAACTATAATTGTGGATTATTCCTAATGCATTCTCTTCGTCGTCTATTGCTATGGCGTGTATCAATGTTATAGGTTAATTTCTAAATTAGCAATATAATGTGTTGTTGAAATATCAAACTGTAATTTATGTTTTTCTGGATAAAGGATGTTTAATCTTTTTGCTAAGTTAGGTATGCCAATTCCACTATTTTGATTTTTTGAAATATTATTTCCAATTTTATTAGCTACCCTATAATTCAATTTGTTTTTATCGATTGAAATATAAATATCAATAGGCTCTTCTGCACCACCTGACTCACCATGTTTAAATGCATTTTCAGCAAAAGTAATTAATGCCATTGGAGGTATTTGAAACTGGGCAAATTGTTCCACATTGCAAGCCTGCAAATTAATTACATCATTTGGAAAGCGAAGCCTATGTAAATTGATGAATTTTTCTAAACATTCATACTCTTTGTTTAATGTTACCCAATTGTCTTTTTCGGCTAGTACATATCTAAGTAAATCTGAAAGTTGTAATAAAGCTTCTGCGGTTTTAGTAGATTGAATAAGGGCCAAATAATAAATATTATTAATGGTATTAAACAAAAAGTGAGGATTTAATTGATTGCGCAATAAAGTTAATTCTGCCTGGGCTATTTCTTTTTCTAGAATTAACGATTTATGCTCTTTTTTAAACCAATCTCTGCTAAACGCATATCCTAATCCAAGTAAATAATAAGTTAGTGATGAAATAAAGTTTTGTAAAAAATAACTTTGCTTTGGAGCATTATTTGCTGTTTTTTTAAGGGATAATCCTATCTGATAAAATACAGGCTTGCTAAGTATTGAACGTGCCGCATTAAAACCTTGTGTAAAAATAAATATCGATACCAAAGAAAAAATCAACAATTGCCACTTGTTTTTATTATTAATATAACGCGGAAAAACAAAAAAAGCAGCAACACATAGTGTTGCACATTGGGTAAGATGAGTTGCAACTCTATAAAAGCCAATATTGCTATTGGGCCAAATTTTACCAAGTATTGTATAATAAATTAGCCAAAATAGTAAGAATATAAAACTTACTACTACCATTTCAAAGGTTGTGCTAAAATGCTTTTTTTTCATGACAAACAGACTACTAATGTAAGGGATATTAACATCTGTTTTTAATAAACGAAAGCAAATATTTTTCGTGTATTTTTTATGCCATTTCATCATTATTTAATCCTATTTGACATATTATTCTGAATGAAGGTTCATTAATACGTTAATATGCTAAAGATTAATTACTAAAAGCATACTGCATGAATAAACTTACACAATTGTGTTTTGCCTTTTTGATGTTCTTTTCGTCATTGGCATTAAACGCTCAAGTAAAAACAATTTCCGGCGTAATTAAGGAAGAACAAGATGGCTCGCCAATAGCTGGAGCAACTATTCGTATTAAGGGAACCAATACGGTT
>Ga0164292_10003078_pt1 | contig 13625 bp, 11 predicted proteins | sample GEODES117metaG_FD_111486 | JGI IMG/M metagenome (GOLD analysis project Ga0164292, IMG submission 111486) | Eutrophic lake water microbial communities from Lake Mendota, Wisconsin, USA - GEODES117 metaG | ecosystem: Environmental > Aquatic > Freshwater > Lake | place: USA: Lake Mendota... | reverse complement strand
TCAAATCCCGTCGGGACCGCAGCGTCGGTGGCAACACCGACACAAGGTCGGGTAGCTCAGTTGGCAGAGCACGCGCCTGAAAAGCGCGGGGTCACCGGATCGACGCCGGTCCCGACCACAACAGTGTGATGCGTCGTGTCATGATTGCAGATCGTCATGTCGCACGAGAGTGAAGTCGTCTACTACCACAATGACGAGAGCTCATCCGCAGTTCTCGTGCGAATCTTTCGTCCGCACATTCGCGGTCGCGTTCTCGAAGTGGGTGCGGGGGTCGGTTTCGTCACTCGCCAGTTGGCTGAATGCACTGACTCCATCATTGCCTGCGAGCCCACGTCTGTTCTGGTCAATCAACTTCGCACGCGCGTCGCTTCACTTCCGAATGTTGAAGTTCGTCAGGAGACAACTCAACGACTCATAGATGGCGGCTACCGAGAATCCTTTGACACGATCATCTACTTCTCAGTGCTGGAACACATCAAGGATGACGCAGAAGAGGTTCGGCGCGCGTGGGATCTTCTCGCAGATGGCGGACGGCTCCTCGTTCTCGTGCCTGCGCATCAATGGCTGTACGCGAAGATCGATGAACTGAGCGGTCATTTCCGTCGCTACTCCCGACGCTCGATTCGTGCGCTATTCGGCACCGAATTCAATCCCGTCGAAGTAAGAAACTTCGATACCGTCGGGCTTCTGCCCTATTTCATACTCTTTCGTTTGTTGCGAAACACGAACATGTCGGGCGTAACGGCAAGCGTCTACTCCAAGATCGTCATCCGCGTGTCATATCTGTTGCACGTAGTCACCAGGGGCAGACTCATCGGAAAGAACCTTCTTGTGGTGGCGCACAAGAGCCGATAGAAAACCGGTTACGAACCGAAGGCGTACCCGAGATCGGGTGCGGTGAGCATCGGCTCGTAGGCGATGCCCGCGTCACGCGCCATCGCGGCACACGTTCCGCCACGATCGACGATGACGGTGATGAACACCGGATGTGCACCGACCGCGCGCACGACCTCGACTGCCTCAAAGATCGACGTACCGCGCGTCACCGTGTCCTCGACGATTGCGACACGATCCCCTTCGCGCAACGCGCCGGCAATGCGACCGGTGATGCCGTGGTCCTTTGCCTCCTTGCGCACGCTGAAACTGCGCAGTTGACGTCCCCGCGCACCGGCGAGCGCAGCGACGCCGAAGGCGACCGGATCCGCACCCATCGTGAGACCACCGATGGCGTCGATGTCGGCGGGCAGCAGCGACAATGCGACATCGGCGACGAGCTGGATTCCTTCGCTGCGACATGCGGTCTGCTTCGTGTCGAGGAACCACATGCTGCTGCGACCCGACTTCAGGGTGAAGTTGCCCGTCTTCAGCGAGTGCGCAAGGACGTGCTCACGCAACGCGGCACGACGCGCGTCGAGTTCGGGCAGCGTCGTCACGACGCCGCTCCACCCGGGGCGGTATCGATCGCATCGACGGCCCGACCCGAGTGCCGCACGACGCGGGCGAGGTCGAATGCGTCGGCAACGCGCTCGTCGGACAACACACCGCGGACGCGGGGGTCACCGGCGACGACCGCTCGGAAATCATCACCGCTCGCGCCGCCGGGGACGGACAACTCCTGCACCAGTTCCTGAACCAGTCGGTACGCATCGTCGCGCGACATCCCCGCTTCGACGAGCGCGAGGAGCAGCGACTGGGAAAATACGAGACCACCGGTGAGGCCGAGGTTCTCGTGCATCCGTTCGGCGCGCACCTCGAGACCGGAAATAAGGCGGGTGAGTCGGCGCACCACGTAGTGCGCGAGATGCGCGGAATCGGGAATAACGATCCGCTCGGCGGAGGAATGCGTGATGTCGCGCTCGTGCCACAGGGCGACATTGCCGAGACCGGCCTGCAGATTCGATCGCAGCACCCGCGACAAGCCGGTGAGCGTTTCGGCGGAGATCGGGTTGCGCTTGTGCGGCATCGCCGACGAACCCTTCTGCCCGCGCCCGAAACCCTCGCGCACCTCGTCGACCTCCGTGCGCTGCAGATGTCGCAGCTCGATCGCGATGCTCTCGACGGTGGTCCCGATGCTCGCGCACGCCCACAGGAACTCTGCGTGTCGGTCACGCGCGATCACCTGCGTCGCCGGCACGGCACGCAATCCCATCGCCACCGCGACGTGTGCCTCGACGCGCGGATCGACGTTCGAGTACGTACCGACCGCGCCCGACAACTTGCACACCGAGATGCCGTCGCGCGCCGCACGCAGACGCACCCGATCGCGGCCGACCTGCAACGCCCACAACGCCACCTTCGCACCGAACGTCGTCGGTTCGGCATGAATGCCGTGCGTGCGGCCGACCATGACGGTGTCGCGGTGCTTGCGGGCGAGATCCGACGCGACCGAGAAGAGTTCGCCGAGTGCAGAGTCGATGACGTCACATGCATCGCGCAGCATCGAGCACCATGCCGTGTCGACGACGTCACTGCTCGTGAGGCCGTGGTGCAACCAGGCACCGTGCGGCATGCCGATGCGTTCCTGCAGGACGTCGACGAACGCCGCGACGTCGTGATTCGTCACTTCCTCGCGCTGCAACACGGCCGCAACGAATCCGCCGTCGACGTACGGTGCGCGTTGCCGACACTCACGTGCTGCATCGGCGGGAACTGCGCCGACGAGTGCCTGTGCATCGAGTGCATGCAACTCGACGTCGAGGTACCGGGAAAACCGTGCCGTGTCGGAGAAGATCGCGGTCATTTCGGGCGTCGAGTAACGATCGATCACGACCGCACCACGCAATCGTCTCGCTCCGGGCCGACACCGACGATCGACACGGGAACGCCGACGTGCCGTTCGACGATCTCGAGCAAATGACGCGCCGCAGCGGGCAGATCCGCATCCTTGCGACAGTGACGCAGCGCCGTGCGCCATCCAGGCAGTTCCTCCCACACGCATTCGACCTTGTCGAGCACCCGCGCGTCGTCGGGATACCCGTCGAGGTCGCTCCCATCGAGGCGGTAACCGGTGCACACGCGGATCGTGTCGAAATCGTCGAGGACGTCGAGTTTCGTGAGTGCGATGTCGGTGAGCGAGTTCACGCGCACGGCGTGACGCAACATGACGAGGTCCAACCACCCGGGTCGGCGGCGACGGCCCGTCACCGTGCCGAACTCGGCGCCGATCTCGACGATGCGATCGCCCACGTCTCCGAACACTTCTGTCGGAAACGGTCCACTGCCGACGCGCGTCGTGTACGCCTTGGCAATACCGACGACGCGATCGATGTGACGCGGTCCGATACCCGATCCGGTGCACGCACCACCCGCCGTCGGACTGCTCGACGTGACGTACGGATACGTGCCGTGATCGAGATCGAGGAACGTCGCCTGCGCACCCTCGAGAAGGATCGGGTGACGCGCATCGAGCATGTCGTGGAGCAGATTCACCGTGTCGGCGAGATACGGAACGAGACGGCGACCGAGCGCGTCGAACGTCGCGACGATGGATGCGATGTCGAGCGGTTCGGCACCGAGTGCAACCAGACGCGCACTTTCCCATTCGGCACGCTCGCGCACGATGCGGCGGAAGTCGGCGGCGTCGCGCACCGCTGCGGCGCGCACCCCGACGCGCTGCGCCTTGTCGGCGTACGCGGGTCCGATGCCCTTCAGCGTCGTACCGATCTTCGCCTCACCGCGCGACGACTCGGCGAGTGCATCGTGGCGCTGGTGCCACGGGAAGATGAGGTGTGCCAAGGACGACACCTTCAAGCGCGCGCACGACACGCCCCTCGACTCGAGACGGTCGATTTCCTCGAACAAGGTGACGAGATCGACGACGACGCCGTTGCCGATCACCGGAACAACGTGGTCGTACAGCACGCCGCTCGGCACGAGCTGCAGGGCGTAGCGCTCCGAACCGACGACGACGGTGTGCCCGGCGTTGTGTCCGCCCTGGTAGCGAACGACCGCATCGTGCGAACGGGCCAGCAGATCGATGACCTTGGCTTTGCCCTCATCCCCCCACTGGGTACCCACGACGACGGTGACGGGCATTGACGCTCCTATAGATGAGGGACGTGGAACAACGCTACCCGTCGCACGAGCACATCGCATCGCTAGTTTCATTCGTATGAGTGCAGTGATGCGTCGCGTGCACTGGGCGAGTGCCGGCAACGACGTGCGTCGCACGATCACCGATCGGGGTCTGCGCGACATCGTCGACGACTCCCTGCGCCGCGACGTCGTCGCCCTCGTCGACGACGTGCAGAAGCGCGGCGACGATGCCGTGCTCGAGGCGACGCGGCGCTTCGACGGCATCGATCTGGGCAGCGCCGAACGCTTGCGGGTGAGCGACGCGGAGATTGCCGAGGCACGCGTCGATCCGGCGCTCGATGCCGCACTCGCCGACGCCATCGACCACGTGCAGCGGTTCAACGAAGCGGTGCTCGCGCGCCACGGCGACTGGTCGATGACGATCGAGCCCGGTGCAACGGTCGGGGAAAAGGTGTCGGCGATCGACTCGGTCGGCTTGTTCGTACCCGGCGGAAAGGCGAGCTACCCGTCGGTCGCCTATCAGCTCGCCGTGCCCGCCGTCGTCGCGGGTGTCGGTCGCATCTCGCTGCTCGTGCCACCGCTGCCGAACGGCAACGGAGCCGTCGATCCCGCCGTGCTCGTCGTTGCGCGAATGCTCGGCATCACCGACGTCTTCCGCGCCAACGGCCCTGCCGGCATCGCTGCACTCGGTTTTGGTACGCGCAGCATTCCCGCCGTGCGCAAGATCGTCGGTCCGGGCTCCCCCGCCGTCACGATCGCGCAGGTCGAAATGCAACGGCACGGAATCGCCACGATGATGGTGCTCGGTCCGACGGAGAGCATGCTCATTGCATCGCGTGAGTCCGATCCACGGCGTGCGGCGCTCGACCTGCTCATCGAAGCAGAACACGGTGAGGACTCGACGGTCTTTCTCGTGTGCGACGACGCCCCGACGATCGACACCATTGATGCGCATCTCGCCCGGTTCATGGGTGAGATGCCCGAGATCCGCCGCGCCGCGGCGCACGCATCGCTCGGTCGCAACGGCGGTGCGATCCTCGTCGATTCACCCGCCGATGCAGCTGCCGTCGCCAACGACTTCGCGCCGGAGCACCTGCAGATCGCCTTCGACGGCGCACGCGCCGACGACCTCATCGCAGCGATTCACCACGCCGGCGAGATCCTCGTCGGTCAGGACACGCCGTTCAGTGCCGCGAACTTCGTGCTCGGCTGCCCGGCGTCGCTTCCGACGAGCGGCTTCGCGAAGGTGTCGTCGGGAATCACCGTCGATGCATTCCTCAAGCGCACGGCAATCGCCCGTGCCGATGCAACGGCACTCGCACGGATGTCACCGACGATCACGACGCTCGCCGACCACGAGGGTTTCCACGCCCACTCGATGGCGATCCGCCGCCGTCCGGCGAAATAACCGCGTTACTTCGCCGCAGCCGGTGCGCCGGTACGCACGACGAACTCGCCGTTGACGTGATCGACGACGATGAGCGATTCGCCGGTCGACTCCGACACCTTGCCCTCGAGGATGAGCACCGATGCGGGATCGGCGATCGTGCGCTGGATGAGACGCTTGAGGGGCCGCGCGCCGAAGTCGGGGTCGTAGCCCTGCTCGGCGAGCGCAATCCGCGCCGGCGGTGTGACGGCAAGGACGATGTTGCGCTGCGCGACGCGATCGATGAGTCGTTGCAGCTGGATCTCGACGATTGCACCGAGGTCCTCGCGTGACAACTGCGTGAAGCGCACGATTTCGTCGATGCGGTTGACGAACTCGGGCTTGAAGTACTCGATCGGCTCGACGGGAAGGTTGCTCGTCATGATGAGCACGGTGTTCGTGAAGTCGACGGTGCGACCCTGTCCGTCGGTGAGACGACCGTCGTCGAGCACCTGCAACAGCACGTTGAACACCTCGGGATGCGCCTTTTCGAGTTCATCGAGGAGCACGACGCTGTACGGACGGCGGCGCACCGCCTCGGTGAGTTGACCACCTTCGTCGTATCCGACATATCCCGGGGGTGCACCGACGAGACGGCTCACGGAGTGCTTCTCGGAATACTCACCCATGTCGATGCGCACCATCGCCCGTTCGTCGTCGAAGAGGAACTCGGCGAGCGCGCGGGCGAGTTCGGTCTTGCCGACACCCGTCGGTCCGAGGAACATGAACGACCCGATCGGTCGATTCGGATCCGACAAGCCGGCACGGGAGCGACGGATCGCATTGGCCACGACGTGAACTGCACCGTCCTGCCCGACGACGCGCTGATGGAGCAGATCCTCGAGGTGAACGAGCTTGTGCATCTCACCTTCCATGAGCCGCGTGACGGGAACCCCGGTCCATTTCGAGACGACCTCGGCGATGTCCTCGGCGTCGACCTCCTCCTTCAACATCCGTTCGTCGCTTTGCGACTCCGACAATTGGTGCGTGGCGTCGTCGACGCGCCGCTCGAGCTCGGGAATGCGACCGTAAATGAGCTCGGCTTTCTTCGTGAGGTCCGTTTCGCGCTCGGCCTGCTGGCGCAGCGTCTCGAGCTCCTCTTTCAGCGTGCGAATGGCGGCGATTCCCTGCTTCTCCGACTCCCACCGCGACTTCATCGCCCCGGACTCCCGCCGCAGTTCCGAGAGTTCGTCCTCGAGGTCAGCGAGGCGGCTCACCGATGCCTTGTCCGTCTCCTTCTCCAGCGCGACGCGTTCGATCTCGAGTTGCATGATGCGGCGTTCGACGACGTCGATCTCCGTCGGCATCGAGTCGATCTCGATGCGCAACTTGCTCGCCGCTTCGTCGACGAGATCTATCGCCTTGTCCGGGAGGAATCGGTTGGTGAGATAGCGATTCGACAGCACGGCTGCGCTGACGAGTGCGTTGTCCTGGATCCGCACTCCGTGGTGCACCTCGTAGCGCTCCTTCAAGCCGCGAAGGATGGCAATCGTCGCCTCGACGGAGGGTTCGCCGACGTACACCTGCTGGAAACGTCGTTCGAGTGCTGCGTCCTTCTCGACGTGTTGCCGGTATTCGTCGAGTGTCGTCGCACCGATCATGCGCAACTCGCCGCGGGCGAGCATTGGCTTGATCATGTTTCCCGCATCCATCGCGCCCTCGGCGCCACCGGCTCCGACGAGCGTGTGGATCTCGTCGACGAACGTGATCACCTCGCCGCGTGAGTCGGTGATCTCCTTCAGCACGGCCTTCAGGCGCTCCTCGAACTCGCCGCGGTACTTCGCGCCGGCGAGCATCGCGCCGAGATCGATCGACATCAGGCGCTTGTCCCGCAATCCCTCGGGTACGTCACCCGACGCAATTCGTTGGGCGAGTCCTTCGACGATCGCCGTCTTGCCGACGCCGGGTTCGCCGATGAGCACGGGATTGTTCTTCGTGCGCCGCGACAACACCTGCACGACGCGGCGGATCTCCTCGTCGCGTCCGATGACGGGATCGATCTTTCCCGCGCGGGCACGCGCGGTGAGATCGACGGCGTACTTCTCGAGCGCTTGGAACTGATCCTCGGGGTTCTGACTCGTCACCCGATGCGAACCGCGCACGTCACGCAGTGCGGCAAGCATCTCGTCCCGGGAGATACCGATGCGATCGTGCATCGCAAGCACGAGATGTTCGACGGAGAGATAGTCGTCGCGCAGATCCTCGCGCACGGTGTTCGCCGCGGTGAACACGCCGGCGAGTTCGCGGTTCATCCGCGGCTCACCGCCACCCTGTGCGCGGGGCAACTTGCCCACGGCGGTGGCGGCCTTGTCGGCGACGACCGCAACCGACACACCGAGTTTGGCGAGAAGCGGATGCACGACGGTGTCGGTCTGGCCGACGATGCTCGCCAACACGTGGTCGACGGTGAGTTCGGGATTGCCGTTCGTCGTCGCCGTAGTCATCGCCGCGGTGATCGCTTCGGTCGTCTTCGTCGTCCACTTGCGGGGATCGAGTGTCATCGCTGCACCTCCTGGTTCATGTCGTCATTGCGTCGTGCGTCGGTGATCGTCATCGGCGCTCGTCGAGAAAGCCGCCCGGTCGGGCGAAGAAGCCGAGCGACTGGCGCAGCGGCACGATCTCGTTGCGGCCGCCGCGGCGCTGCAGTTCGGCGCGCAACGTCGAGACTTCCTCGCGCAGGCGCGCCACCTCGTTCTCGAGTTCGAGAACCTGACGGATTCCCTCGAGGCTGAGTCCGAGGTTCGTCAATTCGGCGATGCGCCGCAGCAACGCAATGTCGGCGTCGCTGTAGCGACGGTTGCCGCCCTGGGTGCGGGCCGGGCGCACGAGACCACGGCGCTCGTAGATGCGCAGGGTTTGCGGGTGGACTCCGGCGAGCTCGGCTGCCACCGAAATGACGTACACCGCGAGGCGTTCGCGATCGCGACGTGCTTCGTTGCCACTCATGTCACGCACCTCCATGCGTTCGGCTGGACGTGTGACCGGATGCGGACGCAGACGATGCAGGTCGTTGTTCCCCGTCCTGCAGCCGGGCGAATCGCTCGAGCAACTCGCGTTCCTCGTCGGTGAGCGACGTCGGCACCCGCACGTCGACGGTGACGATGAGGTCGCCCGACTCCTTCTCCGTGACGACACCTCGACCCTTCACCCGGTGACGGCTGCCCGGCTGGGTGCCCGGGCGCAACTTCAGCGTGACGACGTCACCGTCGAGCGTCTCGACGGGAACGTTCGCTCCGAGTGCCGCATCGGTGAACGCGATCGGCACGGTGACGGCGAGGTGCTGACCGTCGCGACGGAAGCGCGGGTGCGCAACGACGCGGCACACCACGAACAAGTCACCCGCGGGTCCGCCGTTGCGTCCCGGTGCTCCCCTGTTCTTCAATCGGATGCGGGTGCCGTCGACGATGCCGGCGGGGACGCGCACCTTCACCTCGCGATCGCGCATCTGCACGCCCGAGCCGTTGCACGACGTGCACGGTGAATCGATCGTCGCGCCGCGTCCCGCGCATCGCGGGCACGGTGAGCTGAATGCGAAACCGCCCTGGTTCGTCTCGACTGCGCCGCGACCGTTGCACTGCACGCAACGTGAGGGCTGCGTTCCCGGCCGCGCACCCGAGCCGTTGCACGTCGTACACGATGCCTCCGACGTCAACTGCAACGTCGTCGTCAGTCCCTTCACTGCATCGATGAACTGCAACGTCAGCGTGGCTTCAAGATCGGCGCCGCGCTGCGGACCGCCGGCCGTCGTTCGCCGGCCGCCACCGAACATCTGGTTGAGGAGGTCACCGATGCCGCCCATTCCGGCGGCGTCACCGACGTCGAAACGGAACGAACCCGCACCGGGACCACCGAATCCACCCGGACCCATGCGCCGCACTTCGTCGTACTCGCGACGACGCTGCTCGTCGCCGAGCACGTCGTATGCCGCGGACACTTCCTTGAATCGTTCCTCGGCCGCCTTGTTGTTCGGGTTCGCGTCGGGGTGGTACTGGCGGGCGAGCTTGCGGTACGCCTTCGTGATGTCCTTTGCCGATGCGTTCTGGGCGACACCGAGCACGGCGTAGTAGTCCTTCTCAAACCACTCGCGCTGCGCCGCCACGTCGGTCTCCTAGCCCCGCACCTTCACCATCGCGGCGCGCACGACGCGGCCCTTCCAGCGGTAACCGGTGCGCAACACTTCGACGACGAGCGGTTCCGTCGTCGTTCCGTCACCGGGTTCGTGCACGACGGCTTCCGCCGTCGTCGGGTCGAACGGCTTGTCGGCGAGATCGAGTGCCTCGAGGCCCTGCTTCTGCAGTGCGCCGAGGAGTGCGGACCACACCTGTTCGATTCCCTGCACGCCGTGCGCGGCCGCGGCCTCGCACGCATCGAGTACCGGCAACAGTGACTCGACGAGCTTCGCGGTACCGCGATCGACCTCGTCGGTGAGTTGTTGGGCGACCCGCTTGCGATAGTTCTCGAAGTCGGCCTGCACGCGCAGTGCGATGTCCTTGAATTCGTCGCGCTCGCGACTCACCGTGTCGACGAGCGAGGTGATGTCGTCGGGTGCGGCATCGCCCGTGTCGGAATTCGTTGGTGCGCCGGAGGGCACCTCACCATGGGGGGTGGGGGTGTCGGCACCCTCCGGCGTCGATCCTGTCGTCGTCATGATGCGGACGTACGGGTCACTTCTCGTCGACGATTTCGGCGTCGACGATGTCACCGTCGTTCGATCCCGACGCATCGGTCTGTCCCGATGCCGACGTACCCGCGGCATTCGCATCCTTCGCCGCCGCCTCGTAGAGCTTCTGGCTGAACGCCTGGCTGGCGCTCATCAGTTTCTCGGTGGCGTTCTTGATCGTGTCGGTGTCGGATCCGGCGAGTGCGGACTTCAAATCGGCGAGCGGTTGCTCGATCGCCTTGCGTTCGTCCTCGCTCACCTTGTCACCCTGCTCGCGCAGAACCTTCTCCGTTTGATACACGAGCGAGTCGGCGTTGTTGCGCACCTCGGCTTCGGCGCGGCGCTTGCGGTCCTCCTCGGCGTGCGCCTCGGCGTCCTTCACCATCTTCTCGATGTCGTCCTTGTTCAACGACGACTGACCGGTGATGGTCATCGACTGTTCCTTGTTCGTGGCGCGGTCCTTCGCCGACACGTGGACGATGCCGTTCGCGTCGATATCGAAGGTGACCTCGATTTGCGGCACGCCGCGCGGTGCGGGCGGCAGGTCGACGAGCTGGAACTTCCCGAGCGTCTTGTTGTACGCCGCCATCTCGCGCTCCCCTTGCAGAACATGGATCTCGACCGACGGCTGCATGTCCTCTGCCGTCGTGAACACCTCGGTGCGTCGCGTCGGGATCGTCGTGTTGCGCTCGATAAGTCGCGTCATGACGCCGCCCTTCGTCTCGATGCCGAGCGACAGCGGTGTCACGTCGAGGAGCAGAACGTCCTTCACGTCACCGCGCAGGACACCGGCCTGAACGGCGGCGCCGACGGCGACCACTTCGTCGGGGTTCACCGTGCGGTTCGGTTCCTTGCCCGTGAGCGACTGCACGAGATCCTGCACGGCGGGCATGCGGGTCGAGCCGCCGACGAGGATGACGTGGTTGATCTGACCCTTCGTCAGACCGGCGTCGCTGATCGCCTGTTCGAACGGCTTGCGGCAGCGCTCGAGAAGGTCGGCCGTCATCTCCTGGAACTTGGCGCGCGAGAGCGACTCGTCGAGGTGCAGCGGGCCGTTGGCCGTTGCGGTGATGAATGGCAGGTTGATCTGCGTCTGTTGTACCTGCGACAGCTCGATCTTCGCCTTTTCCGCGGCTTCCTTCAGACGCTGCGTCGCCATGCGATCGTTCGACAGATCGACGCCGTGCGCCGACTTGAACTGCGTGACGAGCCAGTCGATGATCCGCTGGTCCCAGTCGTCACCGCCGAGGTGCGTGTCACCGTGGGTGCTCTTCACTTCGAACACACCGTCGCCGATTTCGAGCACGCTCACGTCGAAGGTTCCGCCACCGAGGTCGAACACGAGCACGGTCTCGTCCGACGTTCCCTTGTCGAGTCCGTAGGCAAGCGCGGCGGCGGTCGGCTCGTTGATGATGCGCAACACTTCGAGTCCGGCGATTTGTCCCGCTTCCTTCGTCGCCGTGCGCTGTGCATCGTCGAAGTACGCCGGAACGGTGATCACCGCCTGTGTCACCGTGTCACCGAGGTACGCCTCGGCGTCGCGCTTCAATTTCATGAGCGTGCGTGCACTGATCTCCTGGGGTGTGTAGCGCTTGCCGTCGATGTCGTCCGACTGCCATGCCTCGCCCATGTGGCGCTTGATGCTGCGGAACGTGCGATCGAAGTTCGTGATTGCCTGACGCTTGGCGACTTCGCCGACGAGCACTTCACCGGACTTCGAGAAGGCGACGACCGACGGGGTGGTCCGTGCACCTTCCGAGTTGGGGATGACGACGGGTTCGCCCGCCTCGAGCACTGCGACGACGGAGTTCGTCGTTCCGAGGTCGATTCCGACTGCCTTGGCCATGAGCACTTTCCTCCTGTGGGGGTTTGCGGGACCCGTACCCTATCCCCGACCATCAACAAAATTGAGTGCTTAGCACTCATGTTTTTCGTCACACGGCCGAACAGGCTGTCCGGGTGCCACCTCGGCCGGGGTGAACCCCGCACATCAGCGGGTCGGCGGGAGGTGCCGGGCGATGGCCGACCACGTCGGCAGCGACGGAACGGCACCCCGGGTCAGGGTGGACAGCGCTCCCCCGACAACGGCTGCCTGCAGGGCGACGGGAAGGGTGTCGCCCGCGGCAAGTCGGGCGGCCAGCACCCCACAGAAGGCATCCCCCGCACCCGTCGTATCGACGGGGGTGACGGCATGGGGTGCGATCCGTGTCTCACCCTCACGGGTGACGAGTCGGGCTCCTCGGGCACCTTCGGTGACGACGACGGAGCCGACGCCCGCGTCGAGCAACGCCGCCGTTCCTCCGAGCAGGGTCACCTCGTGTTCGTTCGGCACGATGACATCGAGTTCGGCGAGCAACCGGCCGGGAAGATCGCGTGCCGGCGCGGGATTGAGAACGACGATCGTGTCGTCTCCGGCACGGGCGACGGCTCGTTCGATGACGTCGAGGGGAACCTCGCACTGCATGAGCAGCACTCGTGCACCCGTAATGACGTCGCCGGCCGCATCGACATCGGCAACCGACAGCACGTGATTCGCGCCGGGCACGACCATGATGAGGTTTTCACCGTCGTGCGACACACCGATGAGCGCACGACCCGTCGGTGCATCGACGGTGACGAGGTGCGCCACGTCGACGCCGTCGGCGACGAACGCCGCGCGCATCTGTCGCGCCGCATCGTCGTCACCCACCGCACCGACGAACGTCGTTCGTGCACCGGCGCGCGCCGCGGCGATGACCTGGTTGGCACCCTTTCCACCGCATGCTTCGAAGTACCCGTCGGCAGTGACGGTTTCGCCGGGCCGGGGGAGTCGCACGGTCGTCGCAACGATGTCAAGATTCGCCGATCCGACGACGACGACATCGGTGCGCGCGACCATGTCGCCCATTCTCGCCGAGATCTAACCTTGCCCCATGAACGCCGTCGCCACCCCGGGAATCCTCGTTGCGCTGCGCCACGGGCAGAGCACGTGGAACGAGCTGAATCTGTTCACCGGTTGGCACGACGTCGAGCTCAGCGCGCAAGGGGAGAGGGAGGCCGACGAAGCGGGGCGCACGATGCGCGCGGAGGGTCTGCACTTCGACGTCGCGTACACGTCGCGGCTCACCCGCGCCGTCAACACGTGTCGCCGTGCCCTCGCCACCCTCGGCCAACCCGAACTGCAGATACGCGAGGACTGGCGGCTGAACGAACGCCATTACGGCGCGTTGCAGGGTCTCGACAAGAAGGAGACGATGCGATTGCACGGCGAGGAGAAGACGAAAATGTGGCGACGCAGCTTCGACGTGCCGCCGCCGCCGGTCGACCGATCGTCGCCGGAGCACCCCGCGAACGATCCGAAGTACGCGGACCTCGACCCTTCGATGCTGCCCGCCACCGAGTGCCTGAAGGACGTCGTCGCACGCGTCGTTCCGATGTGGAACGAGGTACTCGGGCCGCTTCTCGGAGCCGGTCGCAACGTCCTCGTCACCGCGCACGGAAATTCGTTGCGGGCACTGGCAATGC
>Ga0164292_10003077_pt1 | contig 13625 bp, 11 predicted proteins | sample GEODES117metaG_FD_111486 | JGI IMG/M metagenome (GOLD analysis project Ga0164292, IMG submission 111486) | Eutrophic lake water microbial communities from Lake Mendota, Wisconsin, USA - GEODES117 metaG | ecosystem: Environmental > Aquatic > Freshwater > Lake | place: USA: Lake Mendota... | reverse complement strand
GCCTGCGTCGCCTGGATGGTCGACGCGTCGCACACCGGCGCATGGCTGCTGCCCTGGGCCACCGCGCTTGCAGCATGGGGACTTGCCGCGAGCCCACGCGGCATGCTTGCGCGACTGACAGGGCCCGCCACCGCGGCAGCCGTGGCCATTGCCGCCACGCGCATCGATCCGATCGCGGACTGGGAGGCCTGGTTCGCGCTCGCCGTGTTCGTGGCGGAGGACCTGAAGTGGATCGGTGCGGCTTTCGGCGTGTGGCTGTGGGGGCGCGTGCCCTGGTTCGCCTCGCTGCGCGCCTGCATGCCCATGGCCGACACCGCGACGCCGCAGGCCGTGCTGGGCGCGCTGGCGATTCTCACCGGGTTCGTCCCGGTCTGGCTTGGCTACGCGCTGCTGGCCAGCGCGGCGGCCGTCGAGGCGATGGCACCGTTGCGACGCGGGACCGCGCTTCGCCTGGATCAGGCGATCCAGGAGTCGCAGCGACCGACCTGACGCCCGTCACTTCGCGAGGGACTGCTCGATCGCCTGCGCAAGCGCCGAGTCTCCGGGCTTCACAGAACTTGGATAGAAGGCGACTGGCTGTCCATCCTTGCCCACGAGGTACTTGCTGAAGTTCCAGCCTGGCAGCTTGCCGGTTCGGGTGCCGAGGTACTCGAAGAGCTCGGACTGCCCCGCGCCCGCCTTCACCTGCACCTTCTCCATCACGGGGAAGGTCACCTTGTAGGTGGTGGAGCAGAACTCGCGGATGTCCTTGGCGCTGCCGGGCTCCTGTCCGCCGAAGTCGTTGCACGGGAAGGCCAGAATCACCAGGCCCTTGTCCTTGAAGCGCTGATAGAGCGCCTCCAGATCGGTGTACTGACCGGTGAAGCCGCAGCGGCTGGCCACGTTCACCACCAGCACGACCTTGCCCTTCAGGTCGCCCAGGTTCATCGGCTGTCCCTCGAGCGTGCGGGTCTGGATCGTGTGCATGGACTTGTCCTTCCACTTCTGCAGCAGTTCGGGGGTCTGGGGTGCCGATTGGGCGCAGGCGAATCCGGTCAGGGCGGCGATCCCGGACACGGCACCAAGCATCAGGCGTCGGAAGGCGTGCTTCATGGTGTGGGAATCGCTCGCCCGGCACCTCCGGATTCGGCAGGTTCCACGCATGCGCTTACGATCAGCCTCCGTGAGCGAATTTGGCGAACATCAGGGCCCCCCGCCGCCAGGACCGCTGGCCCTGGTGGACCTGTCCGATCCACGCGCCGCCGCCGTGATGCAGTCGGTGCGTCAGCGCGTCGCGTCACTCGCCGACGCGAACGCGGCGCTTCGCCGTGCGCGCGATGCGGCGATGCGATCGCGGGAGATCCTGGGCTCGGGAGGCATGGCCTTGGAGTTCGGGCCCACGGGTGACGCGGTGTGCACGCTGGCGCGGCTGCCCGAGGCGCAGCCGCTGTGGATCGTGGGCGACGTGCGTGGCGACGCGATCGCGCTCGCCTCGGCGCTTGCGTTCATCGACGAGGCCGATCGTGCCCACGCGCCGGCCGCGATCGCGTTCCTGGGCGACTGGACCGGCGGCAACGCGGGCGATGCCGCATGCGCGGCGCTGGTGCTGGAGCGATTCGTGGCGGCGCCGGCGCGCACGCTTCTGCTGCGCGGCGATCGCGAGTGGTCCGCGCCGCTCCCTCTGGAGATGCCGGCAGGCATCCGGTCGATGCCGCGATCCGCTGCCATGGAAGCCCTGCACCAGGAAGCCTGCGAAGCCATCGAGGCGGTCGCCGCGCGCCTGCCGGCGCTCGCGCTGCTGCCCGACGAGCTCGTGCTGGCCCATGGCGCGCTGCCACGACCGTCGCGCCTGCGCGACCTGAAGTCGCTGGAGGATCTCGCGGCGTCCGATGCGGCGCTCCGCGACTGCGTGATGGGCCGCCAGCATCTGCGCGAGATGCGCATCCAGCCAGGCGAACGTGAAGGCGGCCTGATCCTGGGCGTGGAGGACTTCGAGAGCGCCCTGCGCACGTTGAGCGAACTGCGTGGGCGACCGATCTCGCGCATGGTGCGCGGGCAGGACGCCGCACCCGAGGGATTCCGGTGGTTCAAGGCCTACGGACCCGGCGTGCTCCTGACGCTGACCACGATGGCGGATGCGCTGCCGGAGTCCGCCGGTGGAGGACGACGATGCCCATGCGTGGCACGATTCAAGTCCGGCTCGATCCGCGTGGTGCGCCTGAAGGTCCCGCAGGAGGTCGCGCTGCTGGGTGATCAACTGTTCCCGCGGCGCGAACGCGAGACCGTGATCGCCCCGCCTCCGACGAAGCCGAAGGTTCCCGCACGCCATCCGGATCCTGCATCCGCCGCCCGGACAGGGCCGGAGGCGGCGCGCATGCTGTTTGATCGTGGTGTGCGTCTGCTGCAGGCGCGCGCATGGGCGGGCGCACGCGACGCGTTCCGCGCGGCCGGTGCCGAGCCCGGCATGCAGGAGGCATCGGCGCTGAACGAGGCCGTGGCCTGCATGTGGATGGGGCCGTCGGGCCATCAGGATGCGCTTGCGAAGCTGCGGACACTGCGTCAGCTGCATCCGCGCGATCCCGCGGTCCTGCTGAACATGGGCATCGCGTTCCTGGTGTGCGAGCGCAACCCGAGCGAGGCGATGCGCGCGCTGCGCTCCGCCGTGGATGCCTCGGCGGATCTCACGGACGCCTGGTGGGCGCTGGGTCTTGCCGCCGCCATGCGCTCCGACGCCTCGACGGCGGCGAGCGCATTCAACGTGGCCGCCGATGGCGGATGCGCGCTGCCGGTGCCTGGCTCGCTGCACGGACTCATCCCTGCGCGGGAACTCGGTCCGGTCCTGGAAGCGCTGCGGGGCCTCGCTCGGCACAAGCCCAAGCCCGAGGCCCCGCCCGTTCCGATTCACGTCTGACGCTCAGCGAGCGCTCGCCACCATCACCGAACCGGGACGCCAGCCCTGCGCCGCCGTGGCCTTCTGCGCCCAACCGCGACGGTTGGTGCGGAAGAAGTCCACGTCGCCCTGGGTCACGGTGCGGTCGCCATCAAGGTCCATCTCCGACTCCTGACCCATGTCCAGGAGAAGAAGCGCCACATCGCCCTCGGACAGCGTGCCGTCCTCGTCAAGATCGGGCCACACGCTGCCCTTGGGGGCCTCGGTGACGGCGACATCCGAACCGTCGGCCTTCACGGCCAGCGGCTCACTGTCGCTCTCGAAGTACCAGGCGCCGACGCCACCCTCCTCCGGAAGGACCTCGCGCACCTCGCCGCTCTTCAGGCTGACGACCACGCTGGCCACGCCCGGCGCGAAGCTGAAGCGCCAGAGGGTGCCGCCCGCGACGCGGCGGCCGGTGGTGAGCACGCGATCCTCCAGGCCCGGAAGCGTGAACCAGCGCGACGCACCGGCTGCGGTGCCGAGACGGGCATTGATGTCGTCGATCAGGCCGGACAGGCGGGCCTGATCCTCGGTCTTGTTCCAGATGGCGGGGTTCTGATCCTTGCGCCAGGCCGCTGGATTGAACAGAAGAAGCGTGTCGCAGCCGTGCATCACCAGCTGGATCACGTTCTCGTCCCAGTACTGGGTGTTGGCGATCGGCGACGCGTAGCCACCCAGGCCGTTGCCGGGCTCGTTCTGCTCGCCGTTCAGGCCAAGGCTGGTGTTGGCGATCCACGGCAGCATGGCGCGACGGCTGCTCGCGTTCGCGGCTCGGATGCGGTGGACGTTCATGCGGAACATGTCGAACGGCGTGTCGTTGAGCTTCGTGCCGGCGAACGCGGCGCCGCGGATCCAATGCAGCGAATTGCCGTAGAAACTCAGGCTGTTGTGCGTGCCGAAGCCCGTGCCACCGTAGGTGATGCCAAGGCCACCCATGTCTGGCGTCATGTAGCGAGCCTGGATCGGCGCGCTTCCATAGTTGCAGATCATGGCCTTCGGCCAGATCGTCCGGAACGGCACGATCACCGCGCGGGAGAGGGCCGCGTCGAAGTCCGGCAGGACAACGTCATTCCAGCGGTTGTACTCGCGCCCACCCCACGCGAGCTTGTTCAGCTTGTTGAAACCGAGACGCTTGGCGAGCGCGGGGAAGCGAGGATCCGCCTCGATCGCGGCGGTGTTCGCGCCGTCCGCGCGGACGTATCGACCCGCCCAGAAGGTCGTCTCGTTGTCGAGCACCAGGGCATCGATCGTCTTCACGCCAGCGGCCTTGAGGCCATTGAAGAGCCGGGTGACGGCGGTGCGCGCCTCAGCCTCGCCGTTGTTGCACCACGGTCCGGCCCACTGCGTCAGGGTGACGCGACCCTTGGAATCCACCGTGCGGCAACGATCCAGCGGATGGTCCGCCAGACGGTCGGTGAAGCGCATGAGCAGCAGGACGCGCTGACCTTCCGGCATCGCATTCAGGCGACGCGCGATGTCCTCGACCTTGTACTCGGGATACGCGTCGACCATCTTGCGCATGTTGCCGGTGTACGCGGGATCGATCGAATCCCACGCCCAGACCTTCACCTGGGCGCTTGCACGAGCGGCGACGAAGGTCACCACCAGCGCAGCAAGGGTGCGAACGAGACGAGTGGTTTTCTGGTCTGCACGGCTGTGGGCGCGGGTGATGCTGGGCATCGGCGGCTCCTGCTGTGCTGACCGGTCGCGGTCATCCGCAGGGCGCCCATCGAACCGTTCGACCGGGAGCCCTTCGGGGGCTGCGACCGGTCTTCGGGTTGTCAAGCATCACCAGAATCCGTTTCACATCCGCGCAGTCAAGCCGTACCGCGCCATTCGGGGGTTTCGGCCGCCCCAGGCGAGGACTTGACGGGGTTTATGGAGCCATAAAAACTGCCGAGCCCTGGGGGGTCGGGACCACGACCAACCCAGGGCTCCGCGAAGTCCTGCCTGTTTCCGGCGATCAGAGAACCAGTCGAATGCCTGCCGACTGCTTCAGGCGCTCGAAGAAGCCGCGGCGCTGCGCGTCGTTGTCGACGGTGGTGTCAACGCTCATGCTGCACCAGCGGCCCCCGGAACTGCGCCGAACGTCGCCCAACCGGACGGGATGCTCGCCGAATGCCTGGCGGATGGCCAGACGGATGTGGCTTTCCTGTCCCGCGATGACGCGGTACCCCCACTCGCACGGATAGTCCAGTTGCGGCCGCCCCTCGCTCGTGTCGTGGTCCATGGGTGAATGCCTCCTGCTCCGGATACTGTGGATATTGGTCCTTGCGTGTGCAAGAAATCCCGCTGTTTGGTTCAAGATTTCGCGAGTCCGTGGGCTCAGTCGGCCAGCGGCAGGCGTCGGGCGAGTTCCAGGAAGGCGTCGTGCGAGGCGCGCAACTGCGCCATCGAGTCGCCGCCGAACTTCGCGAGGAAGGCGGCCGCGATCTCGAACGCGACCACGTTCTCCAGCACCACGCTTGCGGCCGCGATGGCGCTGATGTCGGAGCGCTCGTAGGCGCTCGTGATCGGCTGCTTGGTGTTCAGGTCCACGCTCGGCATGCCACGCAGCAGCGTGCTGATCGGCTTCATGGTGCCGGTCACCACCACCGGCATGCCGTTGGTCATGCCACCTTCCAGACCGCCCGCGTTGTTCGTGGTGCGCACGAATCCCAGGTGCGGCGCACCGCGCAGCGCCGCGTCGTAGGCGATCGGATCGTGCACCTGGCTCCCGGTCCGGAACGCGCACTCGCGACCCAGACCGATCTCAACCGCCTTGAAGGCCTGAATGCCCATGACCGCCGCCGCGAGTCGCGAATCCAGACGCTCGTGCCACTGCACGCAGGTGCCAAGACCGATCGGACAGCCGAAGACATGCGCCTCGACCAGGCCACCCACCGTGTCCTTCTCGACCTTGGCCTGATGGATGCGATCGATGAGCTGCTGCGACGACGCCGTGCACGGCATGCCCACTTCGCTTGCGTCGCGCGCCTGTCGCAGTGATTCCCAGTTCACGGGCGTGACCTCGACGGCGCAGCGCACGTCCAGGCTTGCGCGCACGAAGCCGAAGCACTCGATGCCGAACTCGCGAAGCAGGCAGCGGGCGAGCGCGCCCGCCGCCACGCGTGCGGCGGTCTCGCGCGCGCTGGCGCGCTCCAGCGTGGCACGGCAGTCGGTGGTGAGCCACTTCACGCTCCCGGCAAGATCGGCGTGGCCCGGCCGCGGCTGATGGACCGGCGGCGTCCGTGCCGCATCATCCAGGCGGCTGTCGCGATTGGCCACGCGCAGCGCGACCGGCCCGCCCATGGTGCGGCCCTGCATCACGCCGCTCAAGACCTCGATCGTGTCGGTCTCCATCCGCTGGCGCGCGCCGCGGCCGTAGCCCGCCTGACGTCGGCGAAGCTCGGCGTTGATGAAGTCGGCGTCCACGGCAAGCCCCGCGGGAAGACCCTCGATCACGGCCAGCATGCCGGGGCCGTGGCTCTCGCCGGCGGTCATGTATCGCAGCGCCATGCGATCGATCATACGGGGCGGTCGAGTGCCGAAGATCGCTCCCGATGCGCGGCCCATGTCCACAACGCGGCCGCAAGCAGCGCGAACACGGCCAGCATGCCGAAGGCCACGTCCATGCCGCGCCCGTCGGCCACCATGCCCACCAGCGGCACGCCCGGCACGTCACCCAGCAGGTGCAGGGCCAGGATCGCGAGCGCCATGCCCGTGCCGCGTTCGGACGGATGCAGCACGTCGACGAGCTGCGCGTTGACCGGGCCGGTGCTCATCACCAGCAGCAGGCTCGCGACGGCGACGGATGACCAGACCAGGGCAGGCTCCTTCGCGAGCACCACCGCGATGATGCAGGGCACCGACAGTGCGGTGGTGATCGCGCACACCCAGAGATGCGCGGCCGGATTGGTGCGGCGCCAACGATCGCTCCACCATCCGCCCGCCATCGTTCCCGCAAGGCCCGTGACCACGATGATCGCGCCGAAGGTGGTGCCGCCCACGGCGCCGCCGATGCCCTTCATCTTCTGCAGGTAGAGCGGCGTCCAGTAGCCAAGGCTTCCGAAGCACGCGGTCTGCGCGGCGTAGCCCAGCGTGCAACGCCGCCACCGTCCGTTGCCCCACGTGGTCAGGAGCGCCTTCAGCGTGGGCGGCGCATGGGCCGACACGGCGTGATCCTCCATGCTGCCACGAGGTGGATCGCGAAGCATGTAGATCAGCACGGCCAGCACCAGTCCCGGGCCACCCGCGACCAGGAACGCGTGCCGCCAGCCCCAGTGCTCGCCCACCGCGCTGCCGATGATGAAGCCCACCGCCGCACCGACCGGAATCGCGGCGTTGAACACGCTCATCACGCGACTGCGCAGCCGCGGGCCAAACTCGTCGGCGAGCAGCGCAGGCGCCACGCTTGCGTAGGCCGCTTCGCCAAGACCGGTCACGGACCGCACGAACAGAAGCGCCCAGAAGCCCGCGGCCCACGCGCCAGCCGCGGTGAGCACGCTCCAGAAGGCGACCGCGACGGCGAGCATGTGCAGTCGATTCACGCGATCGGCAAGCAGGCCGAAGATCGGTGCCGTCACGGTGTAGACCAGGATGAACGCCGAGTAGAGCCATCCGCTCTGCGTGTCATCCAGTCCAAGACCGCCCTCCGAGGCGGGCTTCTGCAGCATCGGCAGGAGGCTGCTGACCACGAATCGATCGGCGTAGTTGAGCAGGTTCAGGCCACTGAGAACGCCGAGTGCCAGCCAGGCCTGACGTCCGACGGCGCCGTGCCCGGTTGACGCGTGGTGGTTGCGCGCGGACATCGCTCACGCCCCGAGGGCGACCTCCACAAGTCCGTCGAACAGGCCCGCAGGAGCCGCCCTGTCGGTGAAGCGCTCGAACTGCATCTCGGCCTGGCGCACGAACATGGCGGTGCCGTCGATCACGCGCGCACCGCGCGACACCGCAAGACGCAGCAATGGCGTGCGCCTGGGTCGGTACACGGTGTCCATCACCACCGCACCATCCAGCGGGACGTCATCCTCGATCGGGCTGGCCTTCGGATCCGGGCCGCCCTCCATGCCGAGGCTGGTGCAGTTCACGAAGGCATGGAAGCAGCCACACCCGAGTTCGCCCGGGCGGCCGGCCACCACATGCGCGCGTCCGCCTCCCGGCATCGGCTGGTTGTGCAGCAGTGATTCCACCGCCTCGGCGCGTGATTGCGTGCGGTTGAACACCACCACCTTCGCGCCCGCCATCGAGAGCCCCGCGGCCACCGCGCGCGCCACGCCACCCGCGCCCAGCACGGCCACGCGACGCGCGGTCCACTGCCGACGGATCGATTCGCCGTCACGGACGCGCGCGGCATCGATGCCCGCGGCCAGCTGAGCCGACGCGTCCGGATCCAGCCCAAGCCCGACCGCCAGCGCGGCCACCGCGGCAGGCGCGTCGGTGTTCACGGCCTCGAGCGCGCCATCGGCACCCACCAGCAGCGTGTTGGCGGATCCGCAGCGCTCGCTCAGCACATCCAGCCGGCCGCCGCCCTCGCGCACGAACCGGACCAGATGCTCCTTGTGCGGCAGCGTCACGCTGAGGCCGCGCAGATCGAGCGGCTTGAAGTCGAGCATCGCATGCAGGCTTGCCTTGAAGTGCTCCCATTCCGGCGGAACGGGCAGCGGCAGGTACACGCCGTCGAATCCGATGGCGCCAAAGCCGGCGTTGTGCAGATGCGGACTCAGCGAATGCTCGATCGGCCAGCCGACCACGCCGAACACGCTGGTGTCCGGCGTGAGGGCGTCGAAGCGGTAGAGCTCGCGCAGCTGCGACACCGTCGGCTGACCAGGCGCCGTGCCGGGATCTCCCTCGGGACGCGCGTAGGTGAGGAAGGCACCGAACTTCGCCGCGAGCACGCGCGACGGCATGCCGAACGCGCCCATGCACAGCGCGATGGTGGGCCTGGGCGCCTCGCGCAGCAGCTCGAACGCCTCGAGACAGTCGCGCACGCTGCGGGCCTTCCACGCGATCTTCGCGACGGCGCAGGCGGGTTCGGCCCACATGGCGGCGAGCCGCCGGCTGAGACCCGCGGGTCGTCCATCGAAGTCGTGCGCGCTCAGGATCAGGCTGGTCTTCAGGTCGCGTGGCTGGTTCGCATGGTCCACCGCCAGCATCACCTTCTGGCGCAGGTTCGCGCTTCGCGCCAGATGGGCCATCTCGAAGTCGATGTAGCGCGGGCCCGAATCGGAGGCGCCGATCGCCTCGAGCAGGCTCACGCGATCGGCGTCATCGCCGCGCCAGGCGCCGCCCTCGTCGGCATGCCGGATGGTGACGATGCAGGGCGCGGGACTCTCGCGCACCAGCCGCTGGATCGCCTGCAGCGCTCCCGGCTCCTCCGCCAGCGCGTCGACGCGCCACTCCACCAGGCGCGCGCCGTTGCCAACCTCGTGCCGTGCCATGTCGAGCGCGGTGGCGATCTCGTCGGAGCCCTCCACCGTGATCGCCACGGCGATCCGGGTGCGGTGGCCGCGCTCGCGCGGAGAATCCTGAGTCGACGGCATCGGCACGCGCGCAGTGTAGATGCGCTCGGGTGGCCCTAGCATGCGCGCATGCACGACGAAGCCGTGGACCGGACGCTCGCCTTCCTGCACGCCAACCTGCGTGGTCACATCCGGTTCGACGGTGATCGCGTGCCGATCAAGGTGATCGTGGCGCCCGATGGCCACATCGTGGCGCCGGTGATGGAGTCGATGCTGCGATCGGTCGAGGTGGTGCTGGAACTTCCCGACGATGGCGACGAGGGGCTGCAGCTGATGGTGACGATGGAGCGGCTCGATCCCGAGGGCGAGCACGCCGGCCTGTGCGACCGGTGGCGCGCGTACCACGGCGACCCCGAGGACGTGCGCTGGGCGCGCATGCAGATCGATGCGTCGCGGCACCTGCAGTGGTTCGTGGACGGCGAGGCGCTGATGCAGGCGAACCCGCTGGCGCGGGACGAGATGTCGCTGCTGAAGGCCCTGAACGCGCAACCGCGCTCCTTCCTGAAGGCCTTCTGCACGACCTGCAGGGTCGACTGCAAGGAACCCATCGCGGTCGGCGTGGATCCGGGCGGCATCGACGTCCGACGGGCGCACGACACCGCGCGGCTGCCGTTCCCGCTGCGGTTCGAGCGGGCCGACCAGGTGCGCGCCTTCATGGACGGCACCTCGTCCCCATTCACGCCCGGCATGGCCTGAAAGCGGAAGCTGCGGCTTAGAATGCCGGAGATCCAGGAGGTCCTCATGGCCGACGGCAGTCACCACAAGAGCGCGCAGAAGTTCGCAGGCAGCCTGAACCACGCGATGATCGACGACGCGTCGGCCGACACGGCGCAGAACTACGCGAACAACTTCGGCAAGCCCGGCTTCGACGACATCACGAACTGCTACATCGACCAGCGCTACGAGGGTTACACCGAGGAGAACCAGGAGACCTGGCAGATCCTGTTCGACCGTCAGATGGCCTTCCTGAAGGACAACGCGAGCCAGACCTACCTGCAGGGCGCGGAGACCATCAACCTGCGGCGCGATCGTGTGCCGCCCCTGGCGGACATCAACGCGCGACTGTGGCCGCTGACCAGGTGGCAGAGCCGCGCGGTGCCGGGCTACCTGCCGCCCAAGGCCTTCTTCGCGTGCCTCGCCCGGCGCGAGTTCCCCACCACCATCGTGATCCGCCCGAAGGAATCGATCGACTACCTGCCCGAGCCGGACATCTTCCATGACATCTTCGGCCACGTGCCGCTGCACGCCGACGCGACGTTCGCGGACTTCCTGCAGACCTACGGCAAGGCGGCGCTGACCACCGACGACCCGGCGGAGACCGAGCGGCTCGCGCGCCTGTTCTGGTTCACGGTGGAGTTCGGCCTCATCCGCGAGGGTGGGCGCCTGAAGGTCTACGGAAGCGGCCTGATCTCGAGCCCCGGCGAGAGCCGTCATTCGCTGGAGAGCGACACGGTGGAGCGCAGGCCGTTCGATCTGGACCGCGTGTGCGACACGGGCTTCGAGATCGACCACTACCAGCCGATCCTGTATGTGCTGGAGAGCTTCGAGCAGCTCCGCGACGCGATGAACACCTACGCGGGCCGTCTGCTCGCGAAGGCCAAGCGCGTGGCGGCGTGATGTCGCGGGTCCGATAGCGGGGTCTGACCCTCTTCTGCGGACGTTGGCGTAGGCTGCGTCACATGGCACGCACCAGGACCGTTCGTCGCAGCACGCGCGTCTCGAAGCCCGCAGCGATCCGCTCCGAAGCGCCCCCGACCATCGACGCGCGTGAATTCGCGCAGCGGCGAGAACGCGCGCTCAAGGCGCTCGATGGCTCCGTTGGGCTGGTGCTCGCCGGCGAGGCGGACCCGAACCTGCATCACCCGTTCCAGGCGCACGCGCACTTCCACTACCTGACCGGCATGCGCGACGAGCCCGGTGCGGCGCTGCTGCTGGATCCGCGCAACCCGAACCCCGCGCGCCGCGTGCAGCTGTTCCTGCGTCCGCTGAACCCCGAGCGCGAGAAGTGGGACGGATTCCGCCATGAGATCGGCTCGGAACTCCGCGAGCGCGCCGGCATCGCGACGATCTTCCGCTCGAACATGCTGTCCATGCAGCTGCTTGACGCGGCACGGCGCGCGCGCGCGCTTTCGCTGCTCATGCCGCTGGCCACGCACACCTCGCCCGTGAGCGCCGACCTGGAGATCTTCCGGCGCGTGTGCGAGCGCGTGCCAGGCTGCGGCATCGTGGATCGCTCGCAGCTGCTGGCATCGATGCGTGCGCGCAAGAGTGCCGCGGAAATCGAGTGCATCGAGCACGCTGGGCGGATCACGGGCCTGGGCTTCCATGTCGCCATGGCCACGCTGCGGCCCGGCATGAACGAGTTCGACCTGCAGCGCAACGTCGAGGAGGCCTACCGCGAGGGCGGTGCGCGCGACCTTGCATTCCGAACGATCGCCGGCAGCGGCTTCAACAGCACGGTCCTGCACTATCACGCGAATGATCAGCCGCTGGAGGCGGGCGAGCTGGTGTGTCTCGACAGCGGTGCCAAGTGGTGCGGCTACAGCGCCGACGTGACACGCACGCTGCCCGTGAGCGGGCGTTTCGACGCCCGCCAGCGCGAGATCTACGAACTGGTGCTGCAGGCGCAGGAGGCCGCGATCCGCGCCTGTCGCCCCGGTCGCCGCCTGCACGAGATCGACGAGGCGGGCCGGGCCGTGATCCGAAAGGCCGGCTTCGCCGACGCGTTCCCGCACGGCATGGGCCATCATCTGGGCCTCGAGACCCACGACGCGAACCCCGACGAGCCCGTGGCGGAGGGCGCGGTGGTCACGATCGAGCCGGGCATCTACCTGCCGCTGGAACGCATCGGCATCCGCATCGAGGACGACGTGCTGGTGACGAAGCGAGGCCCGCGCGTGCTGACGCAGCACGTTCCCAAGTCGGTCGCGGACATCGAACGCCTGATGCGCCGCTAGAGGTCGCGTGGCTCGACCGGCTTCACGAGGAAGCCGTGCATCGAGAGCAGCACCAGGCTCCAGGCCACGGGAATGGTCGCGATGCCGAGCGCCGTGCCGATCAGGGTCCGGCCGAGCCGGTCCCGCTTGCGCCCCACGATCTCGCAGCTCACGATCACGAACAGCACAAGCGCGAACTTGAAGGCGATCGCGCCGGGCAGTTCCCAGTGATCGATCACGAGCTTCGCGATCGGATTCATCTCGGATCCGCCGCGCCGCAGGATGTGCCACGTGAACATCACGTCGATCGCCGACAGCAGCAGCAGCCACAGGTACGCGCGCTGGTAGCGCATCGGCGGCACGCTCAGGAACGCCATCTCCTCGGGCGTGGGCGGCTTCGTGGTGGATGGCTGCACGGTGCCCAGTATGGCATGCGCGGGCACGTGCGCGACTTCGCCAACACCCGCCAACCGGAGCCTCAGATCAGGCGGTCCTCGGTGGAGATGTTGAACGCCGGTGCCACGTTCACCTGCACCAGACGCTCTCGCTGCACCTGCTGCGCCTGCTCCGGATCCACGTAGTCCGAGTGACAGGAGGCCTTGCCGGCCTCGGCACCGACCGCCTTCTTGGTCTTGCTGGCGAGGCGGTGGATCTCCTCGGGGCTCAGCACGCCGCGCTTGGCCAGGATCTCCTGCTGCTCGGCCGTGAGCGCGGCGCTGCGCACCGGCTTGCCGCGCTCGAAACCCTCCGCCTTGCCACTGGCGAACTCCTGGATCTCCTTGCTGATGCGCACGCTGCACCAGTCATGGCCGCACATCGCGCAGAAGTCCGTGTCGACGTCGAGATCCTCGTCGTGATACGCGCGCGCGGTGTCGGGATCGAAGCTGAGCTCGAAGTGCTTCTCCCAGTTCAGCGCGGCGCGCGCCTTCGTCAGGTCGTCGTCACGATCGCGCGAGCCGGGAATGCCAAGCGCCACGTCGGCCGCATGCGCGGCGATCTTGTACGCGATGCAGCCCTGCTTCACGTCGTCCTTCTTGGGCAGACCCAGGTGCTCCTTTGGCGTGACGTAGCAGAGCATGCTGGCGCCGTGATAGCCCGCGGCGGTCGCGCCGATGCAGCTGGTGATGTGGTCGTAGCCCGGGAAGATGTCCGTGACGAGCGGCCCGAGGACGTAGAACGGGGCGCCGTGGCACAGGCGCCGCTGCAGCTTCATGTTGAACTCGATCTGGTCGAAGGGCACGTGGCCGGGGCCCTCGATCATGACCTGCACGGCCTGTC
>Ga0164292_10003076_pt1 | contig 13629 bp, 12 predicted proteins | sample GEODES117metaG_FD_111486 | JGI IMG/M metagenome (GOLD analysis project Ga0164292, IMG submission 111486) | Eutrophic lake water microbial communities from Lake Mendota, Wisconsin, USA - GEODES117 metaG | ecosystem: Environmental > Aquatic > Freshwater > Lake | place: USA: Lake Mendota... | reverse complement strand
CGTGGCATGGGCCGGAGCGTGGTGCGCCGCGCGGCCGCGTCAACGCGCCCCGTCAGAGCGCCGACGGGTCGCTCCCGGGGATGGTTGCGGGTGGCGGCGGAATGAGCGCGAGCAGGCGACTCGCATGGCGGTGGGCGCCGGCTATGAAGTCCCGGCGGTCGGGATCAGGCTCGGTGCAGGGGTTGCCGTCGCAGCTGCCCAAGTGACCGCGCCAGGCCTCGATCCGGCGCACGGCGTTACGCGCCGCGTTCGGGCCGATGTTGTGGGCCTCGGCAATATCGAGCCAGGCCCCGCCCGCCCGGCGGGCGGCCCAGATCGCCGCGTCGCGTTCGAGATCGATGCCCGAGGGGACGCCGCCGCGAGCCTGGCCGTAGCGCTCGGCGTCAGCCCGGATGCGCTCGAGTGAGACACGCCGGCGCTTCGGCTGCGGCTTGGGGTCGCGCAGGATGGTGACGCTCTTACCGACGGCGATGACCCCCGGGAGCGAGAGGCGCCGTCCACGATCGATCGCGCGGCGTTCGATCCGCTCAAGCGCCAAGACAGCCTCTGAGGCGCCACGGATCGGCAGCGCGAGCCAGGCGATGTCGATGAGGGCGGCGGCGCGCATTCCCTGCTTGATCACCCCGTCGACGTCGGTGAGCTTCGCCTCAATGGCGGTGATCGATCCGCCCTTGATCGAGATGACGTCGGGGCGCCCCTTGCCAAGCGGCACTTCGTAGAAGACCTCGTGTCGCTCGGCCCGCAGCCAGGCGCCAATAGCGTCGCAGAGGTCGGCTTCCGAGCGCTCGCGGAGTAGTTGTGGCCGGGCGCTCGCGGGGTCGGGGTGACGCTCGCGGGGGGCCGGGGCCGGGATGCCGCTGTGGCGGGCGAGACTACGACGGAACTCACTCATGGGGTGAAGCCGTAGGCGGTCGACGACCGCCGGTCAAGGTCGACTACGCGGGGCGGCCGATGATCGAGACGAGCTCTTCACCGACGACTTCGCGGGCGACGTCACGGATCGCCTTCATGTGGTCGTGAACCGTCTGACGCTTGAGGCCGGTCAGGTGGCCGGCTTCGGCCGGTGTCGCCCCTTCGGCGATGAGCACGAAGAGCCGGCGCTGGGCCGGACTGAGCTTGGCGGCGATCTTCTGCACGATCTCGTGATGGCTCGCCTCGTCGATCGCGTTGACGGTGCGGGCGGCGATCAGCGAGCCGAGCTCGACCGTCTCGCCGTCCCGTGCGGAGGCGATCGGTGTCTCAAAGGAGATGATGCCGAGGCGATCCTTGGCGCCAACCTCGCGGCGGACCCCGCTGCGGATACGGGCGGCGGCGTGCATGACGATATAGGAGGGGTGTTGGTCTATGAAGTCGTAGACTGGTGTGCCGGTGGCCGGGTCGGTGCTGCGGTAGGCGGTGGCACACTCGGCGATGCGCACCCAGATCGCCTGGCGCTGGTCTGCCTGGCGGTCGGCATCGAACTTGTTCCCGGCGAGACGAGCGAACTGGTTGACGTAGGGTTCAAGCGTTGCCATGCGTTCGGGCGTCAGGACGCACTGCGGATGGGCCGCGTAGAAGGCGGCCGGGTCCGTGGGCGTCGTCTCGACCCAGCGGCTTATCTGCTCTTCCTGCATCAACCCTCCGAATGCGTCCCCTGGTGGCTTGGTGCCACGTGTAGGTCCGTGCTACGTATCCTACCACACCCCCGTGGCACTCGCGCAAGGGGGGCGAGACCTGCGGTTCTATGGAGGGGCAGCGCTCTGTCAACTGCCGGTCAACCGGCAGTCGGCGGCTATTCGCCGAGGGAGGCCTGGAAGCGGTTGCGGCGGATCTGCTCAACGCGGGCCGAAGCCAAGATCCGAGCGCGCATGGCGTGCGGGGCCGGGACGTCGCGAAGCACGAGCAGGGGGGTGTCCGTGTCAGAGGGAACGTGGATCCGGATCGTGCCGGTCCCCCGCAGCCGCTGGAGGGGCCCCTCGGTGATGACAATGTCGGCGCCGGCCGAACCGATCCGCCAGGTCTCGACGGTCGTCGTGTGCTTGGCGATCAGGCCGGCACGGACGCTGATCGTCGTCTGGGAGAACAGATAGCGCACGGTCCGGCGGGTGATCGGACCAATAAAGGGATCCGGGGCGACGGTCAGCGGCTCAGCCGGAAGCAGTTGTGGATCGACGTTCGGAGCCCCCATGCCGTCGGTCCCAACGTCCGATACCGGGGCCGATGCGCCGCCGGCGGCGATGGAGCCTATGGCCCCACGCTCATAGAGGGCGCGGCGTTCGTCGCTCAGCGAGTTCCCGCAGGTCGGGCAGGCTCGGGCGGCGACCTCGACGGATGCCCCGCACTCGATACAACGGATCTCGGCCATGGTCGCTCCTTCGTGTGGACACCGCGTTCGCGGGCACGCTGCTCCTCTCTCGGGCGGCGGACACAGCTCGTCAAGCGGGCCGACCCGCGGACCTTGACCCCGCCACAGACGGACCGCAAGGTGCCGGCATGCCCCTGCGTCCTGTCTCCATGGTCATCGCCGGCGCCGGCCTCGCCGGCCTCGTCGCCGCGCGGGCAGCGGCCGGTCGTGCCGGACGGATCACCCTCGTTGATCCACGGACCGATCCACGGAGTGGCGGCGACGCGAGCGAGAGCCGCGCGGAACTGCTCGGGCCACGCTCGCTCGCGGTGATCGACGCCTTCGGCCTCGGTGAGGCGGTGCGTACCGCCGGGATCCTTATCAGCGGGGAGCGCCGTCACAGTACCGACGGCGGTAGCACCGACGATCTCTATCCACGCGGACGGATGGTGGCCATCGACCGCGAACGACTCCGTGGCATTTTGGTTGCCGCTCTTGCCGAGCAGCCGACCGTCGACCTGCGCTTCGAGCGCGCGGTCGTCAGCGTGGATCCACTTGCCGGCAAGATCGCCGTCGCCCGCGCCGGCTCGATCACCGACGGTGTCATCGAGGTCAGCGCCGATCTGCTGATCGGCGCCGACGGCGCAGACTCACTCATCCGCGATGCGCTGCTGCGTTCCGGCGGATCCGTCTCACGCGACGAGCTGCCGGCTGCCTGGTACGCCCTGCCGCTCCGCACCCCCTCGGCGACCCATGCGCTTGCCGGTGACCGCCTCCACCGCTGGACGGCGTCGGGCGCGGCGATCGTCGCATTGCCGTATGGGTCCGGCCTGCTCTCGGGCATTCTTGTCGTACGCGCGGGCGTGATTCCGACTGACGTCGATCCGGCCCTCTGGCTGACGCGCACCTTCCCCTCCGCGGTCGCACACATAGCCGTCAGCCCGGCAACGGTGATGGCGGCCCCCGCTCGTCCGGTCATTGAGACCCGTGTCGGGCGTCTGGTCGGTGGCGTGACCGCCCTGATCGGCGACGCTGCCGGTACCGCCGCCCCCTTCGGCGCCACCGGTGCCGCAATGGCCATCGCCTCGGCGACCGCCCTCGTCGCCGCCATGGATACCGACGGCGAGCCGGCTGACTGTCTCGCCGCCTACGAGGCGGCGATCCGCCCGGAGTACGCTGCCGCCGCCACCCTTGGTGCGTTTGCGACCGACCGGTTGATTGCCGGCGGCCGGCCCGATCCGCTCGCCCGTCTCCGACCGGCCCGCCGACTGCCGATCGAGGCCATCCACTTCGCCGGCCCGACCTTCGCCGCCGCCTCGGGTGAACTGTTCATCCGGTAGGCAGCAGCGCGCTACTGATTGCCGCGGCGGCGATCGCGCTCATCGGAATCCCCTGCGCTCCCGAGAACGGGAGTAGTCGCGCCCGCTGGTCCTCCTCAAGGCGATAGGCGACATCGCGCCTTCCGCGCGCGCGGGCCGCACTGAGCGCGGCCGTCGCCTCGGCCAAGGATGCCTGTCGTTCGGACTCCCCCATCGCCTCCAGTCGACCGAGATAGGTCTCGATCGCCTCGCGGACGATGATGCTCATCTCGCGGATCGACCCGCGGGCGACCGCCGCATCCCGGAGGGCGGCGTGCGTCTCAAGCGGGAGCGGCACGGTGAGCTGGAAGAAGCGCGACCGCCCATAGGTCGGCCCAGGCGCCGCGGGCTCGACCTCGATGGCGGCGACCACGGATCGCGGCGTGCGTGGTCGTGGGCCGACCGACCGGGCACGCGGGGCTGCTTCGACCGGAGCGGGCACGACCGGCACGACATCGTCGGTTGCGGCCGCATCAGGAGCGAGCTCGGACCACGCCGCCATCGTCGCCGTCGGCACCGTGGTGGCTGTAGGCGGCTCCGGCGCAGTAGTGCGGTCAGGCTCCGGCGGCGCGGCGCCGAAGAGCAACTCATCGAGCGGCGACGTCTCCCCGGCGCGGACGGCGGCGGTCACCGCGCGGGCATCAGGACGCGGCATCGATCGCTCCTCGAACGCGCAGGAGGATCGACGCGGCGAGCGCACTGTAGGCGACGCTTGCCGGGTGGCGCGGCGCGTAGGTGCCGATCGGCTCGCCGGCGGCCGTTGCCTCGCGCAGTCGCACGCTCATCGGGATCGGATCGAGCAGCGGAATCGGGGCGAGTTCGTCGCGGGCGGCGGCGAGCAGCTCGCGGGAGTGGAGCGAGCGGAACTCGGCGAAGGTCGGCAAGACGCCGAAGACGCCGAGACGCGGGTTGAGGCCGCGCCGCCCCTCCTCCCCGCGGATCTTACGTACCGAACGGAGCGTGTCGTAGACAGCCCGCAGGCTGGCCGCCTCGAGCTGGGTCGGGATGATGACGGCGTCGGCGGCGACAAGGGCGAGCACAGTCAGCGCGTCGAGCGAAGGGGGTGTGTCGATGACCGCCATCCCCTCCCCCGCCGCCTCGAGGGCATCACGGAGCCGGTACTGCCACGGCTCGTCGCGCAGTGCCGGTAGCTCGTGGTTGACGAGGGCGAGCCGACTGTCGGCAGGCACCACGAAGAGGTTCGGCCGCGCCTCGATGAGGACCTCGGTGATCGGCGTGCCGCCGACCAAGACGTCGTAGGCGCTCAGCGGGTGATGCTCGCCGAGACCGAGGGCCCGGGCGATCCCGGCGTTGGTGTCGGCATCAACCAGGACCACGCGCTCGCCCCGCTCGGCGAGGGCGGCGGCGACGGCGATCGCGCTCGTTGACTTCCCGACCCCACCCTTGCGATTCGCGAAGACAATGGTCTGCATGGCGGACGGACTCCCGGTGAGGTGACCGGCCGTGTGGACACCCGTGCGCTCAGGGTATCAGGTGGGTCAAGGGGCGGCCGAACAGCGAGCACGACGACGGGGCGGCCGCCCGAGCGGAACGGAGGAAGGGGAGGTGCGCCGGGGGGGAGACGAGGTGGCGGTCGTCCGGGGAGGAGACAGGCACGCAGGATCACCGGAAGGGTAGATCGCAGGATGGCAGGTGCGCGGTTGCGATGCGGAACCCTGACCCCCTTGACGCCGCCTGTGGCCGAGCCAGGCTCCCAATAGCTCAGGACGGATCGCCCCCGATCCGCCGGATAGCCCCCATCCGGAGAACCCAACCGAACGTGTCAATCATTCGCCGACTCTTCACCGCGCTCTCGACGGTGGCCGTCTTCGTCGCCATAGGCGCGGCGATCGTCATAGTCGTCATCAGCAAGCCGGCGAGCTATGTCACTTCGAACCCGGACTCATCCGCCGGGCCGAGTGATGGCAGTGGCGGGCCGGCGCTTGAGAACGTCATCGCCGGGATCGAGGCGATCTCGCCCTACCTCCCCTACCTCTCACTGGTCGTTGCCTTCTTCCTGAGCATCACGCTCGGGGTGCGCCTTCGCGACCGTCGCCGACTTGCGAAGCGACGCGCCGCCGACGCCTTCATCCAGATCGACCGCACGACGATGGGCGGCAAGAGCGACGATCTGATCCGTACGTGGGAGGAAGCCTCCGCACCACAGACCTCCCGCGGCTTCTTCGGCCTCTTCCGCCGCCGCCCGGCCGCCACCGCCGTCTTCGGTGAGGAACGTCCGGGCTTCTTCGCCCGCCTCTTCCGTCGCGCGCCCAAGGCCGAGGTTCAGGCGCCGGTCGACCCGTTTGACCCCTACGTTCCGGTCGACGCCCCGGCGCCGATCGAGGTTGTCGACGCCACGCCGTCGACCCCACGTCGCCGCCGGCCACTCGCCGTCGTGCTTGCCGTACTCGCCTTTGTCACCATCGCCCTCGGCCTGGCCGTCGCGGGCGTCATCGCGCTCTTCGGCTGGGCGGGTGTCGGCATCCCAACAACGCCTGAGACCCTCAACCCAGCCATCGCCGAACTGCGCGCCGTCCTTGACACCCAGATCGCGCCGCGCGACCAGCTTGCCGCCGCCATAGGCGCCGCCGCTGTCGCGCTGCTCGTACTTGCCGGTCTGCTCCTCCTCTGCGCCCGCATCGCCCGCCTGGGTGCCCGCCCCCTCGCCGAGTCGGCGCCGGCCGCACCGGCCGCGCCGACCGAGCTTCCCGACGGTGACGCCGAACACCCCTACCGGCTCGTGGATTTTGACGAGCCTGCGGCCCCTGTTGCCCCTGCGGCCCCTGCCGCCCCTGCCGTTCCGGCTGAGGATTTCGCCGCCCTCTTCGATGACGCGATCGGTGCCGCTCCAGCGGCACCGCAGCCGACCGCCCCGGTCGCTGACTTCGTGCTCGACGAGGGCTTCACTGATCCGGCTGCCTGGGGGCAGGCGGCCGGATCAGCCGCTCCTGCGTGGCAGACCGCCGCTCGCCCCGGCGTCGGCGATGCCGTGCGTCCTGAGCCGGGGAGTGCTGAGCTCACCCCGCGCCCAGAGACAGCGCTCACCGATCCCGACCTCACTCGCTACGTGCCGCGCCGCCGCCACCGCATCGAGCTACTCATCGGGGTCGTCGGCGGCCTCATCGCCGGCGTTGCCGTTGCCCTCGTCGACACCCGTGCCCTGCTCGAGACGATCGTCGGTGCGACCGCCGGTATCGACCCCTCGCTGCTCACGACGGTCGTCGCGACCGTGTCGGGCGCCCTCGTCGCGCTGCTGATCGTCGGCGCCGTGCGTCTCGTACGCCGGCCACGACCGGCCACGGCACCGGCCTCCGCCCCGCTGCGCCGCGGCCGTGCCCTCGCCGTCGCGCTCCTGTGGATCGCGCTCAGTCTCGGACTGCTCGTCGGTGCCGGACTCGCCATCGGCGCCACCGACGTCACGACCTTCGTCGCGCGCCTGACCGAGATCATCACCGCCTTCGACACCGTCACCTCGCTGGTCATCGCCCTGATCGCCGTCTCCTTCTTGGTCGGCTTTATCGGCATGGCTGCCGCCACCATCCGCCGTGCCGCCACTCCGTCGTCGCTCGGCGCCGAAGCGATTGCGACGCCGCCTGGCACCCCCGCCGGTCGCCGGCTCGTGCGCGGCGTTGTCTTCCTCCTCTGCCTCCTCATCGCCGGCGTCATAGCCGGCGCCGGTGCCGTCCGTCTTGGTCGTGGCATCGCAGACGTCCCGAGCGCCGTACCGATCGCCACGCCGTCACCATCCGCCACCCCGTCCGTCGAGCCGAGCGAGGCCCCGATCGCCGAGGGCTGGACGATCGTCGAACCTGAGCAGGGCGGCTGGCGCATCGGCTTCCCGGCCGCACCCCAAGTCAACGAGCTCCTCACCCCCTCGACGGCCGGCGAGCTCACCAGTACCACCTACTCGATCGCCGTCGGCGGCACGAGCTACGCGATCGTCATCACCGACTATCCGACCGGCACGATCGACGGAACCAACCCCGACACGATAGACGGCGCTGTCCGCGGGGCCGCCGAACAAGTCGACGGCGAGGTGACCTCGACGCGCACCCTCACGATAGACGGCGCACCCGGTCGCGAAGCGGTCATTCGCGCTGGCGAGACCGAGTTCCGCACCCGTATCTACCTCGTGGGCTCGCGTCTTATCCAGTTGATCGTCGGCTATTCAGCCGTGGCAGCGCCAGTCGAGGCGGCCGCCTTTATTGACTCCTTCGCCATCGTCCCGATCGAGGCCACGCCGTCGCCGAGCCCATCGTCGAGCCCGAGCCCCGCGCCATCGACCCCGCCAGACCCATCGACCTCGCCGGGACCGAGCGGTAGTCCGAGCGCACATCTGCCGCGAGGCAACTTATTGCTGGCCTATACCGGGCGACCGGTTGGCGTCGCCGCTCTCCTGACCGCCCACGAGGCGGTCTTTTTTCATGAACGCGCAGTCGAGACGACCGCACCACCGGCGGCGGCAACCGTGCTGCCGCTCGCCTCGATCCGCCCGAGTGGAACGGCCGCGCTGACCCTTCGGGGGCGTGCGACCCACTACGACGCGACGAAGAACAATGCCTGGTATACCCGCAGCACCCCGGGTTCCGCCTACTACCACCAGGATGGGGGACCGTATCTCTTCTACGCCGCTGCCAGTCCGCGGCTGCGCGCCATCGCCCCCTTCTACTGGGGGAAGCCGCCATATCGGGTGATCGTGACCAACACCGCGCTCAACCTCTCGATCGTCGCCTGGATTGTCGACGAGTGCGCCTGTGTCGGCGGCGGGATCATCGACATAGGCCCGGAGGCCTGGTGGGTCTTGGGTGGATCCGGCCGGACGCCCTACTCGCGGGGTGTGATCGACGTCCTCGTCGAGATCGCGAAGTAGCCGCGGCTTACGCCACGCGCCCGAGGAGCTCGTCGGCCACCGCGTCGATCTGCGCATAGAAGTGCGCGATGCTTCCGTCGTTGGCAATCACCCGGTCGGCCATCGCCCGCAGGGCCTCCGGCTCGGTGTTGTCCGCCGGGTGCTCGCCCGGGCGCTCGATGCAGAGGACGGTCGGCGCAAGGCCGCGTTCGCGGGCGGCGGCCATGGCGGCGGCTATCTCCGAGGCGACCCGGATCCCGTCGACGAGCCGATAGCCGCGGTCGACGCAGACCTCTCCCGGTGAGCGCCCCTCGGCGCGCATCGCGTCGCCCTCGGCGACTATCTCAGCGCGGTAGCGCTCAGGGTCGCGGCGACGGGTTGCGGCGACCGAGCCGGCAGGAAGGCCGAGGCGCTGCTCGAGCCGCTCGCTGATGACCGCACTGGTCATCCCAATGTCGACCCCCAGGCGCTCAGCGAGCCGGCGCGAGGCGGTGCTCTTCCCGGACTGGGCGGCGGTGGCAATGACGAACAGGACGCGCGACCCCATGGCGCCGGCGGCGGGGGAGGGGAGTGGAGGTGTGGTCATGGGCGCACCCTCGGTTCAGGAGGGAGTCCGGTCAAGGATGCCCCGGGAGCCGTCGCGCCTATCCGCGCCGGGTGAAGACGGTGGGCGGTCGGTCGTCGCGATCGCCCCGGTCGCGCTCGATCGGGCGACGGCGCTCCTCACCGCGGCCACCACGCGCGGGACGATCGTCGTCCCGTGCGACACGTGCCGGGCGCTCATCGCGGTCGCCACCCCGACCCCGCTCCTCACGCGGGATGTAGCGCTCATCACGGTCGCCACCCCGACCCCGTTCCTCACGCGAGATGTAGCGTCCATCACGGTCGTCGCGCGGTGCGCGCTCTTCACGCGGGATGTAGCGTCCATCACGGTCGTCGCGCGGTGCGCGCTCCTCGCGTCGGCTCGGCCGGTCGCCCCGCTCGCGCCGATCGGCCTCGGCCATCTCGCGTTGGACCTGTTCGGCCATCTGCTCACGCCAGGCCTTCGATTCGCGCGCGGCGCGCACGGCGCCGACCGAAGCACCGACAGCCACCCGGGCGCCAGTACGGAGCAGGGCCCGACCGAGACGGTCGGCGAGCGGCAGGAGGCTCGTCGCTGCGTCATGGGCCGGACTTGGGGCACCGCGGCGGCCCATGAGGGCGGCGGTGCCGGCAATGAGCAACAGGATGACCGAGGAGGGGAGTCCACGCCCGGTCAGCGCATCGACGAGCGCCGGAACCGCCCAGAGCAGCCCAAGGACGAGCCACTGGCCGAGCCGGGTGTCGAAGAGGAAACCACCGATCGTGCGGAGGAGACTGCCGCCGCGCGCCGAGGCGGCGCGCAGGTCGTCGCCGTCAAAGGGGAGCTCGACCTCGGGGACGCGCATCTCCGGGATGCGCATCTCCGGGATGCGAACCGACGGGCGCGTGATCGAGGGGACGCGCCGGCGCCCGATCGCCGCCCGCAGGCGGCCGATCCGCCAGCCCCAAGAGTCGGCGGCGGCCAACTCGAGGTCGAGGTCGGCACGAGCTTCAGGATCACGAAGGACACGGTAGGCGGCCGAGACCGTGGCGGCGGCTGCGGTCCGCCGGACGCGGTCCTCCTCGTCGCGGGCCCGGTCAGGGTGGACCTCGGCCATCTTCGTTCGGAAGGCGCCAGCGATCGTCGCTTCATCAGCGTAGGGGCTGACGCCGATGATCTCGTAGGGGGTGACGTGCGGCGATTCCATCAGCGAGAGCTCGCCCGGTTCCGTCGCTCCGTCAAGCCGCCCCCTCCCGCTCCGGATAGGTGGTCGCTACGAGGAGACTTGACGCGGCGTGGCAGGGTGTGGTCGAATGGGGGCGTCTGAACCCGCACGCCGAGGCGCTCATGCCGCCCCCCCTCCGCTCCCCACTGCGCGCCGACCTGCGCGACTTTCTTGCCGATGAACCATCCCCGGTCATGGCCTCGGTCCGGGCGCTTGCCGACCGCTGGGATCAGTATCGGGCCGCGTCCGGGCTCCCCCAGGCGGCCTCGGGCGAGCGGGCCTTCCGCCAGCTCCTGCACCGCGCCGAGCAGGCCGGTGAGATCCGGCTGCTACGCACCGCTGACGGTGCGATCGCCGGCGCCGAGCTCGCCAACCCGCCGGCCGGCTCGGCCGAGCGGATGCGCCGGCTGCGCACCGAGCGCCTCCATCTCGCCCGTCGCTACGCCCCGGCCGAGCCCGGAATCGAGCGCGATCTTCCTCAGCTGCCGACCCCCGCCCTTAACGCCTACGTCCGCCGTCGCCGGGTCTACGAGCAGGCCCGGCGCGACTTCGAACGCAACGGCATCGATCCGGACGGCATTGCCGACATCCGTGAGCCGCTCGGTGAGGAGGCACTCGCCCTCAAGGAGCGGGTAGTGCGGCTCGAAGGGGAACTGCTCGCCTGGCGACGGCTCGGCGGCTCGAAGGGGATCACTCCGTCTCCGGAGCAAATGGAGCGCGCCTTGCGCGGCGCGTGAGGGGCGCTACTCGCGGCCGGTGATGAAGGCAAGCGCCCGGCCGGCGGCGGCACCAGCAAGGCCGGCGACGATGCCGGTTGCCCGGCCGATGATCCGGTTCACCGCGGCGAAGGCCGAGACGAGCAGTCCGAAGAGGCCGACGATGCTTGCACCGATCGCAACGACGGTGACGACGATGGTGAGCAGCGCGGTCGCGACTATGCGCAGCGTGCGCTGGAGCTCGTCTATCGGCTCGCCGTGTTCGATCTCGCCGGCGGTCTCGGCCTCGTTCGAGGCTCGTTGGGCGGTCGAGGAGGCGGAGATGCCGGCACTGCTGACCACCGCCTGGCAGCCGGTAGCCAAGGCCCCGGCGGCGACACCGATGGCGGTTGTGACCGTTGAGATGGCGGCGGTGACGGCAGCAATGAGGATCCCGGCGATGGCAAGGACGCCGACGATCACCCGGATAAGATTAACAAGCAGCTCGCGGGCGATGCCAACCACCACATCGACGGCGATCAGCGGCGAATCGACCGACGCCTGGTAGCGGCGCGGGCGGCGAGCAGAGGAGAGGACCGGCAATCGGGACATGCGGCGATGCTTACCCCGCGCCAGGGGACGTCAAGGGGGTAGGGGACCCCAAGCCCCGCTTGACCCCGGCCGCCCCGGTATCCGAGCGTGGCCATACCCGCCCCCACGTGTGTGGCCCACACGGGACGACACCCCGACTGACGTGGTCCCCGGATCGCGGCCGACGCCGACGGGGCGGGCTCCCCGCATCTCCCCCATACGGGGGAGGAGGCCTGCACTCCAGCAGGCGGATGATGACCGCCCATGACCCGACGCGACCGCACCATCGGCGAGGATCGCGAACGCACGCGGGCTCTCGAGTCCGAACGCGAGCGTCTCTCGGTGGCCATCAGCCACGTCGCCGGCACGATCTTTTCCCAAGACCGCGCGCTGCGCTACACCTGGATGGTCAACCCGATCCCGCCGATGAACGACGCTGACGCGGTGATCGGGCACACCGACGTTGAGATCCTTGGGCTCGAGGCCGGTGGCGCGCTCGAAGCGCTCAAGGCGCGGGTCTTGGCCGGCGAGGAGATTTACGACGAGATCCCGATCGAGTACGAGGGAGTGGCTCGCATCTTCGAGGCCCACTACCGCCCGCAGCACGATCCGGACGGCACGATCATCGGCCTGCTCGGCTTCGTGCGCGACGTCACCGTTCGACGACGGGAGGAGCAGGAGGCGGCAGCGCGGAGCCGGGCCGAGGCGCTCGCCCTCTTGGCCGGTGGTGCCGCCCATGATCTTGGCAACATCCTTGCCGCCCTGACCGCCAACCTCTCGCTCGCCCAGCTCGAGCTCGGCGCCGGCCACCCGGCCTTGGCCCCGATTGAGCGGGCGAACGCTTCGGTCGCCGCCGCCGCGGCGATGACCCGCCAACTCCTCGGCTATGCCGGACAGACGGCGATCCTTCGCGGCCCGGTCGACCTGCGCGACGTGGCCCGTGAGGTGATCAGTCTGATCGAGCCGATGATCGGCGCCGGTATCTCGCTACGAACAGCCTTGGACACAGAGCCGGCGCGCGTCGAAGGGGATCCGACGGCGCTCGTCCAGGTGCTGCTCAACCTGCTGCGCAACGCGCTCGACTCGCTCGAGAGCGCCGGTCGCGGCGGCTTGATCCTGCTGCGCATCGATCGCCAGCCGCGGGCGACCTTCGGCCCCGGCTGGGAGATGAGTGGCGCTGTTCCCGAGGGGAGTGTCGTGATCGTCGAAGTGGTCGACGATGGGCCGGGCGTGAGTCGCTCGGTGCGTCATCGGCTCTTCGAACCCTTCGTCTCTTCCAAGCAGATGGGGCGCGGGCTCGGACTTGCCGCCGCCGCCGGCATCGCTCGCGAGCACGGCGGGGCGATCGCGGCGCGCTGCGATCCGGGTGGCAGCACGCTCTTTCGGCTCGTGCTGCCGGCGATCGACGACCGGGGGCTCATGCGCCGCCGCCTACTCTACGTCGAAGATGATGAGGCAGTCCGCCCGGCGACCGCCGCGTTGCTTGAGTGCTATGACTGGTCGGTGATGCCGGTCGTTGATGCGACAGCGGCGATCGCCATCCTGCGCGCGGACGCCGAGTCGTATGCCGCCCTGCTCACTGATCTCGAGTTGCCCGGCGGCGGCGAGTCGATCGCGACGGCGGCCCGCGAGGTCCACCCGGAGTTGCCGGTCGTCTTTACCTCAGCCTGGACCGGGCGGTTGGCCGAGGCGGCGGCCAAGGTCAGCGGTGCTCAGGCGGTGCCGAAGCCGGCGCGCGCGGACGATCTTGTCGAGGCGCTTGAGGCGGCCTGTGCCGATCCGCTCGGGGCGGGACGGCGGGAGCGCCGGTGGCGCCGGCGACGGGCCTAAAGGCTGGTGGTGCGGTGGGCGCGGGCCGTCCCACCGGCCATCGCTTCGACGACGAGCGTCTCGACCTCGGCCTGCGCCGTCGTTGTACCAGCAAGCTCGATCACCCGGCGGGCAACCGCGGCGATGTCCTCGATCGGGGTGCTGGTGCCGCCGGTGATGCCGATGGTCGCGTGGCCCTCGAAGAAGGCCGGATCGG
>Ga0164292_10003071_pt1 | contig 13641 bp, 4 predicted proteins | sample GEODES117metaG_FD_111486 | JGI IMG/M metagenome (GOLD analysis project Ga0164292, IMG submission 111486) | Eutrophic lake water microbial communities from Lake Mendota, Wisconsin, USA - GEODES117 metaG | ecosystem: Environmental > Aquatic > Freshwater > Lake | place: USA: Lake Mendota, Wisconsin... | reverse complement strand
TTGCCAGTTCATTTAATCCTAGTAATAACACGTATACTTCAGTAGCGTCCAGTTTAACATCTGGAGTCGTATCCATATATTCAAGCTATTATGCATTTGCTGCGCTGAAAAATGATGGAAGCGTTGTCGTATGGGGAAATTCACCATATGGCGGAATTGCCAGTTCATTTAATCCTAGTAATAACACGTATACTTCAGTAGCGTCCAGTTTAACATCTGGAGTCGTATCCATATATTCAAACGAAAGTGTGTTTGCTGCGTTGAAAAATGATGGCAGTGTTGTCACTTGGGGAAATACGCAAAATGGCGGAAACTCAAGTTCATTTAATCCGAATGGTAACACGTATACTTCAGTAGCGTCCAGTTTGACATCTGGTATCATTGGCTTAAAAATGAATATTACAGGAGGGGTTTCCGCATTAAAAACAACACAAACCACGTTCGATATTTCTGGTTCTATTTACACAGATATAGATAGGTATGATATTCTGAGAAACAGGGAAAATAGACGCCGTTCAAATTTGAATACGTTAAATAATAATGTTTTTACTTTGTCGCAGGCGCGCGATATTCAAGTCATTAACCCAAATATTCCATCTACTTCAACGTTACGTATCGCCGTTCCTAACTATGTATCTTCCTCCTATCTTATAACATCAACTGTAACAATTCCATCGGGAACTTCATCAAATTATATTATAGCGTGTGATGAAGGCGAGCCAGTTACAATCGGCACAACGACTTATGTAAATTATGGTAGAAACGTGTATCGCCGAGAAATAAACAATACATATACAAAAATAACAAGTGACACAATTGTAGGAACCGTATATGGTCTATTTGGCGGCGACGGTATTTATTCGAGTGGTATTGCGTTAGTAGTATTATACCCGCCCCCCACGCTATCCAACTTCCCAAACATCACGAAGGTCACCGCGGCACCCCCCTTTCAACTTACACCCCCCACCAGTAACAGCACTGGTGCGTTTTCGTATACGAGCAGTAATACCAACGTCGCGACGATTGCGGGCGACATCGTGACCATCGTCGGATTCGGCACAAGCACCATCACCGCAACACAGGCAAGTGATAATGCGAATTATGGAAATGGAAGTATTACTACAACCCTGACCACTACCAGCGCCAACTATTACGGCGCGGACCTTTCCGGCGCGGATTTCACCAATATTTCATTATACGGCGCGATTCTAAATCTGACGAATCTTACGAACGCGATATTTGTGTCCACCGATCTTTCAGGCGCGACCCTGATCGGCGCAACCCTTACCAATATTCTCTCGCGCGGGGTCATCGGACTCGCCACGGCCACCCTTCCCGTGGGATACACAGGCCGAGGTGGCTCCATTCTCGGCAATAATGTCCGCATCACGAGCGCCAATCTCACCAACGCCGACCTATCCGGTATTACTCTCACAAATTCTGATGTGTCGGGTGCCACCCTTGTTGGCGCAACCTTGACGAATATCCGCACGGCTGGTCTCACTGGAACGGCAACCGCCACATTGCCCGCTGGGTATGTCTTCCGAAATGGAGTCATCGTCGGACCTAATGTATCGCTCGTAGGCGTAGGCGCAGCACTTACCTCGGCTGACCTGTCGGGTGTGTCTATTGCCGGCACGGACCTCTCGGGAACCGACCTCAGCGGCGCCAACTTCACGAATCTCATCTCCGGTAATTTGCGTAATGCTGCCGTCGCTCCCACTGGAACGACAGTATTGCCAACGGGGTATATTTTTTACAACAATTTCATCGTCGGCCCCGCAGTGAATCTCACGAGCGCGACGCTTTCTGGGCTGGACTTATCTGGGTCTGTGTCTGGGTCCGCGAATCTCACCGCCACCAAACTCGTCGCTGCCAATCTCGCAGGTGCGAGTCTCTTCAACATTGATATTAGCGGTGTGGACCTCTCAGGTTCGACCCTCACCAATGTCCGCAGTTTTGGCCTGACGGGTGGCACCAGCGCAGCGACTCGACTTCCCACCGGATATTTCGTGCGCGGACCTGGAACCATCGTTGGGCCAGTGGTGAATCTCTCATCACTATCGCTTCAAAATATTGATTTATCGGGAGGAATCACGCTGACGGGTTCAAACCTCACCAACACCGACCTCAGTGGTGCGTCTACGATTCTCGCTGGGGTGATAACTGGTAGTCTCGTCGGCGCAGATACAGCGATTCTACCTCCGGGGTATGTCGCGCGAAATGGATTTATTGTGGGCCCGCGTGTTGTCCTTCGTAGCGCCAATCTCTCATCACAGGACCTAACTGGAATCGACTTGTCAGGTGTTGACTTATCCGGCGCCAATCTCTCGAATGCCGTCTTAACAAATACAAATATTCACCCGACAACGACGAATCTGACAAACACGATTCTTACTGGTGTCGTGAGTGGCGGAATTACTGGCGCTTCCGTCGCCACCCCCTCAACGACTCTCCCTTCGAGTTACAGGATTCGTGGTGGATTCATTGTCGGCCCCGCAGTGAATCTATCGAATGCGGCAGCAACTGGCGTGGATTTATCCAATGTCGTGCTCACCGGCGCCACCCTCACCTCCGCCAACCTCACCAGCGCCGTTCTCACCAATGTCACCACGGGTGCCCTCATCGGCGCAGCCACCGCCACTCTTCCCACCGGATATATCGCGCGAGGCACCGGCGCACCCGGGACATTTATCGTCGGTCCCAGCGTCGTCCTTCGCAGCGCCAATCTCACCAACGCCGACCTCACCAACCTAAGTATCGCTGGGTGTGATGTATCGGGTGTTACATTTACAGGCGCAACTGTAACGGGGCTCATCTCGGGCAACCTGATAAATTCGGCCAATATCGCGGCGTTGCCATCCGCAAGTTATGTTCTCCGGAATAACTTCATCGTCGGTCCAGGCGTAAATCTAACAGGCGCAGCTTTATCCAACCAGCTGTTCACAGGATTATCAGTCGCTGGTGCGAACTTCACCAACGCCAACCTCACTGGCGCAACATTTACGACCACCAATATCACCAACGCGAACTTCACTGGCGCAACATTTACGAATATTGTATGCGGAGGTGGACTCATCGGTGTGGCCTCCGCGACCCTCCCTTCCGCAGCATTCGTCGCCCGCGCAGCTACCTATAATGTATTCCTTGGGCCCGGAGTCGTCACCCGAAATCTGAACTTCACGAATATTGACCTCACCGGGGTATCACTCGTAGGCGCGGACCTCTCCGGATGTAATCTTACCAACGCCGTCCTCACCAACGCGGATATATCTGGCGTGAATCTGCGCGGAACCACGCTCAGCGGCGTCATCACCGGCGGCATCGTGTCCTCCTCCTCCACCACCACCCTGCCCGCTGGATACATCATCCGCGCTGGTTTCATTGTCGGTCCCAGTGTCAACCTTGTCGGCGCCAATCTTTCCAACGCGGACATAAGTGGTCAATCTCTCGTAGGCGCAAACATCACAGGCGCGAATTTCCTCGGCGCCAACTTCACGCGACTCGTGTCGGGCACCACCACCGGCGCAGATACGGCGTCACTCCCCAATGGATATGTTGCGCGGAATGGATATATCCTAGGCCCCTACGTTCTCCTGCGCGGTATCACCACCGGCCTCACCGGCGTGAATCTAAGCGGCGTTCCCCTCACTGGCGCGGACCTCTCAGGTTCCGTCTTTACAAACTCTGATTTCACAAACGTGGATATCTCGGCCGCCAATCTCTCGCGCGTTACATTTACAGGTCTCATAAGTGGCGGTGTGACTGGTGGAACATCCACGGCGCTCATTATGCCTACCGGGTTTGTCGTGCGCGGTGGTTATATTCTCGGCGCGGGTGTCAATCTCATCGGCGCGAATCTCACGGGTTCTCTCGACTTAACAGATGTCGTCCTGACGGGTGCGAATATATCTGGCGCGAACTTTACCGGCGCCAACCTCACGCGTCTTGTAACTGGCACACTCGTGAATAATGCCACCGCGCCTTCTCTCGCCACACTTCCCGCTGGTTATGTATTTCGCAGTGGGTTCATCGTCGGCCCCTACGTATCTCTCGCAAGTGCCACGTTGACAAATGTTGATTTATCGGGTGTCTCTCTCCTCGGTGCCACGATGACGAGCACAAATATAAGTGGTGCTTCCACGATATTGACGCGGGTGTCCTCCGGCGGTATCGTCGGTCTCGCAACGGCTACCTTGCCAACAGGATATGTCGCGCGGAATGGGTATATTATTGGCGCAGGTGTAACCGCATCTGGTGCCGCGCTGTCTTCAATGAGTTTTACGGGTGTAGATATGACCGGAATTGATTTATCAGGTGCGACCCTCACCAACGCGACCCTCACTGGCGCGACCCTTACTGGCGCCAATCTCGCCGGCGCCATCCTCACTAATGCAATAACAGGTGGCGGTATTATTGGTCTCGTGGGTGTGACCAACCCGGCGACCTTACCCGCGGGATATGTCGCGCGGTCCATTGGCGGCACCACGACAAACGGTTTCATTATTGGACCGCGCGTTTCGCTTCAAAATGCCACGCTTACCGGCGGCATCGACCTTTCTGGCGTTGCACTTACAAGTGCGAATTTCACGGGTGCGAATCTCACCGGCGCCATCCTGACAAATGCGGATATCAGTGGCGCTATTTTCACGAATACCACGCTTACGGGTGTCAGGAGTGGGGGGCTAACAGGTGCTGCCACAGCCACGCTAAGGACGGGTTATGTAGTCAGGTATACGGGTGGTGGTGGCGCCGGGACCGGGTCAGGGTTCTTGATTGGCGCGGGTGTTTCTCTCGAAGGCGCGGATTTATCTGGAGTAGATATGTCGGGCGTCGTCCTCACAAGCACGGATTTCACCGGCGCCAACCTGACAAACGCCAACCTGCGTAATGCGACCATTACGACGGCAAATCTCTCGGGAGCAAACATCACAGGTATTCTTACGGGAAGTATCGTAGGACTTACAACAGCAACGCTTCCTTCTGCGGCATACGTTGCGAGAGGCGGCGGCGGTTCAGTGGGATGGATTGTCGGTCCGGGTGTGCGATTGGTCGGCGCGAATCTCTCAAGCACGGACCTCACCGATCTCTCCATCACCGGGTGTGATATATCCGGCGCGAATTTCTCAGGTGCGACGATTACGCGGTTGCGAAGCGGCGGGCTTGTCTACGGGGGCGGCGGAACTCCAGCAACAGCGAATGTAACGCTGCCGAATGCGTCGACATCCGTGCGTGGTGCGAGTGGTAATGGTTATATTGTGGGTCCGGGTGTATCTCTCGTCGGTGCGAATTTAGCCGGGATAGATTTATCCGGCGCGACCTTCACAAGCGCAGATATTGATGGCACGGTATTTACGACAACGACGAATCTTACAAATATAACAACGGGTGAATTACGTAATTCGGGCCTTGCGACATTTCCGGCCACACCGCCGCAATCGAACGCGTATTTTACACGAAACGGTTTCATTGTAGGTCCTGGTGTTCGTCTCAACTCCGCGGATTTATCTGGTATCACATTGACGGGGTATAGTATTGCGCGCGCCAATCTCACCGCCGCCAACTTGACAAATGCCGTATTCACTGGCGCGGATATCAGCGGCGCAAACTTCACGGGCGCTACCATGACTGGCGTGATTTCAACGGGTGGTGGAATAACAGGCGTTGGAACAATATTCCCGACAATTGCGGCGGGTGGCGGCGGCGGCGTATGGGCGGTCCGCGCTGGATTTCTGCTTGGCCCTACTGCCATCGCGCGGTCTGCGACTCTTTCATCATCGATTGACTTATCCGGGATTAATTTACGAGCGTGTGACCTATCTGGAGCGGACCTTTCCGGGGCGTCCTTCGCGAATAATGACGTCACCTCCGCTAATTTCACGAATGCGGTATTTTCAGGTGTATCAAGCCAGGGTATTGTCACGGCCACCACTGCGGGTTCATCCCAGCCGGTGTTCGCCGGGACTTCCGCCAATTACGCCCTCCGCGGCGGTTTCATCGTCGGCCCGTCCATCGCCCTCGCTGGTAAAAACCTCACCGGCGTCAATCTCGCCAGCACAACACTCACATCCGCCAATTTCACCAACGCCAATCTAACGAACGCCATTCTCACCGCCGCCGATATTTCAGGCACGACCTTCACTGGCGCCATCTTCGCCGGCATTCGGTCCGGACAAATAATTTCTCCGGCCCAGGCCGCCGCGACCACCGCCGTCGCCCTCCCCACCCCGGATTTCCAACTACGCGGGGGATTTATTCTGGGTCCGGCGTGTAATCTCTCGGCGGAGAATTTGACGGATGTGGACGCTTCGGGGACGAATCTCGCGAATGCGGTCATAACAAGCGCGACGAAATTCTCAAATACGCTGATAGTAGGCGCGACCATAACGGGATTGACATTTACGAGCGTTCAGAAATCGCAGCTGAGGCGGAATGCTGCGAATGTTGCTGCGAATATTCCAGGGTTAACGTTAACCACGATGCTGACAAGTGATTTACCTTTATTGAATCCAGCAATACGTGCCACCGATATCGCGCGTTTAACTGGTAGCGTGGATGTATATACGCCGGCGATAGGTGGCGGACCGGGAGGCACGACCGTGGTCTCCGGTATAACCACCGACCCGCAAGCAACAACTGCGTTTTATGTAGATATTCCGAATAACACGGAGTTTCAGATTACGGGGAATCACGCGGGAGATGCCACGCGATACATGAGCACTTCAGCGGGGGTTATTACCGATAGTTCGCAAAACGTCATTACAGTCATCCGAATCAATAATACACTGTATCGCGTATTCACAGGTTCGATGATTGGAATACCGATCACCCTGAACGAATATGAATTAGGAGGTGCTGGATTTTATGATGTCATTATGGAGCACGGGGGGTATGGAAGCGCGCCGAGAGGAAGCACAGGGCCGCGGGGGATACCAGGCGCCGATGCTGTCAATGGTGCTACCGGTGTGACAGGGCCAACCACCGCGGTCAATGGAGCAACTGGGCCAAATGGACCCGCGGGTGCGACAGGACTCGTAGGCGCAACTGGCCCCGTAGGACCCGACGGCGCAACCGGGCCCGTCGGCGCAACCGGTGTCGCGGGAGTATATGGACCGAAAGGCCCCGCTGGAATAGCAACGGAGGTAGGTGATACGGGGCCAACCGGCCTCAATGGCAATACAGGCGTAACAGGTCCCAAGGGTATTCCAGGTGTCGTAGATTTTGTAGGTGCGACCGGGCCCGCAGCTGACCCGATTCTCGCGCCGACAGGTCCACACGGCACATTCGCAACAATTGGCGCAACGGGGCCTACCGGCGCAACCGGGCCTACGGGTGAATACGCGGTATGGGCGGCGGCTACCGGCGCTGGCGCTACTGGCGTGTATTATAAGGGCCGCGTCGCCATCGGAAAAACGGCCCCCGACGCCGGATTCGCGCTGGATGTCAGCGGTAGTATTCGATGTATTTGTATCAACAATGTGAGTGATTATCGAATTAAGGCAAATGTGCGCGATATCGGCACCGCACCGTCGCCGTCGCCGTCGCCGTCGCCGTCGCCGTCGCCGTCGTTGACGAAATTACGCGGCGCCCATTATTTGAATACGCTGACAAATCAATACGAATACGGATTCATCGCGCACGAAGTCGCCGAAATATACCCCGAGATCATTCACGGAACGAAAGACCACGAAACTGAATACCAATCGGTGGACTATCGTTCAATGTTTGCCATTCTTGCGAGAGATATCCAGGATTTGAAAGCGCGAGTGAACTACATAAGAGAACAGCATAATTGATGAAAAATCTGTAAAGTCAAAGAATATTCTTATGTTACTATAATACAATCAAAAAAAACAACGTGAACATTGATGAGCGGAACCAAAACTCCTATTACATTAGGCACATTTACAGTACCACCCCTGAAATATATATCAGACCCGCCATTTACTTTGACCGCACCTACATCAAATATTATTACTACATCGACTATAACATCCACTTCGAGTGCTATAATTCCTCCAACCGATATTAATACAATAGAGTATGGAAGTTCGTGGACGAAACTAGGCGGTGATATTGATGGTGAGGCAGCTGATGACCGAAGTGGTTTTAGCACTGCCATTTCAGCAGACGGAAGTATCGTCGCAATTGGCGCAAATTTCAACGACGGTAATGGAGCAACAAGTGGCCACGTACGAGTATACAAGTATACACCAAATAAAACCGTCGCAGTGACATCGCAATCAGACGCGTCGTTTGGGCCGATTGGTTGGACGCGTCTAGGCGACGACATAGATGGCGAAGCATCCGGAGACCAAAGTGGATACTCTATTTGTATGTCCGCAGACGGAACTATAGTGGCAATTGGTGCCCCCGGAAATGATTCAACAAACGCATCGACCGGTGCTGACATAGGGCATGTTCGTGTATACAAATACGACCCAAACAAGACGACTGCTCAAATGAATCAATCTCTTCCTAATTTTGGACCGAAAGGATGGAACCGTCTTGGTCTGGATATTGATTCAACTTCGGTCGTGGATTATGGTGGTTGGAGTGTTTCTCTTTCCGCCAATGGAACTGTTCTGGCAATAGGAAACCCAAGCCAATCAGGTTACAGCCGCCCTGGATACACACGTGTATATGGTTGGAATGGCACCGTATGGTCCCAGCTCGGAGGTGATATTGTAGGAGAATCAAACGGGGATGAATCAGGTATTAGTATATCACTTTCAGCGGATGGTTCCATCGTGGGAATTGGCGGTTGGAAAAATGATGGTTCTGGAAATCTATTACCGGATAGCGGCCACGTTCGAGTATATAAATATACGCCAAATAAAACTGTTGCTGTCACCGCACAGACCGACCCATCTTTTGGTCCGATTGGTTGGACACGTATGGGCGCTGATATCGACGGTGAAGGAAATATTGAGTATTCTGGTTGTGAAGTGTCTCTTTCAGCGGACGGAACAATTATTTCAATTGGGGCGCACGGAAACGATGGAACAAGTAGTTCAGTGAATAACAACCACGACAAGGGAAGTGTGCGTGTTTATCGATACAATCCAAATAAAACGACCGCGCAAATGAATCAAACCCTCGCAAATTTTGGCCCAATTGGATGGGACCGTCTGGGAGGTGATATCGATGGAGACTACATTGCTGACTATGCCGGTTTCTCTCAATCTATTTCAGCAGATGGTACAATTATTGCAATAGGCGCGAATGGAAATGATGGTGGAACTGTTGGTTCCACATCTGACAATCGTGGACATACACGTATATATAAATACAATCCAAACAAAACAGTTGCTCAAACAAATGACGCACTACCTGGGTTTGGGCCGGTGGGATGGGATAGAATCGGCGCTGACATTGATGGTGAAGCAAGTGGCGACCAAAGTGGATACAGTGTAAAAATATCTTCAGATGGAACCGTGGTGATTATTAGCGGACATATGAACGATGGAACAAGCGGAAATACCAGTGACAATCGTGGTCACGTACGCGTATACAGCATTCCAACAACGAATGCGTTGACATATTCAAGCAGTGATTCGTCGATTGCTGATATATGCGGGAATCTCTTACTAATTAAGGGTGTAAATGGTAGTAGTACAATAACTGCAAGTCAAACCGCAAACACAGTCATTGGTCGTTTGGATGTATCAGGGACAACATACATACTTCAGTATAATCCATTTACATTTACAAGTAGTAATACGAACGTGGCAACCGTTTCAGCCAACGGAATAGTGACAATTGTTAATGGCGGTAATACTCTAATTAGCGCAATACAAGCAGAAACAAGAAGTTACGCAAGTGGAGTAGCATCATCCACACTCACTGTCTTTGACTTGAATCAGACCGGGTCTGACTTATCTGGAGTGAATTATAGTAATATGAATTTCAATAATATAAACTTTACAAATGCCAACCTAACGAACGCCAATCTCACCAACGTGACTTTTACCAACGCCAACCTGACAAATGCGCGAATTGTGGGCGCGAACCTCACTGGGGTTACATTTACGGACGGTCAGAAAATCCAATTGCGCCAGAATGCGGATAACGTGGCAGCGAATATTGCGGCGATTGCCCTCTCGGCGACGGTATCACCAACATCCATTACCGCAGTAATACCATCGCTAAAACCATCAGACATTGCGAATCTCGAGGTGATTCAAGTCCTCACTCCCGCATTGGACGCGAGCAATAACCTGGCCGTGACGGTTTCCCCCAGCGTCGTAGAAGGGTTTTATATTGGCGTTTTAGCAGATACACCGGTCCGCATCAATGGAGTCGTATATCAAACCACTGGTAGTGGCGCGAATGGGCAAGTTCTCGATGAAAACCAAACACCCGTGCTATTTATCAAAATATCAGATATATTATACAGGGTCTATGCGGGGTCGATTATTGGAATTCCCGTGGACCCCGATTATTATAAGGTGAAATCCTATGGATTGGGGACAGTTCTCACGACGGCGGCGATTGGAAGCAGTAGCGGGAATGTGGGTGCGACGGGAGTCACCGGCCCTTCGGGGTTTGCCGGTATCAATGGTGCGCAAGGCTCTACTGGTCCGGCGGGATATCAAGGTGTGACGGGTGCGACGGGCGCGCGAGGTGCGACGGGCACACAAGGCCCCACTGGCGCGACGGGTGCGCAAGGTGTCACTGGCACACAAGGACACACTGGCGTAACTGGACCTACGGGGGCGACGGGCGATACGGGGCCGAATTCGGGTAAAGGCGATACAGGTGCTACGGGTGTGCGTGGTCCGACGGGATATACGGGGATATACGGCCCGCAAGGAGAATACGGAATAACGGGAAATACGGGGGCAACGGGAACCGTGGGTGCGACAGGACCAACCGGTGAAAGTGCTGCGGTAGGAAATACGGGCGCGACGGGTGCTATGAGCGGCGTGACGGGCGCGAATATATGGAGGCGCGCAGGGGCGACCAGCGGCACACCAATATACTACAACAGTGGGCGTGTCGGGATTCAAACATCGCCCGCAGTCCCCGCAAGCACGCAGTATCTTCTGGATGTTAGCGGCAATATCAAGACCGCTGGTGTGATGAATGTGAGTGATTACCGGATTAAAAAGGAGATTGTCTATATTCGTCCAGCGACCATTCCGGTAGAGACCGACTGCGCGATGCTCTCGAATCAACTCCAACGACTTCGACCGGTAATGTTTCAGAACCGATTACGCAATAATGCGTGGGAATACGGATTTTTAGCACACGAAGTTCAGGCAATATTTCCAGAAGTTGTAAACGGCGAGAAGGACCAGGATGGTGAATTACAGGCCATCAGTTATCATCAACTGTTCGCGATTTGCTGCGAAGAAATAAAGACGCTGAATGCGCGTGTTGCGGCATTGGAAGCGAAACGCACCGCCGCTACCGCCGCTACCGCCGCTACCGCCGACGGAATAAAATAAATCCAATGGTTATATAGCGATGACTGATTATACTGGACAAAACCTCACCGGGCAATCATTTGTAGGACAGAACCTGACAAATGCTAACTTTACAAATGCGACGATGACAAATGCGGACCTATCAGGATGTAATCTAACAAACGCCATTTTTACAGGCGCCATCCTGCGAAATACTGGCATCGCCAATACCAATCTCTCGGGCGTCGTGTTTTCAGGCGCCCAATCCGCGCAACTTTTGTATAACAAAACAAACGCAGGCATCGCGTATCTACTTACCACGACGACGCAACTTACGGCGCCGCAGCTCCCCGCGGTAATCGGGACGATTCTAACGGATGATGTGCGTGATTTGTCGACCGAAGTGGATATTCTCGTTGCGACCGTCGTGAGCGAGAATGTCCGAGAGATTACCGCAATAACCGTGCGCCCCAAGCGCGCATTTTATATCCAAGGAATTGCTCTCGCGAATAATGAGAGCTTGACACTGAATATGTCGGGTATCCAAAGTATCGGCACCGTGAATAATCCGACCCTGGTCATAAATTACTCTGCGAAATCATTTACGATATCTCGTGATAATTCGGGGGTGACGACCATTGTGGATACGACGGGAGGTGGCTCTGCGACAGTGACAAACGCACTACTTCGCATTGGAAATGTTGTATATAAAATCCACGGGTATTCGATGATTGGGGTGCCGTATGATATCAATGAATACAAGGTTCTAAATGTTGGATTGTATGATATTCTCTCGAACAGTGATTATTTAGAGGGACGAACGGGGACAACGGGGCCGAGAGGTTTCACTGGCGCAAATGGCGCGGTGGGCGCAACGGGGCCGACGGGCGCGGGGTCGTTGGATGGTTCGACGGGTGCGGTGGGTGCGATGGGTCCGACGGGTGAGGTGGGTGTGATGGGACCGACGGGGGTAGATGGACCAACCGGCTCTATCGGCGCAACAGGCCCATTTGGACCCACAGGCCAAGTAGGTGATGCGGGGGCGATAACCGGCGCAGGTTCAACGGGACCCACCGGCGAGATAGGCGCTACGGGTCCAACGGGAGAAGGAGGTGTCGCTGGTATAATCGCAAACGCAGGACCGACAGGACCAGAAGGCGCAACAGGTGCGACCGGATTAAGCGGGTATATTGCTGGTTTAGGTCCAACGGGGCCCAATGGACCGACAGGTGCGACTAACGCAGGTGCGTGGACGGTGATAAATCCAGAGACGCCTGAATCGATAACCGGGTATACGAATATTCGATACGGCGGCATCGTAGGCGTCAACATTGATGGAGCGACGACCGCACTGGATACTCGCTATACGATGGATATTAGCGGCACCATCAAAACGGTTGGAATGAATAGTGTCAGTGATTATCGAATCAAATATAATGTATATGACCTACCTACAGACAAAACCGTGGATGGATTGCGGCCGGTGATGTATTTGAACCGGCTTACAGGACACGAGGAATACGGGTTCTTGGCACACGAGTTACAAAGCGTATATCCGGAGATGGTGGTTGGTAATAAAGACGACCCGAATGGATACCAGACGATACAATATGAGCAGTTGTTTGCGATATTTATTGCGGAAATAAAGAGGCTGCGGGCCGACATCGAGAGGATGGAGACGTCAATGACAGAATAATAACATCTAAACGCATAAATTATATTATGCTTTTACATGTAATAGAATGCCGGTTGATTATTCCAATCAAGATATAACCAACACCGATTTAAGTGGCGCAGATCTAAGCGGTGGCAATTTTACAAATACAAACGCGACAGGTGTCAATTTCACCAATGCGGACATAACAAACGCAGTATTCAAAAATACGCTGATAGTCGGCGCAACAATCAACACACTTACATTTAGTGATATACAGAAAGGGCACCTTCTATTACGCGCGGCGAATCACGGCATCTCCGCTGTCAACAACCTTACATCGCTTACCCTCGCTGAATTTCGCGTGATACAGCCTGCGGTGTCATTGGATAGTATAACGACGATACAAAGTGTTACCGTTAAAATCCCCAACAGCCAGAGTGAAGGATATATCGCACCAGTGTCCCCCGTCATTAATCAAATCGTGTGTATTTTCGTGGCAACCAACCAGAATATCACTGTAACATTGGCTTCATCTGGCGCAACTGTGCGAACCATACGCAGTAACGGCAGTGT
>Ga0164292_10003068_pt1 | contig 13644 bp, 18 predicted proteins | sample GEODES117metaG_FD_111486 | JGI IMG/M metagenome (GOLD analysis project Ga0164292, IMG submission 111486) | Eutrophic lake water microbial communities from Lake Mendota, Wisconsin, USA - GEODES117 metaG | ecosystem: Environmental > Aquatic > Freshwater > Lake | place: USA: Lake Mendota... | reverse complement strand
GGTTAAGCGACCTAGAGCAATTTCCCCCATTTCGTTTTTTTACCAATCTTGACGTATGAACCACCAGACCATCGCCCTCGCCGAGCTTTCGCTCGACCCGTCGAACGTCCGCAAACACTCGCGCCGAAATCTCGACGCGATAAAGGCGTCGCTGCGCAAGTTCGGTCAGCAGAAACCGATCGTCGTGGACGCCAAGGGCATCGTCTTGGCCGGCAACGGAACGCTCACCGCGGCGCAGGAACTCGGCTGGACCAAGATCCAGATCGTGCGGACCGAACTTTCGGGCGTCGAGGCTACGGCGTTTGCAATCGCGGACAACCGCACGGCGGAGCTGGCGGAGTGGGAAGATTCGCTGTCCGACGTAATCAAATCACTTCTTGCTGCTGGCGTCGCATCCGACGACATCGGATTCAATCAAATGGAAATCGACGACATGATGGAAGCCGACGCGATCATGGACGAGGTGGACGAAGTGGTGCACGAGCAAAGCATCCAAGTGGCACCAGACAAAGAATATGTGCTCATCATCGCGGAGAATGAAAGCGAGTGGGACGAGATGGTCGCATACTTCGATCTCAAAAAAGTGCGGAGAGGTGGATACAAGGAGGGGTCGGCGTTCGATGCTGTCGGAACCGAGCGCGTGTTACCGTTCAAACGCGTAAAAAAATGATCATCGCAATACCAAGCAAGGGTCGTGCTGGAGAGACGAAAACAGACAAGCTGTTGAGGTCAGGGGTGCTTTTCGTGCCTAACTCCGAGGTGAATCAATACCGAAGGACGAGCGCGAATGTGGTCGGAGTGCCTGACGAGGTGAAAGGAATCACAAAGACAAGGAACTGGATTCTGAAAAACTGCGGACAAGAAAGGGTCGTTTTCATTGACGACGACGTAAAGGCGCAGGGATGGAAGAAGCTCTATGAGAACAAAGCGAAAGACAAGGCGCTGACAGAAGCTCAATGGGTCAAAGAATTTCAGAAGCTATTTGATTTAACAGATCAACTTCAGTTCAAGATATGGGGGGTTTCAACGGACGGGGCTCTTCGTTCGGTTTACCCCTACAAACCATTTTTGTTTCGGAGCTACGTCACGGCATCCTGCATGGGAATTATCAACGATGGCACATACTATTTCGACGAAGATTTTCCCGTGAAGGAGGACTACGAGCTTTGCCTTCGTCACATCAAGGAGCGCGGGGGAATTTTGTGCTGTCGTTACATCTATTGGGCAAACTCGCACTGGGTGAATGAAGGCGGATGTAAATCATACCGAACGCAAAAGATGGAAGCGGAGTGCATCAAGAAACTCGTCGCAAAATACCCGAGTTACATCCGGCAAATAATTCGCGGCGGCTCCGAGTATTCCATCGCTCTCAACTTCTAAAATGACCGAGCCCGAGCAATCACCGAGCGAAATCCTCGCCCGCCGCAACGTCCAAAACATCGCGGTAAAACTCAAGGCCGGCAAGACGCTGACGACCTCGGAGCGCAAGGCGCTAAACGATTTCCAGACCGGCCAGCTCGACGGCTGGGTGAAAGACCTTAGCACGCTCGCCAAAGAACTCGGCCTGTCCCGCCAAGCCATCTACGACGCCCGCAACCGATTCCCCGACGCACCGAAAAAGCACGAGGACGGACGCCGCGAAAACTTGGCCGCGTGGCAGCAGTTTTGCGCGGAGAACGTGATCGGGAAGGACGTGGCGACAAAGAACCTCGCCGAGCTCAAAGCCGAGCTCATGCGCGAGCAAATCCGCCTCGCCCGCTCCAAGAACGAGCGCGAGGCCGGCGACGTCATCGACCGCGAAGTCGTCGAGGCGATGCTGGTCACGCTCGGGCAAAAGCTCAACCTGCTCCTGCGCCTCAAGCTAGAGGTCGAGCTGGGGCCGCGCGGCGTCGGGATGAACGCGGCGGAGCTGAACGTCGAGGGCGGCGTCATCCTCGGCGAGATTCGCGAGGTGATCAACGCGAACATCGCGACGTTTGAGGGCGAGGCGCTGGATCGGTCGCGGGGGGCGGATGCGATTGTTTGAAATAGTGCTTGCAATCAATCAAACGGTGAATAGGGTGATGGCATGAAACACATCGCCCGCATCGCCGCAGAGAAAAACACCGTAATTGCTTTTGCAAAATTTAACGCTGCGAAAACCGACGCTGAAGCAGAATCTGGGTTTGCTGAATATCAACTCGCGGTGAAAGCCGAGTGCGAAGCCGATGCAAAATATCCAACCTACAATGAAATTAAAAAAGATAACCGCCGTCGCTACCTTGCCAGCATCGGCCTCGCGAACTAAGCAAGGCGGCAAACGCAAAGGCGCAGGCCGAAAGCCGCTCGCACCCGATCAACGTGCCGTAGGCGTGACAGTGCGCCTCCGTCCGCAAGTCGCTGCGCGGTTCCGCGCGTGGTGCAAAGCTCGCGGCATAAGTCAGAGCGAAGCGTTTTCGACGTGGGCGATCCACCTGATCGCGTGACCGCCTCCGACGCTCTCCTCAACACCCTGCGCCTGCCGCAGCCCGATCGCTCGCCGATCTACGAGTGGGCGCGCAAGCACATCATCTTACCCGAGTCCTACGCGACAAGCGGCCCCTTCAACGTCAAGATTTCCCCGTGGCTCATTCCGATCTTCGACGCTTTGCAAAACCCGCTCGTCCGCCGCGTTCACTTTCGCAAAGCCGTGCAAATCGGCGGGACGCTCGTCGCCGACATCTGGGTGCCGTGGCTCATCTGCAACGACGCGGGGCCGATCTCGTGGACGATGCAAACGGACGAGATGATCGACCGGCACGCGAAGTCTCGGCTGAACCCGATCTTTGAATCGTGCAAGCCAGTCGCGGCGATGCTCCCGCGCGTCGGGCCGCACCGGACGACGACCGAGATTTACTTCGGCGGCTTCTTTTTCCTGCTCAATCCTGCGAATCTTTCCAGCCAGCAGTCGCAGTCCATCCGCTACAAGATCAACGACGAAATCTGGCTCCCGAAATGGCAGGAGGTTTACGGCCACGCCGTCGCCCGCGTCTCGCGCTTCGAGGAAGTCGGGCGATCGAAAATCTACAACACGTCGCAGGCGCCGATCATGGATTTGGAAACCGGCAACGTGGAGGACACCAGCTTCCGCCAAGGCAATCAGCAGGAGTGGAGCACGGAATGTCCGTCGTGCCGCAAGGTGCACCCCATCGCCTTCGCGCTTGATAAAAACGAGGACACCGGCTTGCGGGGCGGCGTGGTCTGGGATGCCGCTGCAAAGCGCGACGACGAGACGTGGGACGTGCCGCGGGCGGTTGCCTCGTGTCGCTTTCGGTGTCCTCACTGCGGCCATGAGTCACCGGACACCGACACCACGCGCAACGGCTGGAAGCGCGCCGGTCGCTTTGTGCCGATGAACCCAACCGCGCCTGCGGAAATCCAGAGCTTCCGCGTGGAGGCGGTCGTCAGCCGCCCGATGCGGTTACTCGTCGAAGAATTCTGCGAGGCGGACAATCATCACGTCCGTCAAGGCGATGACAAAATGAAGATCGAGTTTCGCACGAAGCGCGAAGCGCGCCCGTGGATTGTCGAGAAGAAGGTCGTGAACCTATTCGTCACCAAGTCCGACTACACCGTCGCCCAGTTCAGTAACGGCGAGGGTATCGAAGGCGAGCTCATCCGGTTCATGGCCGTGGACCGCCAGCAAGATCACTGGTGGGTGGAAATCGGCGCGTTCTCCTCGGCGACGGGCCCGACCTACAAGCAACTTTATTTCGGCCGCATCGAGACGCGGGACCAGCTTCGCCAGATGCAATACCGCTACAAGGTGCAGGACGCGTGCGTCGCTCAAGATCGCGGCTACCGACCCGCTGACGTGGACCGTGACTGCGCGGACTTCGGCTGGCGAGGTATGCGCGGGCACGCTCGCAAGACGTGGACGATGCGCGACGATGCAAGCGACAAGCTCATCAACTTCCCGTTCTCCGAGCCGCGCGTGAGCGACTACCGAGGCGGGGATGTGTTCTACTACGACTGGTCAGGCGACTACTTCAAAGACCTGCTCGCGAACGCGCTGGAGGCCAAGGGCGATCTCAAATGGCTACTGCCGGCCGATGTCAATCCGCTGTATCTCGAACACCTCAAGGGCGAATCCAAGGTGGAGATTCGCACCGGCGTCTGGGAGTGGCGCGAGGTCAAAAGCAACGCGCCGAATCACGGGCTCGACACCTCAGCGATGATGCTCTGCATGGCCACGATCGCCAACGTCGTGCGATACACGCCGGCGAAGGAGTAGGCTCAGACACGAAGGGACGAAACCCCTGAGTTGTCTGCGGCGCGCTGGTTCTGTGGCCTCTCCCTGACTCACGAAAAATAATTCCGAATCTTCTTGCAATGCGTGCGCGCACGCATACATATCAGGACATGAAACACCCAATTCGCAAATCATACATCGGGGAGTATCGCCCGGTTCCAGTCTTCACGGTGATTGGAGATGAAAAACGGATTCTCACTAGTGAACTCGTGGTGCAGGAATACGAGATCGGCGATACATGGGGAATGGGTCGCGTGGTTGAATGTGCGGAAAGCGGGAATCGCTTCCGGCCATACCGCATCACGGTAGAAATCATGGGGCATGATACTAAATCCTATCGCAGCTACGCGGAAGCAAAGGCTGCACGATGAACACCGGCTTTGATGTTTGGTGGGAATCCGAAGGGCGCGAAATGGCGGAGAAAAATGCACGCCACGCGGCAGAGGTGGCGTGGAGCAATGGCGCATACTTGAGCCGGAAGCACGCAGAGGAACTTCAGCAGATCGCGGAAGCCGTCGGTTTGCCGTTCGCTCCGGGCCGCGAGGTGGTAAAACGCGTGCGAGAAATCGCATGAAACACAAATGCCCAAAGTGCGGCCACCGCTTCAAGGACAGCGCGCAGCAGTCGAAAGCCGCGAAAACGCGCTGGAAGCACACGAGCGCCAAGGATCGGTCTTCTGCCGCGTCAGCGGCGGCTCGGGCGCGTTGGAAACGAATACTGGAACCTCCAACGAAGACTAAACTTCAATGACTAAAACCCCACGCAAACGATACTACGAAACTTCGCTCGGAGTATTCTCTCCGATGCACATCGCCGAGCAGGCCGAGGCGCACAAACTGGCGCGCGCCGAAGGCGACGGACCGGTGAGCAACGAAACCGCGCGCGCATACCTCAATGCTTTTCCTGCCGACAAGACCGCCGAAGGAATCCACGCGCTGGCTATCGTGCGCGGACTCCGCGAGCGCAACCGCGAACTGGAAAAGCTCGCGCGAATCGGTGAACTGGCAATCGCTGCGCAGAAAAGCACGGACTACTACTGCAACGAATCGACGATCCAGCCATCGGAAGAGGACTGGCGCATCGACGGCACGGAAGAGCATAAACTTTGGAACGCGATGGAGGCTGACATCGCGGCGCTCCGTGCGGCAATCGACGCCCATCTTTCTTCGGCCAACACTGCGCCCGCAAAACCGAGCAAATGACCCTCGTTCCATAGTAACAGACGAGCCTAGTTTGACGTTTCGAGCCTTGGTATGCTCGACAACCCATTTCTCGGACTGGACAGCGCGACCCTGACCGCGCTCAAGACCAAGACAATTGACGCCATCCAAGCGGTGTTGCTCAACCAGAGTTACAGCTTGAACGGGAAGAGCGTGAGCCGCGCGGACCTCAACGCGCTCAACAATATGCTCGGCAACCTGCAAGACGCATTGACGGACGCGGCGGGCACGTCCACCGATACGACCTTTGTCAGCTTCACCGGCAACTGAACAACATGGAAAACGACATTTTCGACGCGTCAAAATTGATCGCTCAGAAACCGTGGCTTGACCGCGCGCTCGAAAGCATCGCGCCGACATGGGCGTTGAAACGGCTGGAGGCCCGCGTCGCGAAGTCACTTTTCGAGTATAACGCGGCGCGGACCAATCGCTTGTATGCTCCGAAACAATACGCGCAGCCAGCGGAGTCATCGCAGAACCAGCGGGACCGCGTGGTCATGATGTATGAGGCGCAAGACTTGGTGCAGAATTTTCCCGAGGCTCGCGAAATCTCGCGCAAGTTCGGGACGTATTTAACACCGAATGAGTATTCCCCGACGACCGGTGACCGCGACTACAACCAAACCATCAGCGAGTATTTTCATTCGTGGTGCAAGACGTGCGACGTCACGAACCGGCACTCGTTCAAGAAATTGGTGCAGCTCGCCGCCGAGGAGCGTCCGGTCGATGGTGACTGCGGCTTCGTGATTCGGCGCAGCGGCGAAGGGCTCAAGCTCCAGCTCGTGCCCGCGACGCGCATCGGCAATCCGAACGACACGGCGGTGGCGTCGAACAACTACTTTCAAGGAATCATCACGAACGACTTCGGACAGCCGGTCGCTTACCGCATTTTCCGAGTGACTCGCGACGGCGTTTATTTCGGAGCGGAAGACATTCCCGCGAATCAGTTTTGTCACTACCTCGACCCATTCCGTGTCGATCAATATCGAGGCATCACAGATTTCCACGCAGCAATTCAGACGGCGCGGATGCTTCACGACATTTTGCAAGCCGAGAAGGCGGGCGTGCGTTTCTCATCGCAACAGGCCGCGCTTATTTTCAACGACCGAGGCATCGCGAATCCGCGCAACCTTTTCCAGCCGAATCCCGCGCTCTCGCTCCCGAACGGACAGCAGCAGAAGAACGAGCTGACCGAGGTGGGCATGATTCGCTACTTCCAGAACTCGGACCGCGTGGAGGTGATGCCGTCGCGTCCATCGCAGGCGTTCACCGGCTTCGTGCAGCATCTCATGCACGAGATTGCTCTTGGCGTTGGCGTGCCCGAGGGCGTTCTGTTCGGGACCCAAGACTACAAGGGCCCAAGCGTCCGCGCCGAGTTCGCCGCAGCCGATCGCGTGTTTACGCGCCAGCAAGGTGTTCTCACCGACAAGGTGCTCGACCCGATCAAGGACGCCGTGATTCTCGACGCCATCGCGCGCGGGGAAATCCCGCCGCCGCCACTGCTCGCGGGCGAGACGATGGTGCACGCGTTGCGCCGCGCAACCGCGGGCGAGTGGCGTTTCCCCGCAAAGCTCTCGATCGACGTGGGCCGCGAGTCGGCGGCGAACATGAACGAGAACCGGCAAGGCGCAAAGTCGCTGCAAGAAATTGCAGCGGAAGAAGGCACGGACGCCTTCACGCGATTGGAGCAGATCGCGATCGAAGCCGCTTACGTCAAGCAGCTCGCCGAGAAGTATGGCGTGCCCGAGACGGCGATTCGGCTCACGACGAACTCCTTGCCGAGCACGCCAGCAGCCGCAGCCGCAGCAGGCGACGCGGTGGGCGTCAGCGCGGCCGAGGCGCAGGCGGCGAGCGTTGCACCAGCACCGGCTGAGCCCGCACCGGCTGAGCCCGTGGAGCAGATCGAGAACAGCGCAAACCTCGTCACGATCAACTTCGCCGATGGCTCTTACATCCCGACGAACGCGATGGCCGACAACGCGCGCCGTGCGCTCGCCATTCGTGAAAAGAAACCGATGTCACAGCGCGGCATGACGAGCGTCGGCATCGCGCGGGCTCGGGATCTCATTAACAAGCGCCCGATGTCGGAGGACACCGTGCGGCGGATGAAAGCGTTCTTCGACCGGCACGAGGCCGACAAGCAAGGCGAGACGTGGGACCAGCAGGGCAAGGGCTGGCAGGCGTGGAACGGCTGGGGCGGTGATGAGGGTTATGCGTGGGCCACGGCGATCGTCGAGCGGCTGAACAAGGCGCAAGCCAACTCGGCGAAGAACGAAAGCCGCACCGAGTTTTCCGCCGCCACCGAGGTCGCGATGGTGCTCCACGAAAAGCCTGAGAACCCGAACGACTGGCTGACCGCCGTCGAGCAATACCGCAAGCAGCTCGACATCCGATGCGGAGAGGCCGCGAAGCCGATCGTCGGGAAATCAATCATCGAGCACACCTTTGCAACGCAGCCAACGAGCGCGAAGAAATAACAACTTTATGGATACACAGACGCAAATCGACCGGCTGATCGAGTTGGCAATCGTTCAACGCTCCGAGCTGAAACAGCTCGTCTCGGAATTGCCGCAACTTCGCGAGTATCTTGGCGCGGAAATCGAGCGCACGTTCGAGGAGGCCGAGCCGCAGATTCGCACCGAGCTTGAGGAGTTCTGCCGAGCGCGGGCGACCGACGAGCACGCGAAGACCGGCGCGGCGCTCGCTGCGAAAGTCGAGCAGTTGTCGAAGCAGCTAGAGGTCACTACCGCCGCGAAATACTCGGTGCTCATGGCCGAGCGCGCGGAGAACGCGAATCTGCTTGCGAAGGCCGAGGCGCGCATCGAGGACGCGGCGTCAATGCTCACGCACGCGGTGAAGGAAATCGTCACGGACGAACTCTCGCGCTTCCCGCGCGCTGGCGAAATCGACCAACTGCGCAAGGAGTTCGCCGAACCTCGCGGGCTGAATCCTCGTGGCCGGTGGTTGCCCGATGAAACCTATCAGCGGCTGGATCTCGTCACGATCAACGGCGACAGCTTCGTGAGCAACATCGACGGCAACCGCGAGCGCCCGAGCCGCACGGCTGGAGACTGGACTCTGAGCGCAGCGCGCGGCAACGGGGGCGGAGGCGGGGGCGCAACGACATTGACTGACCTCGTTGCGGTGCCGAGCAACGGACAGCTCCTAATCGGCAACGGCTCGGCGTTCGTGAATAGCACGCTTACCGCTGGCACCGGCATCGCAATATCGAATGGCGCGGGCTCGATCACGATCAGCGCGACCGACGGCAACATCACGCTCGACGACGGCACGGCGGCGGCTCCCTCGCTCAACTTTACCGACGACCCCAACACCGGACTCTACCGGCCAGCGGCGGACACGGTCGGCATTGTCGGCGGAGGTCACGACATCCTGCGCCTGACCGACATCGCGAGCGCGACGGACTACGTCCAAATCAAAAACGGCATCGGCGTCGGTAGCCCGCTCCACATTCTCGCCGAGGGTGCGAGCACGAACATCGGGATGCACTTGCAGCCCAAAGGCAGCGGGCTTCTCACGATCTCGGACGGCACGGATTTCAACAAGGGCATCCGGTTCCGGTCCTCGTCGAGCGCAGCGAGCGCGGTGACTTTGCTCGATGCCGTCTCGACTGCGGGGCGCGTCATCACGCTGCCAGATGCGACGGACACCCTCGTTGGTAAGGCCACGACGGATACGCTCACGAACAAGACGCTGACGAGCCCGACGATGACCGCGCCGGTGCTCGGCACGCCAGCGAGCGGCACGCTAACCAACGCCACCGGCCTCCCAATCTCCACCGGCGTCTCGGGTCTCGGCACCGGCGTGGCCACGTTCCTCGCGACGCCATCTTCGGCGAATCTCGCCACCGCCGTGACCGACGAAACGGGCACCGGCGCGCTGGTGTTCGGGACGAGCCCCACGCTCACGACGCCGATCTCCGCGACCCTCACCGCCCCCGCCGCGACCAACCTGACGCTCGCGGGCGGCAGCAGCGGCGCGAGTCTGGTGCTGGGGCAGGGGACGAGCGGCAATCTAACAGCCAGCAGAACTGGAAACAGCGCGTTTGTCCCATCTTTTTCTAATACGACAAGCGGTTCTGCGGCATCTATGAGCCTTAGCCTAGTCGGCGGCTCCAAACAGAGCTACATCCATCAGATTTCAGAGGGATTCACCACAAGCGGGCCATACGTTGCTGGTTCGCTTGTAATCCAATATCCAACTGCGGACAACCTGATTTTCTCGGCTGCGGTAGAAGCGGCTAGGTTTACTACCAATCGCAACCTCCTCATCGGCACCACCGACGAAACCGGCCTCACCGGAGCAGGCGGGCTCAAGATTAACTCCTCCACCGCAGGCTCCGCAAGCGCGGGCGCGTTAGTGGTCACGGGTGGGCTCTCGGCGGGTGGGGCGAGCTATTTCGGGGGCGCGGTGACGGTGACGGGCGCGGCAGCTATTACTGGGAACACCTCAACCGGCAAACTGATTTCCGTTGGGAATAGCGCGATTTTCTCATCTTATTGGGATGCCACTTACGCTCGCGGGATGCAGTTTGGGACTTATGCTAGTCTTTCAGAAAGCGAAACATCTGGAGCATTTTCATTCAACTCCAACGCGGTTCTTTTTGATAGCGCAAACGAAAGTAGTGCCGGAAGCTACAAGCGGATGGATACTGGGGTAGCGAGCCGGATTCGGAACATTTTTGGGACTATTTCACTGGATACCGCCGTATCTAGCACGGCGGGATCAACGATTACGTGGGTGCCGCAACTCACCGTTAATGCATCAACCGCCACCTTCGCGGGCACCGTCATCGCTCCAGCCGCAACCGCAAGTCTTGCGCCGCTGCGTATCCCGCACGGCACCGCTCCAACATCTCCGACAAACGGCGATATGTGGACAACGACTGCGGGCCTTTACATCCGCATCAACGGAGCAACCGTCGGACCTCTTTTGTAATCACTATCTCACTACACCCATGACCATCCCAATTGCACCATACACAATGGGCTCTCCCGCAGCCCCGAAAGTCGGAACTTTGTTTGAAGTTCGATATGTAAACTACACAGGCGTCACCGCCGTGGCCGATTGCCATCTGCTCGATGCAGACGGCGTGGAAATCATGGCCGTGGGGCTCGTGCCCGCGACGGCAGAGCAATGTGCGGCGTGGACGGATGACGCTGCGTTTGCGTGCGTGCTCGCCGTGAACGCGGGGTTTGAGCTTGTATCTAAATAATAATTACCATGACCAAAGACGAACACAAAAACGCGATCGTGCAGCAGCTCCAACAGCAGTCCTTGAACCTGCTGGTGGACTCCCTCGCGGCTGCGCTCTCCGAGATCGAACAGCTCAAGGCCGCTGCAAACGCTGACAAGCCGACGCCGTGAAGGCGCGAACTTACATCCGTGCCTAGTGTATGGACGCGCTCGAAATCCTAGTGAAGGGGTGGCCGATTTTCTTGGGCATGATAACCCTGATTATCGTGCTCTCGAAGCTCGACCTGCGCGTGGCAGTTCTTGAGGAAAAGATGAAATCGCTCTTCGACCTCTTTAATAAAAAATGAACATCCTCGATTTGCTTGGCAACGCTCTCGGTGGTGGTGCGCTCGGTGTGATTCTGCGCATCGGCAACGGCTTTTTCGAGGAATACAAAGCGGGCAAGGACCACGCACGGAAGCTCGAAGAGGCGAAGACGATGGCGACGATCGCAGCCGACGCCGCAGCGTGGGCAGCGTTCACGGCGAGCCAGCAGGCCGCGACCGTGCCGAGCAACGTGTCGCCGTGGTGCGCGAACGTCATCACCATGTTCCGGCCGTTCATCACGCTCACGCTCGTCGGCGTGGCTACCGTCGTTTACTTCCACTCGGTAGGACCGGAGCGTGCGCCGATGGTGGAGCAAATCAATTTCGCAGCATTTAATTGCGTGGGATGGTGGTTTGGGGACCGCATGGCGAGAAAATCAAAATGAATTCCGACAACATCAAAGCCGCCCTCACCGCCGCAACGCCAGCCGCTGCAATGGTCTCGCTCTCGCAGGTCAACGAGGTCGCCGCGCTCGTCGGCACGCTCCTCGGCATTGCTTTTCTTCTCTGGCGCTGGCGGCGCGAGGCAAAGAAGGAGGACTAGTTTTGACGGCCGTCGCCTTGGCGATGGAACCCGTCATCACATTCGCAGCCTCCGCAGGCGTCATCGACGCACAGACCGGAATCATTCGCGGCGTCTCGCTCATCACCAAAGGACCGGCGCTCGGTCACGGCGTGATGATCGACAGCACGACGCTAGAGCAGGTCAAGAAAGCCGCCGAGCAATACGCTGGCGGGCTCAAGGTGAAGCTGGACCACTCGGGCGGCGCAGGCGACATCGTCGGTTACATCGACACGCTGCGCATCGAGGGCGAGAAGCTCCTCGGGGATTTGCATCTGCTCGAATCTTCGGTCCATCGCGCTTACATCTTGGAGATTGCCGAGCGGATTCCCGACACGTTCGGACTCTCGATTGCGTTCTCGGGTCCGTCGGAAAAGAGCGCGGACAAGCTCACGACTTTGCAACGGTGCTCGGAAATTTACTCGGTGGATCTCGTCAGCGAACCCGCTGCGAACCCGAACGGATTTTTCTCGCGTAAACTGAAACAACTTCAGAACGGCGAAATCGAGCAACCGTCCGCAGAAATCGAAATCGAATTACCCATGAACGAAGAAATGAAAAAGGCCATCGAGGGGATGATCCAATCCGCCATGATGAGCGTGAACGACAAGCTCGCGAAGCTCGAATCCGCGCTTCCTCCTCCGGTTGAGAAACCCGCCGCCATGAGCGCACAGACTGAAGTCGTGCAGCTCGCGGCCAATGCTGCGGCTCTCGCTGCGGTCAAAGAATTTGCCAAGTCGTTCGGTGCGCCAGCCGCCCCGATCGCCTCGGCCGAAGCTCCCAAACCAGTCGCGCAAGCGCAGAAGTTCGAGGACATCGTCGCCGCAAAAGCCACTGAGCTCAAGGGCGACAAATCCTCGGCGATCTCCTTCGCGGTCAAAAACCATGCTGACCTCTACGCCGCTTATCGTGCGCGCGTTCAAGGCGGCGAACTCGTGAAACTCTAAAAATACTAACATGGCTACTTCATTCCAAAATGCGGGCACGTTCGTCGCAAACTCGGCTATCACCGCGTTTCGCCTCGTGTCCATTTCCAGCAATCGCGGCGTCGGTCTTGCCGCCACCGCTTCGCTCCCTGACGGCGTCGCTTTGATCGACGCCGCCTCGGGCGATCAAGTCACCGTGCAGTTCCTCGGTGGCACCACCATCAAGGCCACTCTGCTCGCTGGTCCGGTCACTGTCGGTGACACGGTTTTCAGCGTGGCCTCTGGCCAAGTTGCCATCACCGGCACGATCACTGTCGGCAAATCGCTGACCACCGCGTCCGACGCTGGTGCGATCATCGAGATGATTCCGAAGAACTTCTAAACCCTAAAAAAATCTTACCATGTATACAAATTCAGCAGCCATTTTTCGCGGCGACATCGCCGGTGTAGTCGAGCAGGCAAAAGACTATGAGGCCGGACTCATCGGCACTCAGGTCATGCCCATCCTCGACGTGCCCGTGCGCGCCGGCCAATACCCTTCCTTCGTTCTCAAAGAGGGCCAGCTCCTCAAGAGTGACGTCAAGAACCGCGCCGCTTACAGCGCATACGCTCGCGGCACGCGTGCGTTTAACCAAGACACCTACACGTGTTTGGAATTTGGATACGAGGAGGCCGTTGACGATACAGTGACGCTTGACGTTGCGCGGTTTTTCGACGCCGAAGTCATCGCCGCCAAGCTCGCCAAGCGTAAATTGCTCCTCGCGCACGAACTGCGCGTTGCTGCAAAACTGTTCGACAATTCCACGTTTACCGCGACCAACAGCGGCACCGCCTACACGACCGCGAATCTAGCCACGTTCGATGTCGGCGCTGACGTGCAGGAGGCTGCTGACCGTCTGCTCGCGAAGGGCGAGAGCGTCACGAACCTGTCCGTCATCATCCCTTACCCAGTGTGGACCCGCATCCGCGCGAGCACGAAGTTCCAGAACCGCCTTCGCGGCGCTGGCATTTCGTCCGACACCATCCTCAACGCGAGCACGCAAGCCGCCGCCGAGGTGTTCGGTGTCAGCCAAGTGCTGATCGG